>Ga0101944_10003553_pt1 | contig 21407 bp, 18 predicted proteins | sample DewCreD2012metaG_FD_75245 | JGI IMG/M metagenome (GOLD analysis project Ga0101944, IMG submission 75245) | Hot spring sediment bacterial and archeal communities from British Columbia, Canada, to study Microbial Dark Matter (Phase II) - Dewar... ... | reverse complement strand
AGTAGATGCGAAAAATGCCATCGACGGGCATGGGGCGCTGGTTTTCGATGTCCATCCAGCCGGTGGTGGCGCAGTGGAAGACCTGCCCGCGCCGGGCCAGCAGGGTCAGCGTTCCGGCCAGCTCGCCCCGCTCGGCGTAGGTCTGCATCATTTTTGGGATGCGTTCCAGGCGTTCGGAGGAGAATCCAATTTGTTCGGGCTGTATCGTTTGCATAATGTTCCTTTCGGGAGAGAGTAACAGGTGACAGTCACTTTAGAAGTGGCTGTCACCTTGTTTGCCGGTATTACTCCACAATCACCCAATCACTCGCGCTGCGGCCAAACACTTCGGGGCTATACATCTCCTCGGCTTTGGCGGGCGGGACGATGAAGGTTCCGGGGGTGGTGGCGCGGGCGATGTAACTATACTGGTAGACGCCATCCCATAGCAGGGAGGCAAAGGCCTCGGCGCGCTGGTCGCGCATGTTCTGGTGTTCGTACCAGGGGACCCACCACCACCAGCCATAGCGGAGGGTGGTGTCGTTCGGGTCTTGCGGCACGCTGCCCGAAACGGCCAGGGCCGGGTTGACGATTTCCAGCCCGGCGGGGAGCGGGTCCACCAGGGCAACGTGATAGCGGCGGTTGTCGGCGACCATCGTCAATTTGACGCGCACCCGCGCCCCGGCCTTGATGTGCCAGCGGCCCTCGGCGTCGCGGTATACGTCTTCGGGGTTATCCACCGCTTCGTAGGAGCGCGTGACCACGAAGCCCATATCGAGCGGGTCCAGTTGCAGGTCGCCGGGTGCGTAGCGCAGGCCAAGCCGGTAATACAACCGTCCGAGGCCTTCCTTGCCCAGAATCAGGTTCTCCGTCCCGCCGCCGAGCGCGGTCTGGTTCAGGACGAAGTCCATCGGGATGGATAACTCATGCTGCTCGGTTGTCCGTCCGCGGAATTCGCTGCTGCCGGCGTAGGCGTTGCCCAGCCAGATGCGCGCTACGAAATCGGGGGTTTGGGTCTCGTAGGTATTGAAGTAGCGGTCGAGCGAGAGCAGGACGAAAACATTCTCCTGGGTGTTGCCCCAGCGTCCGCGCACGCGATGGGCCAACAGGCCGTTGACCACTTTCGGAATCAGGTCGCTGTTGGGGTTATCGCTCATCAGCGCGTCGAGCAGGATGGCATCGGTGCGACGGTCGGAGGAGAGCAGCAGGTAGGTCTGGTCGTCGTAGGCGGTGGTGAAGTTGGCGGCCCCGGCCGTTTCGACCACGCGATTGTTCACATAACGGCGAATTTCATCTCGCTGCGCTTTATTCTCGATGACCGGCCACAGCCAGCCAATGGCCTCCATTCGCAAGTTTTCCAGCCCGGCCTCGCGCAGCAATTTCTCGGCTTTGACCGAATCGCGCTCGCCGGTCAGGCTGCGCACATACAGGGCATACGCGCTCAAGGTCCAGCGGGTTTGCTCGCTGTACCAGTGCGGGTAGCGCCCTTCGATGTTCCACAGGTACGAGAGCGCGTTCTGGAGCATGTCCGGCGGCACGTCGTAGCCTTTTTGTTGCGCGCGGATGAGGGCGTGCGTGACGTGAATCGTGTTGAAGGGATTGGATTCGAATCCGCGCTGCCAGTAGGGGAAGCCGCCATCGAAGTTCTGCATGCCCCGCAGTTTTTCGATGTCGCGGCGCAGGGCGGATTCCATTTCGGCGGGCGCGGGCAGCCCCTCGGCCTGGAAGGCGGTCAGCACATCGCGCAGGGCCGCCACCGACAGGATGCGCGAGGCCAGTTGCTCGGAACATTCGAAGGGGTAGGTTTGCAGGTATAAGACGGCGTCGGTCAGGGCCGAGAGGGCGGTGGAGGATGTCGAGATTTCCAGTCCGCCATACTGCGGGAAGACGCCGGTCGGCTGCTGCACCGGCTGGGCAATCGCGCCCTGGTCGAGGACGCCGTAAGTGGCGAAGGCCTCGCTGGTGGCTGGGGTATAGACCGGCAGTTCGATGGCTGCCGCGTCGCTGTACGAGCCGGAGACTGCCGCCACCTGGATTTTAGCCGTTCCAGCCATCACCGTGCTGGCCGGGAAGCGCACTTCTAGCCGGTCATTGGCCGGAATGGTGACTCTGACCCCCGACTGGGCTAATTCAAGATTCGCGGCGCGGACGGCCACCTCAACCGTCATTGGCAGGTCGGTCTGGTTTTGCAGCACGACCGGCAACTCGAAGGTATCGCCGAAGTTCAGGAAGCGCGGCACCGAGGGACGCGCCATGAGCGGCAGGCGGGCGGTGAGATTGGCCTCGCCCACGCCGAAATTTTCCCCGCTGCTGTCCACCGCCACGACCATGATGCGATAGCGGGTGAGATTATCAGGCAATTTGATATTGACGCGCGCCCGGCCTGAGAAATCGGTGCGCACCGAGGGCGAGAAGTTCGCCAGCGGGTTGAAATCGACCCGAATGCGGATGGGTTCGGGGGCGGGGGCGGCAGGGTCGCCTCCGCCGGTTTCCATGAGGGCGGTCGCTTGTGGGGCGGCGGCAGGCACTTCTGCGACAAAACTGCGTTCCATCTTGTCTTGTGCCGCGTCTTGCACAGCCCCCGCCAGCGCGAGCGGGTCCACCAGTACAATGCTGGCGCGCGCATAGTAAGAGGAGAGATTTGCGCCTCGTTCGGCGTAGAATACCGCCAGCGGGTCGCGCAGCTGGTAGTTGGTCAGGGCCAGCACGGCTTCATCCACTACCACCACCGCCAGTTCCGCCTCGGCGACCGGCACGCCGTTCGCGTCTTTGAGCGTCACCTCCAGCGCCGTCTGACCGCCGGGTTCGAGTTTGTCCTGTTCGGGGACAACTTCGAGGCGCAGGGTTCGCTGAAGGGGCGGAATTTTCAGGTTGAGCGTTCCGCTGGCATAGGCCGGGCGGGGCGGGATGCCGGTGAGCACCTCGCCTTTGTCGTCGGTGCGCGGGGCTTCGCCCACCAAATCGACCTGAATTTGCAGGTTGGGCAGGTGTTCCTCGCGGATGGGGATTTGCAGGGTGGCGCTGCCGTCCGTAATCGTAAATCGCTGCGTGTAGAGCGTGCCGCTGCGGCTGACGGTCAGCAGGCCCTCGGCGGGGTTGAAGGGCGATTGCACCAGGATTTGAGCCGTCTCGCCGGGCTGGTAGGTTTCCTTATCGGGGATGAGCGTCACTTCTTCCTGCTCCACCTGGCGGGCGGGCGGATTCTGCCCCCCGCTGACCCAGCGCGTGATGCTGGACTGGTTGCGCCGGCCCAGGTTGTCGGTGACTGTGGCGGTGATTTTGTAACTGCCGCCGATGTTCGTCTCGAAGATGCAGGTCAACGGTTCAAGCGCGGAGTTCATCGAGCAGGTCTGCGGGTCGGCTTCCTCCTCGCGCCATTCGCCCTCGCGGAATTTCCACTCCAGGCGGGCGGCTTTGACCTCGACCGGCCTGCCGGGGATGGGGTTGCCGTCCAGGTCGGTGACGATGAAATCTACCCTAAGCGGCGTGCGGCGCGAGACGAAGTAGCGCTCACTGCGCAGGCCAATGTACAGGTTGGCCGGATGCACCAGCAGGCTGGTGGCGCTGGCCCAGGCCTGGCGGTTTACGTCCATCACGGTCGCTTCTGCCACCACGCTGAGTGGACCCGTTGGTCGAGCCTGGCCTTCCTGTTGAAAGTCGAGTTTCAGATAATGCTGTCCGCTTGCGTCGGTCTTGCCGGTAAAGGTTTCGGTGCTTGTCTCGCCCTCGCCGGGGAAATGCTCGCCATAGATGCGCCACCACGGAATCCACTCGCCAAAGGTGAAATCGGGCCACTTGGGCGGCGCGTAATGGCCGGGCGAGGTCGTCACCCGCCAGGTGACATCGGCATTTGGCAGCGGGCCGCCCGCGTAGTATTTGGCTTCCACCGCTACCACCGCCGAATCACCCACGAAGTACGGGCCGCTGGTCTCGTTGCGGGCATTCACCTCGAATTCGGGGCGGCGAAATTCTTGAATTTGGAAGGAATGCCCATAACTTGAACCATCCAGTCCTGTTGCCAGGCTGAAATACACGCTGGCCTGTCCCAGGTTCACCTGTTCGGGCAGGGTAAACGCCAGGTCGAAGCCGCCCAGGGCGTTGACCGCCGCCTGCCCGTTCAGCAAATCGTTGCCGGTCGAATCGGTCACGCGATAGGTGAGATTTCCCAGGCTGCCAGCCAGCCCCACATCGCCGGTTTTTCCGCCACCGATGGCGCGAATCCAGCCCTTGAGATGGACTTCTTCGCCGGGGCGGTACATGGCGCGGTCGTCGAACACGTACCAGCGCAGGCTGTCGCGCTGCGGGACAGCCTGCCAGGCTTCATCGCCCCAATAGTAGGTGGAGCGCGGCAGCAGGGCGGTGTCCTCCCCCAGCCGCGCGGTCAGATACGCCGCCCCGGAGGGGATGGCGAAGCGCGCAATTCCATCGGCCCCGGTCAGATATTCGCGCGTTCCATCCGAAATTGCCACGCCCGAAAGCGGCGCGCCGGTCTGCAGGTTGGTCGCCCAGGCGGTCATCTGCTCCTGGTCATGGAAGCCGTCCAGCCCAATTTGTGTGACCTGCACCCAGGCGTGAATGGTCTGCGATTGCCGCAGCCAGGGGTCGAGTTCGATGAGCGGTTTGGGCGGCTCTACCACCACAATAAACTGCCCGTAGCCGTTTTTGGTGTATGGGCTTAGGTCAATATCCACCTGGGTCAGGGTGTCATCAGGAATGGACAGGCTCAAGTTCTGGTCTGAAACCAGCGTTCCGGGCATGGGGGGCGGGTTGTCGCGCCGCCAGTCGCGCAGGTAGGCCTTGAAAGCCGGCCAATCGGCGGGCTGCACGGCGTAAACTCGCGCGCGCAGGCGGTTGTAGTTGATGGCATAGACCGAAAAGAGCGGCTTGAGCGCGGAGGGGTCAAGGGTAACAAAGATTTGCTCCGGCCCGACCAGCACCGGCTCGGCTTTCCCCACCCGAAAGGTCAGGCGGCGGTCGGCGCCCAGTTTCTGCCCAAAAATATCCTGAATCTCCCCGCTGACCGTCACGGTATAGGTGGTCTGTCCGCTGGTCTGACCGCTAATGTTGAGGGTGTTACCGTACAGGTTGACCGACGCGCCGGGGATTTCCGGCTCGACCCGCAGCATTCCTTCGCGGAAGGTTTGCGGGTCAATCGGGTTGTTGAAGCGGATGTAGAATGGCGTGAGCGGCGGGCATTGGTCCGCATACCACGAACAGCCATATTCCTCGATGCGCAGCGGCGCGTAGGTCGAAAAACTGTACGCCTGCGCCTCGCGCGTCACCAGCGGTCCCTCGGCAGAGGGCGCGCCCGCCCGCACCGTCACCGTCACGCGCGTATCGGCGGGCAGGGGTTGGGTGGCTTTGAAAGCCAGCCAGCGACCTTCCGTGTGGCGCGGGATGCTATCCCGCCCTTTTTCAATTTCTTCCTCGCTCGCCAGGCGCGCCGTCACATCCCGCCCGCCTGCTTGCACGGTAATCCAACCCAGCATGGCTGCCGGGTCAATTCTTTGGTCAAAGGCAATCACAAAAAGCGGGTCGAGCGGTTGCGGCTCGTCATAGGGGTAAGTTGCCACAACTTTCGGGGGCGGCGTAGTAAACGTCCAAGTCACCGTCTCGGCCAGCGCGTTCCCGCTCATGGATTTCGTCCCGGTGGGGATGGTCACGCGGTATTCGGTCGCTTTGGGCAGGCGGTCCACCAGGTCGGAATCGTACTCGAAGGTCAAGGTCTTCGTCCCCAGCCAGCGCCAGGTTCCGGGCAGGGAGGGTTCGATGATGACCGGCACATCGCGCAGCGTCAGGTCGCTCAACGTACCGAGTGGAACCATCGGTTGGTTGAAGGTGATGGAGAGGAACGGCGCGATGGGGATTTCGCCCTCCGGCGCATAGCGCAGCACCTCGAGGGTCCCCGCTTCGCTCCCGGTCACGGGCGGGACTCCCGTTTCGAGGGGCGGGAACGCATCCCGAACGACCTGGCCGGGGCGCGGCGGCGGCAGCAACTCGGTCGGGAATTTGAATTCGACCTGCTGCGCGGAATCCGTTCCCAGCCCGGGCAGGCGCGCCAAAATTTGGGCAATTTCTTCGTCTGAAAGCGGCTCGCCGGTTGCCAGCGGAGGGCGTTCCACCTGCTCTGGCTGCGATTGTCCTTCGCTCAAGACAATTTTCATCTTTGTTTCTCCTCCCTCCGTGCCGGAAGTTTCACCAGGCTGTGAACTCGTCCCGCCCTGGATGGGAATCGTCGCTTCGGGGCCGCGAACCCGCAGGAAACCGGGCGGGAAGCGGTTGAAGAGCAGGGCCAGCCCGCCCAGGCAAATCACGGCCAACAGTCCGATGAGCGCAACGGCCCATCCCTTGCGGATACGGGGTTTTTGTTCGGTGGTCATGGCGGTTTTCCTTTTCCCACAGGACGCCCTGCGGGCCAGGCTGGTTCCCGGCAGAAGCATCCGGGACTTTCCCGGCGGATATTGAGATTATACGGCAAAAAAGCAGGTGACGGTCATCTCAAAGATGACCGTCACCTGCTTGTAAGAATCTGCTGGGAAAAACAGGTTAGAACCCGCTGATTGTCAGCCAGCGGTTGCCGGGCAGGGCAAAGACGCCCGCCACGACCAGCAAAAGCGAAATTAAGATGGCGACCAGTCCGTTGCGGTAACGGGTTGAGTCGTCTCGGTTTTTCCACATCGCCGGCAGGTGCGCTACGAGGACGGCGACCAGCATTACGGCCAGGTGTTCCCAGCGATGGCGCAGGCCGAAGCCGCCCTGAATGGCGAGCCCGCTCCAGACGAAAAAGGCCGTTCCCAGCAGCAGTTGGGCGTCCATCAGGCCGCCAAAGGCCGAGGCCAATCCACGCGCGGCTTTATCGTAAGGCCGTTTTTGGATGAGTCCCAGGGCAAATTTGATGAGGATAGCCAGGGCCACCAGCAGGATGACCCAGCGCAGGATGGAATGGAGGGTGAGTAGGATGGTCATAGAATCTCCTTACCAGGTTTTCTTTTCTGCTTCCCAGGCGCGTACCCGCTCGAACAGTTCGGGCAGCGGGCGTAATTCGCTTACCGGGACGGAGTAATTTTTGGTTTGGGTCTTGCTGTACTGGAAGACGCGGCTGCCGGCGTAGATGGTGCTGGCCTTGCGGCGGAATTCCTCGCGCGCCATGTAACCCGTCAGCCAGATGTCCATGCCGTATATCCAGATGTTGCCCCACTCGTGCGGCTGGATGATGTAGATTTCGCCTTTTTTCGGGCTGTGGATTCCCAATCTCGCTTCGGGAATGGAATTGACGTGGATGTAGGCCAGGCTGTGGTAGTCTTTTTCGGCGAAGGCGCGCTTGAGCGGCTCGAGGGTTAACGTCTCGGTGATGAAGTTGCGCTCGGCATCCTGCCCGCCGATTTCCACGCAGAGCGGCGAGGCGCACTCGCTTTTGAGAGCCAATTTGCCGAGCGTCGCCCAAACTTGCGGCCTCGACCAATCGGCGCGCAGCGGGTGGATAAGGTAAATCCGCTGACCGGCTTCCACCGCTTTCTGGATGTCATCGGGCGAATTGGTGGTCAGGCCAAGCAGGAAGGCGAACAGATACAAATCCTGGTCGGTGTGGTTGGCGGCATCGAACTGGTCTTCGGGAATCAGGGCCGGGGCGCGCAGCGCCAGGCCGGGGTTGCGGCGCATGGAGGTAATTTGGTTGCGCTTGGAGATTATGAAGGTTTTTAAGTCACAGCGATGATTGCCAAGGGAAACGTCGTACCGGTCGGGTTGGGTGAAAGGGGTCGCGCCTTTGACATCGAAAGGCACTTCCTGCTCGCCCAGGTAGCGTCGGAAGGCCAGTTCCACTGCCACTCCCCCGACGATGCGGCGCAGGCGCGAGTAGAGCGAGCCGCCCATCCGGTCGTAAGTGTAGGGCAGGGAACGGGTCGCATAGTGGATGCCGCTTTCGGTCAGGTCGGAGGTATAGGGCAATTTGATAAAGTCGGGGGAGGAAATCATGGCGAGTCCGTAATTGGTAATTCGTAGTTCACTACTCGGTATTCGTTACTTGATATTCATGGTTCAGTAATCCAAAATCATAATCGGTGTGCGATTCATTTTACAAGGTGTGAAAATTCTCAATATTTTGCTTGACGAACAAGAAAATACATTGTAAGATGGTTATGGAGGCTCTGGTGGTTTCCTGCGAAGGAATCATCTCTGCCTTTTTATTTTTAATCCTGGTTTCTCTCGTTCTTGGGGCGTAAATCTTCGATGTATGTTATCCCATATACAGGCCATATCTGACTGTCTGCGTCACTGACCCGCCTGCCCACATAGCGTAAATCAAAGGCGCGCTGACCAAACTCTTCCAGTTCAGTCCGTGTGGGTTTCGTCATTTTATTCAGACGCAACCCCCAGTTAATACTATATGCGACGATATCGGCAATTTGGATGGCTGTTGTCAGGTCGGAATGTACGAAAAAGGGTTCGGGGATAATCCGGGCGCTGCGAATATACCCGCGACTTGTCGTTGCAAAGTAACGTTCCATTTGGCCGATTAAAATTCGACATTGTGCCTTTTCAAGCTCGTCAAAGACAACAATCCCCATCTCGTTTGTCCCGCTATCTTCGAGGAAATAAAAGAAACGCTCAAACAGGTATGCGTAATCTTTGCGTAAAAAATCTGCGCCTGGTCGGGGGGCTATTGGCTCTACCATTGAAGCAAAAACCTTGACGCGGTAGGCTGCGCATAAGTCAAAAATCCGCCGGACAAATTCGAGAACGGCCTGACCATAGGCTGCAAACTCTATCCGGTTCCTTGTTTCTATCGCCCCGCCCAGTGCTTCCCTGCGTCCTTTTTGCAGGAATTCGGCGCATAGCGCGCGCCTCGCTTCGGGTTCAAGTTGTTCTGATTGGCTGGCGTGACGAAAGACTTTGCGTTTTAATAACTTTTTGCCCTTGATTTCCACTCCAACATCTGCCAATCGAATTCCAAAAATTTCAGTTTCCAGGTTCTGAACTGCCAGTACAAAATTCCACAGGTTCGATTCAAGGATGGCAACGCCCGCCAAAATCTCATAAGGAGTATCGCGGTGGTCTTGTCCGCTTTCGTCTACGAAAAGCAACATATTTTCTCTCTTTTTCGTATCCTACTCATTCCGAAATTGCAAACAATAGTGATGAAAGGTATTGCTCACCCAGGCGCTGCCCAGGCCGAAGGGCGCCAGGCGCTGGTTGTCTTGCATCCAGATCTTTTCATCTTTCAGGGTGTAGACCTTGCCCAGTTCGCGGGCAATATCCCACGCCAACGGGTAGATTTTACCGCCCTTTTTTACATTTTTGACAATAATGGTCAGGTACGCCTTGTCTTGCAAGAGCGGCTTCAGCCCGCTGTATACGCCCACCAGTAACCCTAAGAAGGCCTCGTAATTGTGGATGTTGCCCAAATCGTGCGGATGGTCGGAGTAGACCACGTCCAGGTCGTCCGATTCGCGCCGTTTTTTCTGGTTTTCGGCCCCTTTGGCGTGCAGCATATCCCAATAGGGGGGAGATGTAAGAACGTACTCGACTTTGGGTATGCCATATTCGAGGGCATTTAACGCATCCCCGGTGATGACCTCGGCAGCCAACCCGCCTGAATCCGTTCCCGCCGCTAAAGCGGCTTTTTCCTGGCTGATAATTTCGCGCGCAATCTCGGCGTAGCGGGGATTCAACTCGATACCGTAGGAATTGCGCCCGGCCCGCAGCGCGGCCACCAGCGTCGAGCCGGTTCCGCACATTGGGTCCAGCACCGTCTGTCCCTTTTTGGTGAAAAATTCGATGAATTCCTGGGCCATCGTCTCAGGAAATTTGGCAGGGTGAACCAGCACGCCCTTCTTGCGCGGCGGCGGGTTGTGGATGAACCACGATTTTTGGAATTTCAGCCAGGTTTTGGGGTCGAGGTCGTTGAGTTTGTTTTTCAAGGGCTAGGTTCCAGGTGTCAGGGTCAGGGGTAGATTGTAATTGGTAATTCGTAATTCATAAATCTCCAATAACCACTTACTAATTACCGCTCCCTCTTGGCGTTCGGCTGGGTAGGGGCGTGTTGCTGGGGGTAACGGTGGGGGTAGGGGAGACGTAGGAGACGGCGAGGATGCGCAGGTCGGAGAAGGAGACATTCAGACCGACCTCGCTGCGGATGCTGGCAAAGTAGCCGACGCTGCCGCTGCGGAAGACCTGGTCGAAAACGGTGAACTGGTAACGGTCGTTGAGGAAGAAGCGCATTTCGGTCCCCGCTACCCACACACCGAGTTTGAGCTGTCCTGGCGCGCCGCGCGGCAGGTCGCCGCTCGTGTCCCAATCAGAGAGCGGGTAGGTTTCTCCGCCGCGTACCCGTTCGACGCGCATTTGCCCACCACAGGTCAGGGTGAATCGGTAGGTGTAGGCTTCGGTGGCGGCCCGGAAGAACATGCCGTAAATGTCGCGCTCGGAACAGCGATTCAGGTTGACGCTTGTCTCGGCGTAGAAATCGGTCAGGACGAGGCCGGTTCGGATGCTGGTGAGCGTGACCGGGGCGGCGTTGGCTGAGAGGGTGAGACGGTTGCCGGTTAACAGGACGTTGTTGCTTCCCTGGCTCTCTGCGCGGGCGTTGGTCCAATCTGCCGGGTCGGAGAAGTCGTCGGTGTAGAGCGAATTGCCCAGGCCGGGGAATGATTCGGGGGTGGCGCTGGGCTGGAAGGTGGGAAAGGGCGTGTGGGTGGCAGTGGGCGGGAACCAGACGATGGTTTCAGTGGGGGAAGGCGTTGGGGCTGCGGTGGCAGTTTCCAGTGGGGAGGCGTCCACGTCTGGGACGCAGGCCGCGCCTGAGAACAGGAGCAGGCCGAGGGCCAGCGACCAGAGTCGGTTGGTCGGGTTTTTCCAAGGGAAAAAGGATCGTGGGCAGGGTTTCACGCCAGGATTGTACCCGAAAACGCGGCAGGTGAGTTTCATCGTCCTTTTTGGTGGCGATTCACAGATACGTGGAATGGGCAGGTATTGTACAATTGAGTTACCAATACTTTCAAAAGGAGAAAACTATGCCCGATAAAGCCGTCCTCGTCACCGGAGCGTGTGGTGAGATTGGTCAGGCACTGGTTCAGAGTTTGGTAAGTAAGGGAGGGTATCGGATTGTGACAACCGATTTGGCTCCGCTCCCTGATTCGTTGAAGGATTTCTCAGCGGAACACCTGCAAGGCGACCTGGTGTATCGCGTCAAGCAATTTTACGATTACAACTTCGATATTATTTTCCACCTGGCTGCTTCGCTTTCTTCGAAGGCGGAAGTGGCAACCGAAGAAGCGCACCGCATCAACGTGGAAGGGACGATGCAACTGCTGATGCTGGCGGCGTATAAGTCGGAGAAGCGCGGCAAGGCAGTCAAGTTCCTGTTCCCCAGTTCGATTGCGGCGTATGGATTCGACAGCCTGGATGCCAAGCGCAAAGCCGGGCGGGTGACGGAGGACGAGCATAACCATCCGCACACGATGTACGGCGCGAACAAGTTGTATTGCGAGAAACTGGGCGAGTATTACGGCAATTATTACGGCCAGCGTCACTTGGACCCCCAGCCGCCGGTGATGCTCGATTTTCGCGCCATCCGCTTCCCCGGGCTGATTAGCGCCTTTACCCTGCCGAGCGGCGGGACGAGCGACTACGGCCCGGAGATGCTGCACGCCGCCGCGCAGGGGCTTTCGTATTCGTGCTTCGTGCGCGAGGATACGAAGATTTCGTTTATGGCGATGCCGGATGCGATTAAGGCGCTCTTGATGCTGACCGAAGTGCCGCGCGAGTACCTGACCCGCCAGGTCTATAACATCACGGCCTTCAGCCTGACGGCCGGAGAGTTCCGCAAGCGCGCCGATAACGCTTTCCCTGGCACGCGAATTGTGTTCGAGCCGAACCCGCGCCGCCAAGGGATTGTGGACTCGTGGCCGGAGGATATGGATGATTCGGCGGCCCGCAAAGACTGGGGCTGGCAGCCCGATTACGACATCGACCGCTTTTTCGACGATTATTTTCTGCCCGAAATCCGCAAGCGTTACGCGGTAAGGCCGAGTTTAAGGACGCAGGAGTGAGGGGGGAATGTTGAAGGTTAAACGTTGAAGGTTGTAACGTTGACCGCCGACCACAGGAAAGGGTCGGCGGTTTTGTTTGGATGGTATGGTTACGGCTTTTCCAGCCCGTGCGCTTCGAGCAGCGGGACATTTTCCAGCAGTTCGGCGGTCGGGCCGTCGGCGACGATGCGGCCCTCGTCCATGATGACCATGCGCGGGAAAATCTCGCGCGCCAGGGCCAGGTCGTGAGTCGAGACCAGCATGGTGATATCGAGTTCTTTGAGCAAATTAATCAGCGTGCGGCGGGCGCGCGGGTCGAGGCCGGCGCTGGGTTCGTCGAGTACAAGCAGCTGCGGAGACATGGACAGGACAGTGGCGATGGCAATCCGCTTTTTCTCGCCGACGCTCAGGTGATGCGAGAGTCGGTCGCGGTAGGCGCTCATCCGCACCCGCGCCAGGGCTTGCTCCACCCGTTCGCGGACTTCGGCTTCGGGGTAGCCCATGTGGAGCGGCCCAAAGGCCACATCCTCGAAGACAGTCGGCGAAAAGAGCTGGTCATCGGGATTTTGGAAGACCAGCCCAACAGCGGCGCGGATTTGTGGCAGGTTTTTGTCGGTAACGGGCAGCCCGGCGATGCTGATATTGCCTTTCCCGCCGTTCAGGATGCCGTTCAGGTGCAGCATCAGGGTACTTTTGCCCGCTCCGTTCGGGCCGACCAGAGCGACTTTGTCGCCCTTACAGAGCGTGAGATTGATTCCATGCAAGGCGACATGCCCATCAGGGTACGAAAAATGCAAATCGTTGACCTGCAACACGTCACAGGCGTAATCTGGAAGAGTGGGGTGGGTCTCGATAAACTCGACCGACGAGGGCGTGGGGTGGGTGACGGGCATTCAGCCAATCCTTCCAATCAGTTGAATAAAGAGAAGCGCAAGAATACTTACCGATAAAACCAGCCAGTCGCGGCGGCGCATGAGGTGGGCGCGCAAGGTGCGCATTTGCCCCGCGTAGCCGCGCGCCAACATGGCATTGTAGATGCGGTCTGATCGTTCGTAACTGCGCAGGAACATCTGCCCTGCCATGTGACCGGCGATTTGGGCGCGCCAAAAAACCGTCCGCCCGCTTTTTTGGCCGGGCAGGGCCGCCGAGCGCGAGTCGCGGGCGCGCAGCAGGCGCAGGACTTCATCGGTCAGCACGAACAGGTAGCGGTACAGGAAGGCGACGATGGTGGTCAGCACCGCCGGGACGCGCAAATGTTCGAAAGCATGAATCAGGTCGGGGAATTGGGTGACGGCAACCAGCAGGATTCCGGCCTGAACCGAGAGCCAGGTACGCAGCAGGATACTGCCAAAACGGATGAGCCCCGCATCGGTGGGAACCAGGCTGATTCCGCCCATCGTCCATTCGGCCAGCGGCTGCCCGGAGGGGGCAAAAATGGCCGAAACGGCCACCAGCATAAAGGGCAGGGCGATGAAGGAGCGCCGGAAGGTGAAATCGACGCCCAGTTTCGAGGCGGAATTTGCCAGCAGCAGGAAAATCCATCCCAATCCAAAGGCAGCCCAGGCGCCATCGGGCAGCAGGGCATTGGAAAGAATGAAAGCGACCGTTACTACGACCTTGACGCGCGGGTCGAGGCGGTGCAGGGGGCTTTCAGCGGCGTAGTAACGGTCGAAGGCGTCAGCGTGCATGGGGGAACGGATGGCTTTGCAAAGCGGATAAACGGATGATGAAGCGGAGAAACGGATTAGGCATTGCGTTTCTTCAGCATTCCGCCCACCACCACCATCAGCCCCAAAACCACCAACGCGCCTACGATGCCCGCCACAATGGTGGAGAGGGCCGTCTCGCCGAGGAAGGGGATGGTGTAATCGGGCAGGATGGTGTAGGGCGCATCCAGGCCAACTTCGAGGAAGCCCAGGTCTTCAGCCACGCGCTCCAGCCCGTCGGGATCGCCTGAAGCCAGGGGTGAGAGCAAGACGGCGATGAGTGAGACGATAACCCCGGCGGCAATCCAGCCGCGCCCGCCTTTTTCGGCCACTTTTTCGGCTTGGAGCAGGTCGGGGCGAGACTGCATGATAAAGGCCAGCGCGGCGACAGTGATAATGGCTTCGCCAATGCCAATCAGGACATGCACGCCCAGCATGGCTGGCATGACGATTTGCAGGCTGGAGGTACCGCTAATCCAAAGTTGGAGGGCGGTCAGCAGCGCGGCGGCGATGGTCGAAAGCCAGGCGGCGACCCCGGCGACGGCCAGTTTGAGCGTTTTGTTCGCTGAACCTGAAACGATACGGTATAACCCGAAGCCAATCACGGCGGTGAGAATGCCCATGTTAAAAATGTTGGCGCCCATCACCAGCAGGCCGCCATCTTGGAACAACAAGCCCTGTACGGCAACGACGGCGGTCATGACCAGGATGCCCGCCCAGGGGCCAAGCACAATGGCTGCGAGCGCGCCGCCCAGGAAGTGGCCGGAAGTTCCGCCCGCTACCGGGAAGTTGAGCATTTGCGCGGCAAAGATGAAGGCCGCCATAATGCCCATCAACGGGACTTGTTTTTCGCCTAGTGCTTTGTTGGTCTTCGAGATAGCGATTCCAACGGCAATGATGGTCAGCGCCCAGAAGATGAGCGAAACCACCAGGTTCAAAAATCCATCGGGGATGTGAAGGGGGGCCGGGGCGTAGTGCATCTTATTCTCCTTTTTCCTTGCAATGCGGGCAGTAGCCCATGAAGGTGAAATGATTTTCAGTCAGCCGGTAGCCAGTGGATTGTTCCAACTGGTCGTACAGCGGCTGGAGTTGCTCATGCTTGACTTCGATTTCCTGGCCGCAGGCCTTGCAAACCAGGTGGTGATGAAGGTGAGTGACAATTTCATATTGCAGCCGCCCGCTGCGCGAATGGGTCGCGCGAATGAGTCCGTTTTCGCGCAGGAAATCGAGATTGCGGTAGACGGTTGGCTCGGTTGCGCCAGAAAGAACCGTCTGTAACCGCTCAAAAATTTCGGTTGGCGTAAGATGCCCGCCCGAATCGTACAGCACATTCAAGATGGCCATGCGCTGGTGCGTCAGGCGAAAGCCTTTATTGCGAATCTGGTTGGCGACGTGGGCAGGGGAACAAGTCATGCGCTTATTGTAACTTGTTACAATAAAAAATGCATACCGAAAGCGAAATGTTAATCTTTTTATTACCATAGCCTGATTATGAGGGGGGAGACTCTCAAAACGTATCGAGGTTGCTGATGCTGCCAAATCTCCTATTTCCCGTTTCGCTAATTTTGATGTATAGTAGAGATGTAAATTTGCACTAACTGACTGGAATCACATGACAGTCCTTGGAGAAATCTGCCCTTCCTGCAAACTGCGCAACAAACCCGGCGCAATCCTGTGCATTTTTTGTGGCGCGCTGTTGAAAGACGCGCCACAAGAAACCCGCGCCACGGACCGGCTTGAGGAAGAGGACTATGTTGCAAAGCAGCCCGGTAAGTATACCGATTCGCTTGTCCCCGAATCGGGGCTGGGCATTTATCTTGAAAACACGCTCCCCGTTACGGTCATTGGTGATGAAGAAGCCATTCTGGGTCGCCGGGCATCTGGCACAGGCGGGCTGGTTATCGACCTGGTCCCGTTTGATGCCATCCAGATGGGCGTTTCCCGTCGCCATGCAGCCATCCATCGCGAAGAAGATGGTTACTACATCACCGACCTCAACAGCACCAACGGAACTCGCATTAACGGTAGGCGTCTTTTGCCCAATACCCCCTGCCGTCTCTCTAGCGGGGATGTGGTGCGATTGGGCCGGCTGAACCTGCTGGTGCTTTATAAATAACGATGAAATGAATGGATGCGCAGCCTTTGAAGCGCGCTCACCATAATCCAATATAGGAGTAATCATGCAGCCACAATCTGGAAAAATTTGCCCGTCTTGTAAAATTTATAATGAACCAGGGGCAATTTTCTGCGTTCATTGTGGCGCGCCTTTCGACGAAGCCAATATTCGTCCCGTCACCACCACCCGTTTTGGGATGCCTGAACCCGCGCAGCCTGAGGCGAGTGACCCCTCTTCACTTGCTCCACAGATTACCTTCGACAATGGGATTGCCTTTTTCTTTATCGATGACAAAAAGCCCTTCGAGTTACGCGCCGATGATGAGTTTGTGATTGGCAGGAAAACCGACGACACCCCTGAAAATTACGTTGATCTGGTAAATTATGATGCCTTTGGGCATGGCGTTTCCCGTCGTCATGCCAAAATCCGGCGTGTTCCTCAAGGCTATGAAATCACTGATTTGGAAAGCACCAATGGAACCTGGGTCAACGAGCAACGCATCATCCCCAACAAACCTTACCCGCTTCCCAGCGGCGCGTTGCTGCGCCTGGGTCGAATGCGGATGTACGTGGTCTACAAAGAACCCGCAAAATAGCCAAAAAACAAACTGCCAGGCACAAAACCTGGCAGTTTTTCATTTCTGGCAGAGTAAAGCCACCCAATCGTCGATTTGACGGCGGTCCGTCAGCCGCAAGCCGCGTTCCTGAGCCGCCTTTATGACATCCTCGGCCTGGTGTTCGAGAATGCCCGCCAGGATGATGAATCCGCCCGGCTCGACGAGTTCCGCCATCCCGGCCTCGAACAGGCGAATCAGGATAGGGGCTAGGATGTTTGCCAGCACCAGCGGGGCGGAGGAGATGGAAAATTTCCCGGCCCGCACGTCTTCCACTGAACCGATTCCCAGCTGAAACGCCTCGCTATTTACGCCGTTATTTTCTGCATTCTCCCGGCTGTTGGTAATTGCCGCCTCATCGATATCCACGCCGAGGGCAAACTGCGCGCCCAGTTTGAGCGCTGCCACCGATAGGATGCCCGATCCGCAGCCGACATCAATCACCGAATATCGAGTATTCGAGTATTCGATCCGCGATGTTTGGCTGTCGAAAACTGTTTCCAGCAAATCCAGGCACATCTGCGTGGAGGGGTGAGCGCCGGTTCCAAACGCCATGCCGGGGTCGATTTTGATGCCAATCCGCGTCTGGTCCGACAAATCCATCCAGGCCGGTAAAATCATCAGGCTTTTGCCAATTGGGATGGGCTGGTAGCGCAGCTTCCAGGCCTCCATCCAGTTCTGGTTGCCAATGAGCGTATAGGCTGGTTCTGGAAGGGGTTGGATTAATCCCAGGTAGTAGAGCGATTCTTCCAGTTTGCGGCGCGTTTCGTCGAGCCGCTCATCCATCGGCAGATAAGCCTTGACGGTAATATCGCCGGTTGGCGTGCCTTCATCTTCGTCATTCAGGAACTCGACTGCCTGCTCGGTCATCACGCCATTGGGAGCAAACCGCCCCAGCACATCCGCTACCGCCTCGGCCAGTTCGCCGTTGATCGTTAATGAAACTTCCAGCCAGTTGGTCATGCTACGCCCTCCCATAAATCTGGAAAATAGTCCCTGGCTTTGGTCAAAATTCCATGAATTTCTTGCCAGTTTTCAGGCAATGGCTCCAGCCGAAAGATATTTGATTTCCATAATGCTTTCTCAGCTGGTGGGTAGTATTTCAACTGCCCGCCAGATTCGCCATACCATTCGAAAATTGTGCCGCCAGAGTCGGTTCCTCGCAACCGTCTGCCAGGGCTTACCGTATTGCCATTCTTGGCGGAAGGAAAATCCCACTTAATGTCATCTGCCTGTGGCAATTCAAGGGGAAATTGGAATAATTGATATTCGCCTTGCGGATTCCATGAGAGCGTCAGGTAGTAACTTTGGCTCACATCGACTGTCCCGCCTTGTTCCAGGCTCACTTGTTGGTGCCATTCATTTTCCAATTCGAGCAAAACTTCAGCCACTTTGCGTGGATGTGCTTTGTAATTTTGTTGGTGCAGTCCGCGTTCGCCCAATCTATCCCAAAATTTGCCAGAAGAGTTTGAAAGTTCCAGTGTCACGCGCCCTGTTCGGTTCGTGTCATTGAGTGTTCGGCGCATTTTGCAGGAAATTCCTGCAAACACACCATTTCTATGACCATCGGGGACCAGCACATCGAAGATAAATTTGTTTTCTTGTGCCTGTCCTCCAAAGGCAAGCGCGACTGCTCGTTCAAAATCTCGCCAGCCTGGTAAAGTGCGACCATCCTTGGCTGACTGTTGGCCGCTTCCATCCTGGTAGGTGCTTAAAATCAAGCGAAGCCTTTCGAATGTGGTTGGTGAAGGGTGTTGGCTGTAGTCTTGTTTTCCAGTCATTTTGCCTCAATGTCGAGCTCGTCTTTCAACAGTTCGTCTGTTGTAATGTCGAAATAGCGCGCAACTTTTAGCACAAACTCAGCAGTTGGCTTCTTTTTTCCAGATTCGATTTCGCTCAGGTAGCCATGCGCATTGAGTCCCAATGCGACTGCCAATTCTTTAAGCGTCAGTCGCTGGCTCACTCGCAAGTGATGAAGTTTTTCGCCGAATTTTCGCATATTTGTGAATTGACAGATAAAACAGAACATGATAAAATGTCTCTATTGGAGACATTTTGGCGTTCTTATGGAAAAACCAAGCGGAGCATACACCATGATAAGCAGCCCATTCAAATGGGTTGGCGGAAAGTCGCGTCTGCGCAAGCAGATTATTTCTCTGTTGCCAAAACATACCTGCTATGTTGAATTATTTGCAGGCGCGGCATGGGTTTTGTTTGGTAAACCGCCAAGCGATGTCGAAGTTATCAACGATATAGACCAGGAAGTAGTCACTTTTTTCCGGGTTGTCAAAGAAAAACCAGATGAATTGATCGCTTCCTTTGAGTGGGAACTCGTTTCACGCGCCGAATTCCAACGATTGGCGAGCTTGGACCCTTCGCAATTGACCGATGTCCAGCGCGCGCACCGGTTTTATTATCTCATCATGGCGGGTTGGGGCGGTGAACTCAAATATCCGCGTTTTCAGACCAGTATATCAGATGGAGGGCATGGCAATCGCTTAATTGGCGCCCTTGAAACGCTCCAGGAACGTCTCAAACCTGTTCATGCTCGACTTAAAACTGTTATTATCGAAAACTTACCCTGGCAATCCTGCCTGGAGCGTTATGACCGGGCAAATACGGTGATGTATATCGACCCACCCTATCCAGATAATGGTGTTAATTATTTTCATAATATGCGTGGGTGGGAGGAGCATCACGAATTGGCGGAACGGCTACGGCTGACTGCGTGCAAATGGATTTTATCTTCTTACGATATTCCACAGATTCGTGACTTATACCCAGACAGTTATGTTGTCGCTGTCGAGTCTGCCTCAGGCATGAAAGCCAGGAAAAATGGCAGCGAACGGGTAATCAACAAAGAAGTCTTAATCACCAATTTCCTGCCAGAGAGTGTTTCGGTTTCACGTTTTAAAGACCAGGATGTACGTCAAATTCGAATGCTCTTGGATGATAAAGAATCATACGATGGTTGAGATTATAGCATGAGCAAGACACCCCAAGAAAAAAGCGTTTCTTGGGGTGTCTTGTTTATTATCCACCAAACAATTCGTTAAGCTTATCGAAAAAGCCCTTTTCTTGCGGCTTTGGGGTGGTCCCCAGGGTCTCGGCCAGTTTCTCGAACAGGTCACGCTGTTCCGCCGTCAGTTTGGTGGGGATTTCCACGTTGACGATGACCTTCTGGTCGCCGCGCCCAGTTTGGCGCAGGCGCGGCACGCCCTTGCCGCGCAGGGTGAAGACCCTGCCGGGCTGCGTGCCTGGCGGGATGGTCAGTTTTTCTATGCCGTCTACTGAGGGGATTTCAATGTCCGCGCCGAGGACAGCCTGCGCGATGTTAATGTCGAGGTCAAGCAGGATATCTTCGCCTTTGCGTTTGAAAAACTCGTGCGGCAGCACGTCTACTGCCAGGAACAGGTTGCCGTTTGGGCCGCCATTGACACCCGGTTGTCCCTCGCCGGGCAGGCGAATTTGCATTCCGCTATCCACGCCCGGCGGGATGGTCACTTTTTTGTTCACTTTTTTGCGTTCCAGGCCTTTCCCAGAGCAGGTGTGGCAAAAGGTTTCGATGACCTGGCCGCGCCCCTGGCACTTGGGGCAGGTCACGGTTTCGACCATCTGGACAATGAAGGTTTGGCGCACCTGGCGCACTTCGCCGCGCCCGCCGCAGTTGGGACAGGTGGAGACGCTGCTGCCCGGTTCCGCGCCATTGCCCCGGCAGGTGGAGCAGGTTTCATCGCGTTCGAAAGTGATGTCCTTCTCCACGCCGAAGACCGCTTCCTCGAAGGTCAACTGCACCGACATCTGCAAATCGCGCCCACGCCGGGGAGCATTTCGGCGCGCGCTGCGCCCGCCGCCGAAGCCAAACAGTTCCTCGAAAATATCATCGAAGTGAACGCTGAAATCAGGCGCGCCGCCCATGTCGCCCAGCCCGGCCCGTCCAAAGCGGTCATAACGGGCGCGTTTATCGGCATCGGATAGCACGCTATAGGCTTCGTTGATTTCTTTGAATCTTTCCTCCGCATTCGCTTCTTTGCTCACATCGGGATGATATTGGCGCGCCAGTTTGCGAAACGCGGATTTAATCTCATCTGCCGAGGCTGTGCGCGGCACGCCCAGGATTTCGTAGTAGTCATGGTTGGTTGTCATAAGGTTTTCTTTGAATGCGGGATGCGGTTATTTCTTTCCAATAATTCCTGACGGCGGTTCAGAGGGTTGCCCGCCGAAGCGGTTTAGGATTTCCAGGTTCAGTTCCAGGGCTTCGACGGCCGGTCGGATGGATTTGGGGTCATTGGTGGTAAGCATAGCGCGCACATCGAACGCCGCTCTCTCTACAGCGGTAATTGCGCCATCTGGCACTCTATTATCTGCATGGATGATGGCGCGCTCGGCGCGGTACAAGGCCGAATCGGCGCGATTGCGCAAGTCGAGCAGTTCCCGGCTGCGACGGTCTTCTTCGGCGTGCGCTTCGGCGTCCTTGCGCATTTGCTCGATTTCTTCTGCGCTCAGGCCGGAGGAAGCTGTGATGGTGATGTTGTGCGAACGCCCGGTCGATTTGTCGATGGCGGAGACTTTCAGGATGCCGTTGGCGTCGATGTCGAAGGTCACTTCAATTTGCGGCACGCCGCGCGGCGCGGGGGGAATGCCATCCAGGATAAATTTTCCCAGCGACTTGTTGTCGGCGACCATGGGGCGCTCGCCTTGCAGGATGTGAATCTCGACCGAAGTCTGGTTGTCCGTAGCGGTCGAGAACACCTGCGTCCGGCGGGTGGGGATAGCGGTGTTGCGCGGGATGACGGGCGAGGCCACGTCGCCCAGGGTTTCAATCGAAAGCGTGAGGGGCGTGACATCGAGCAGCAAGATGTCTTTCATCTCGCCGCCCAGCACTGCGGCCTGGATGGCTGCGCCGACCGCTACGACTTCATCGGGGTTGACGCCAATGTGCGGCTCTTTGCCAAAGAAATTGC
>Ga0101944_10003552_pt1 | contig 21413 bp, 20 predicted proteins | sample DewCreD2012metaG_FD_75245 | JGI IMG/M metagenome (GOLD analysis project Ga0101944, IMG submission 75245) | Hot spring sediment bacterial and archeal communities from British Columbia, Canada, to study Microbial Dark Matter (Phase II) - Dewar... ... | reverse complement strand
CCATTTTACCCGGGAACTCTGGATTGAACAGGACGACTTCCAGGAAATCCCGCCGCCCAAATACTTTAGGCTTTTCCCAGGTAATTCAGTCCGGCTGCGCTATGGCTATATCGTTACCTGCACCGGCTTTGATAAGGACCCCGTGACAGGCCAGATTACCGCGGTCCGCTGTACCTATGATCCGGATACCCGGGGAGGCAATGCCCAGGACAACCGGAAGGTAAAGGGGACTATTCACTGGGTGTCGGTAAAACATGCCATTCCCATCGAAGTCCGGCTCTACGATTACCTCTTTGCGGTGGAACGGCCCATGGATGTTCCGCCGGGAGGCTCCTTCCTGGACAACCTGAATCCCAATTCGCTGGAGGTTATTCCAAACGCCTATGGGGAACCCTGTCTGGCTGATACAAAGGCGGAGGATAAATTCCAGTTTGAACGGATAGGTTATTTTGTCCGGGATCCGGATAATGCGGGAACAAAACCGGTCTTTAATAAGACCGTAGGTCTTCGGGACACCTGGGCAAAAATAGAAAAGAAAATAACCGGTCAATAGATGGCATTAGATACATCCTTTGATCCCCTCCGGTAATCACAATATGAAACTTTGCTCCAGGAGCAGGTCCTGGAACTCTGTGAGGGCCTGCCCTGCAAAGTCTCTCTGTCTGGTTTCCGTGTGAGGGGCGAAGGACGCCTGTTCTCAGATTTCAATATAGGTATCAAAGGCCTGAATAAAGGGTGAGCGAGTCATCCTGATCTGGTAATTCTGGCTAAGACTCATTCATCAATAAAATAGGTCTTTATTGGCGGGAATCCGTTAAACTCTACCGCGGCGTAGCTTGAGGTATAGGCTCCGGTAGAAAGCCAGTACAACTTATCCCCAGGGGCCAGACTTAATGGCAGCTGGTAACCAGCATTTTCATACATGATATCCATGCTGTCGCAGGTGGGTCCCGCCAGAATCACATCCCCTTCTTTTAGGCCTTCCTGCAAAGCGGTTACCACCGGATACTTTATCGCCTCATCCAGGGTTTCAATAAGCCCGTTAAATTTCCCCACATCCGTATAAACCCAGCGCTGCAGGGCCGTGTTGTTTTTACGGGATACCAGGACCACTTCGCTTACAATAATTCCCGCATCTCCTACCATGGAACGACCCGGCTCCAAAATGATCTCCGGAAGTTCATCTCCAAAGTCTTCATGCAAATAGCGGGTAATCTCCTTGGCATATACGGTTAATTCGTGGGTGGGTACCGTATAATGGGCGGGGAAGCCGCCCCCCATATTGATCATTTTTAGATTGATCCCCTCTTCTTCTTCCAGGGCGCGGAACAAATAATTCGTTTTTGCAATAGCCTCATCCCATTGGCCTATATCCCGCTGCTGGCTCCCCACATGAAAGGAAATTCCATAGGGTTCAAGCCCAAGGGCCTTGGCTTCTACGAGCAAATTGTAGGCCATATCAGGATGGCAGCCGAATTTTCTGGAAAGCGGCCAGTCCGCAGACTGGGAGCCTTCCACTAAAATACGCACATAAATCCGGGACCCCGGAGCCTTGCTGGCTATATTATGCAGGTCGGTCTTGCTGTCGGTCGCAAAGAGGCGGACTCCCTTTGCATAAAAATATTCCACATCCCTGGCTTTTTTAATGGTATTCCCGTAGGAAATCCGATCTGGCGTCACACCAAGAGCAAGGACCTTATCCAGTTCCCAGCGGGAGGCTATATCAAAATTAGAGCCTAGCCGATTCAGCAATGTAATAATTTCCGGAGCCGGATTTGCCTTAACCGCATAGTACTGTTTTGCAAAGGGAAACAACTGGGCAAGCCGTTCATAGTTCCGGCGGATTATACCCAGATCCACAAGAATAAAGGGGGTCTCCTTCCCCTCCGCAGCGGTCATAAACCGCTCCCACTGAGCATCATCATAATAGGCGGAGCGATCAATCATGGCCCCCTCCTTGTGGTAATATGTTACTGTCGACCCGGCGATCTGCCGACGGTCTGAACTGTCTAGGCAGTCTGCCAAAAACAGTTCCCAATCCTGCAGGATCGCCAGGTTAGACTAAACAGCGAGGGCCTTACAAAGAAGGCCCCTGCTCTCAGGAATGTTCAAGTTTGAGGGTCTTCGTGGGCTGGTCACAAACCTCGCTCGGCCCATAGTACTGAATAGCCCCGGGGAAGAGGAAGCTCGTTTTAACCGCCCATTCAGAACGTTTTGCCACAAAGGCCTTAAAAGGTTTGCCCTCGAGCTCAACCAGGGCCTTTCGAATAACCGGCTTCTTGCTGCCATGCCGCTGTTCCATATTCATCATCATGGTGAGGGGCACCCCGCCAGCTATCCACTTGTCTGCGGGTGCAGTCAGGTTTTTCACGCTGGAAAGATAACCCGTGAGCCCCGATGCGATGAGCACAAAGGCGGTAAAGCCCAGTGCATAGGTATAATCCGCATCAAAATTAGAGGGGAATGCGCAGCGGCCTTCATAACCAAAGAAGTGGGCCAGGGCGCTGAATTTGCCCGTATAGGTGCCGGTCTTCTTCAGTTCCGCCAGCTTCTGTTCTACCATGCCGATGAGGAGCTTCTCCGTTTCGATGCGGGAAACCTGGACGTTGCCATGGGGATCCCGGTCCATGAGGAGCTGTTTTGCAATTTCTGCGGGCAGACTTGCAAAGACCTTAGCGGATTCAGCAGAAAGCTTTTTGCCAAGCCAGGCCGCCTGGGCTTCGAAGCCCGCGAGAGCCGTAAACTCATCCGCATAATGGGCCATCAGGTCGTTCAACTCTGCAATGAGCTTCTTCATTTCAGGGACAAATTCTACCAAACCCTCAGGGATAAGCACCACACCAAAGTTTTCCTTATTGGCAGCCCGCTTTACGATAGAATCGCAGATCTGATCCACAATCTGACCGAGGGAAAGCTTCTTTGCTTCCACCTCTTCGCTGATCAAACAGATATTCGGCTGGGTCTGCAACGCGCATTCCAAGGCAATGTGGCTGGCGGAGCGGCCCATCAACTTAATAAAGTGCCAGTACTTCTTCGCACTATTTGCATCCCGCCCAATGTTTCCGATCAGCTCGCTGTAGGTCTTGGTAGCCGTATCAAACCCAAAGGATGTTTCGATATGCTCGTTCTTAAGATCCCCGTCGATAGTCTTGGGACAGCCAATCACCTGGATGTTTTCACCCTTTTCCAGGAAGTATTCCGCCAGCAGGGCCGCATTGGTGTTGGAGTCATCACCACCGATAACCACCACCGCATCGAGCCCCAGCTTTTTCGCGGTTTCCAGGGAAGCCGCAAACTGTTCAGGGGTTTCAATCTTGGTCCGGCCCGAACCGATCATGTCAAACCCACCGGTATTTCGGTACTCGTCCATAAAGGCATCGGTGATTTCCACCACCTTGTTTTCAATAAGCCCGCTCGGACCGCCTAGGAAACCTAAAAGTTTGGAATCCTTATTTCCCTTTTTAAGCCCGTCATAGAGCCCCGCAATAACGTTATGCCCCCCAGGAGCCTGGCCGCCGGAAAGAATAACCCCAACGGTAAGCCGCCGGGTGATCTTATCGTTTGTACCCTTAACAAAGCGGGCAATAGGCTTGCCGTAACTGTGCTTAAACAAAGCCCGCAGATCCGCCTGGTCCGCCACCGATTCGGTGGGGGCGCCAAATTCAATCCCAATCTCAGAAACCGGTCCGGTAAGAATGGCCGGCAACTTCGGCCGGTAGGCATACCGGGCCTTTTGCAGCGCAGATATTTCCATGGTAGGACTCCTTCACAAAAATAGGAATGCAAGTATCGCAAATAAACCCAACGGTTACGCTATAGTACATAAAAAAGTGGAATCTTTTCAAGGATGTGCTATACTTAAAGTAACAAAAAGGAGGTTCGATATGAAACGGATTAGTCTTCTCGGGCTCTTCATTCTGCTCAGCCTTCCTATCTTTGCACAGGTACGCCTCGATCTGGGGATCGATATCCCCCGTGGTGTAGGTGCTGTCTCAGGTAACGAAGTACTTAGTGATCCAGAGGTAAATAAATTCTTTACGGATTATATTTTCCCTTTGCCTGAGGCAGGTCTGTACTATCAATTTGGTGAACATGCTTTCCGGGCTGGAGTAGGCATTAGAGCCTTTACCCTTATTATTGCAACCATTTATTGGCCGAATGCTTACATGGAAGCAGATTTAGGCCCCTTAACGCTGACGGCACAATTGGGAGGCGGATTTTTCGGAATGTACGCCCTCGGACAAAGCAGATTTGAAAGCGGCAAGGTATTCCTCCCCGATCTTTCCCTCTGGTATCGAATCGGCAACAGTTTCAGACTGGGTGGCGGTGCCATAGGTGTAATGCTGCCCGAATCGACGGCTATGGGATTCCTCTACTACCTGGGCGGAAAATTCAACATCCTATTTAAATAGGGCAGGGGGAAGTCTCCCCCTTGGGGCCCGCATGGCTGGGCCCCAACCCCCTCAACGGGGCACTTTTGTGTTTAAATCAGAACCTCGTTCCTAGCAGTTTGTCGGACTTGTCCGTTTCTAATAATAAAAATCGCAGGAATCTGCGATTTTTACCTTGCAAACTGCCAAAGGAGCCCGGTTTATCGGGATTTTTAATCCCCAAAGTCCATCTTGGGGATTAAAAATTCACAAGTCCGACAGGCTCCTAGCAATCCGTTGCCGAATTGGTCGTGGCCCCGTAACACCCCGCTGAACAAAAGGGAACTTCTAAAAACTTCAGTTTTTAGAAGTCCCCTAAAACCTTCCTGTAGACAAAAGAACCAGTGAACAGGCATGAAGTGCGGGAATCCCCGCCGTATCCAGGGCTCTTTCCAGATCAGGATTCTCTGCCCCCGGGTTCAGAATAACCCGTTTTGGATTGAGTTTTACAATAGCATCTATCATCGCCGAAGAATGTTTCGGCGATACATAGATTGTTACGGTATCCACCGGCTCTGTAATAGCCTCCAGTGAGGAATGAACCGGCAGTCCTTGGATGGTTTGCAAATGGGGATGTACCGGAATAGCCCTAAAACCATGAAAAACCAGTTCTCGAAGAGCTCTAAAGGAATAACGGTCGGGATTGTCGCTGGCGCCGAGGACTACCACCGTACGTTCTGATGCATTGTTCATAAAATTACTCCTGGACCTGAACAAAGATAAAAAAGTTGCTATAGTTGAGGTACTTACAAAATACCAAAAATAGGGGAGTATCGTCCATGAAAAAGGTTTTTACCCTGATATTCATGCTTATATGTATAAACCTGCTTGGTTTTGCACAAAACCAGGGTTTATACTCTGCGTCAGGTCAGGGAAAGGGGGCCACTAAAGAAGCGGCCATCGAAGCGGCCCAGCTCGATGCCATCAATACTTTGGTTTTTACAGTCCTGCACCGGGACACCCTGTATCGCGATCTTTTTGCAAGCGAAGCCCTGCGGAACGGACGCATTCTGAAACAGGAAACCCAAAAAACTCCCCGGGGATCTTGGCAGGCCACGGTAACCCTGGAAATTGATGAAGGCTTAGCGGATGCCCTCTATGTAGGAAGGTATTCCACCACGCTCACCAGCCTATTAGATCAGGTTGAGAAGGAAATTCCTTCCATAGAAAACCTGCTTCAGCAAGGGGGGCAGGCCGAGTCTCAAGGAAATTTAGGCAGTGCTGAAACCTACTATACCCAGGCATTAGCTCAGACCGACACCATTCTCAGGTATCTGAATCCTGTGGATGATGGGTACTTTTTTTCATCCCAAGGAAAACGAAAGGCTCCGGAACTCAAAATCCTTTTTGCTTCCTATAAAGAGAGTTGTACCAAAGGTATAGACAGGGTGAGGAAAGCTCAGAGCCAGCTGAATGTGGTCCAGAAAATACAGCAGGTGCTCGAAATTTATGATCAAATAGAACAAGCCCTTGGCAGTATAGAAAAAAGCCGGGATGCTTTGTCTCAAATCGCAACAAATCCTCGGGGCTACACAACTGAACAGTTAGCGTCTGCCCAACAGCAATGCCGTGACCAGCAAAATGCCCTGGCTGTGCAGAAAAGCCGGTTTACCCGGGCCAGCGAAGGGCTTGGATCACAGGATGCGGGAGGGAGTGAAAGTTACCTGGCAAAGCGCACATCCCTGCTCGAAATCCGCCTGAAGGGGCTTGAACAGCAGTATTCCTCTATTAACGGATCCCTTTCCCGGGAATTGCTTTGGCGATCCTCACCGGTAGCAGCCCTTCGCTGGGCTGTAAACCATGAACCTAGCCAGTATTTTTCCCTTGGCATAAGACTGCCCGGCGGCTTTAAGCCCGGCGATGAGGGGCCAGAATTTGTGGCGGTTCCCCTCCTGCTACAGGCCGTAGCAGAAGGTGCCCTGGCTTTGGATGGCAATAGCGGCCTCTGGGGGAAAAGCCGCCTTCAGGCAGGCTCTGAATATCTTTTTAGCACCAGCCTTTTAAATGTACGGCAGGAACTGGTTCTTGGCTTTTACAGACGCAGTCTATTAGGTCTGGGGCTTCGCTGGGACTGGAACCGGGAAGGTCAAAAACCAATTACTGCAATCGAAGCGGTGTGGGGAATCCCCGGCAACAATCTTGGACAGAGACGGCCCCATCCGCTTTGGATTACAACCCTCAGTTGGGAAATTCCCCGGGAAACCCAGCATGTGCTGGCCTATGTGAACGGAGGGATGGAAAGTATCTTAAAGCCCAATTCCTATATTGGCTTTATCTTAAATCTTTCCTCCCGTATTCGTAATGATTCAGACTTAAAGGTCCCCTCATGGGTCGGCTCTGCATCCCTTGTTAGCCAGTTCAGACTGCCCGTTTTGCGTCCCTTCCAATGGATCATAGGGTGGGAGGGGGACCTCACCAGTCCCTTAACTGACATGGGGATAAAAACCGATGCAGTACGGGGAGCCCACGGGTTTACTTTTGGTATAGAGTACCTGTTCTAGCCAATGGTGGTCCCGAAAAAGGCTTGGCCAGAAAGTATTTTTTTTAGGTTTTCCAGATCCTTGCCGGCAGCGCAGATTACCTTAAGGCCGATCTTGGCCGCATGCCGGCTTGCTACCGGATCAAAGGGTACATTTTTCCCCGGTACCCAGTCATCGCCGACTATGGCTCTGAAATCCGCCCAGGAAATGCTGTCTATGGGCTTGGCATCAGGATTCTTACGGGGATCATCCGTATAGACCTTGGCAATGTTGGAAAGATTAATAACCTTGTCCGCCTGGAAGCGCTCGGCCAATAAAACCGCATCAAAATCGGTAGAAAAGCCGGGCTTCCACCCTGCGGCGACCAATACCCTACCAACAAAGGGTCCAACCTGGGATGGATCGGTAACCACATCCTGGGTGCAAAGATCTCCTAAAACAGCCTTTAAGAGCTGGGCATTCAAGCGGGTGGCCATAATGCCAATCCAGTCGGCCTGTTCATCGGCCCCATTCGGGACAATCGCCCTATAGGCCTGCTGGTATCGCCGGGCAGGACCTCCGCCGCCTACTACGAGAATAAAGCGCCGTTTTTCGTCGGAATTAAGCTCTTCCTTGAGCAGGTTAATGAAGGCTGAAATAAAATCCGTATCCACGCCATCGGGGGCAACAATAGAACCGCCTAATGAAATCACCGTAACCATATATATTCCTAATATACTCCGGTAACGACCACATCGCTCCAGAGAGATGAATAGGACTCTAAGGTCCCTGTAGATTCTTCCCAGATATTCTGAAGGGCATATTCCCGATCCCGCCGGATTATTTTACCCTTAGGATCCATAGAAGACAGATTGATTATACCGCGGGAAAAGCATATCCGCTGGCTGTCTATGTTGCCAAAGTAGTAGGTTGGCCCATCGGGCCGGAAGATAAAGGATTCGGGCACCGCGGAGGCTCCCATGGCGGGATCTACCGGAATCCAGCCAAAACCATCGATCCAGAATTCTGCCCAATAGTGTTTTCTTGTTTCTCTGGCTTTGTTTATCAGAATGCCCGCGTTGGGAATAGCCGGAATGTTCAATGACCGGGCCATGGCACAGAAGAGCAGGGCAGCTGAATAAGCGTCCAACTCCTGTTTGTTCATGGCATCTACCAGATTCCCTGTAACTGGTCCCTGACGGATACCGCCCTGTGCAGTAAGCCATTCGTAAAGCCGCTGGGCCTGTATATAGGGGTTTTTCTCTTTGCCGACTATGGCATTTGCCTTTTTTTGTATTTCAGGATTATCAGAAGGTATCAGAGAGGAACTCTGTGTATAGACCGTTTGGATCGGATTATTGGGCTCCCGTTTTATTGATTGGGCTTTAACATTGGTTTCCACCGCATACACATCGACCAGATAGGATAGTTTAATAGCAGTCTCGTTTCCCGTCTGCAGATCCTTAAGCTGGAAAAGGGATGCCCCGAGGTAGTTTTCTACAAAAGGCTCTATAGACCTGCCCAGATTTTGGGATATTCGTTGCTGTGCGCTGGTAACCGGAATGGGGAGCCAAAGATACAGAGTATTAGGTATAGCAGCTTTTTGTGTTTTAATATCTACCCCATAGGAAATAGCATAGCTTCGGCGGTCCTTAAATACCTTAGTTCCGGGTTTATCAACCACATCAAAAAAGAGGGGGATACTTGTCCCCTGGGCGGTGGTAACCTGGACAGCACCGCTGATTGCTCCATCGGGAACTCGAACCCGTATTTCCCGATCGCTCCAATATTCATAGCCCAACTCGGTGTCAGAAACCTCTACTGTTTTAATGTTTTGGCTCGTATCTCCGATTGCGGTTAAGGATGTTTCAGAACTCCAGCTAAAGAGCACCTTAGATTTATCTCGGGCAGCCCCGAAAGTACTCCCCTGAAGTGTTACTAAGGATCCGATTTTCCCAGAAACAGGGGATAATCCCGAAAGGCCCGGACCGCTGCCCGACTGGGAATCGGTAATCCGTTGGGGCATATTGGACCGATTGGTAAAAAGGCTCGGGTTGCTCCGTTTCCCGTTTACATACACATATACCAGGCCGGAGTCACCGAAATCGGGGGTTCTGAGGGCAATAAGGTCATCCTGCCATTGGATGTATGCGGAAGCTGTGGGGACAATGCCCCCGATGGTGACATAATTTTCTCCCCGTTCTTTACCAAAATGCTGACCCCGTATTGTTAAAACCTCGCCTAAACTCCCAATGCGGGGATCGATCGAGTCAATTTTAGGGCTTCCTATAAAGCAGGCGGTAAAAAACAAAAGGGCCGGCAGGCCGACCATAAAAAAATGTTTTAGAGAAGACTTCATTTTTGTGTAGAATCTCCCGATGGCTGCTCCTCATTCTTGGGGGCTTCCTGTGGGGTAGTTTCCTTTATATAGGGTTTTAATTCCAGTTGAATTTCGATACTGCTTTTTCCATCCTTTGTTTTTGGTCCCAGGGGAAAAAAGAAAAGCCGTTCGCCGTATTCCAACGGTATGGTTTGCATGGTGGTCTGGTACTTAATGCCCTTATCGGCCGTATCAATCCAGACCTGTCCCTGGGCAACAAGGAATTTCTTGCCGTCCTCCCGTATATAGGGGGTAAACTGGGCTAAGATCACCACATTTTGCCCTACGAGCTTTAAGGTCACCGGCCGTCCGGGAATAGTAATTTTTGAGTTTTCCGAAGTCCATGTTTCTGTATCATTCACCTCAAGAACACGGGCCACAATATCCAAAACCAGGGCCCGCTCTTTTAAGCCAGGCAGTTCTGTAAGGGGAGCATCCTGGGAAAAGAGGGATAATGAAATGATGTACAGAAAAAGTCCGAAAAAGCTCCAATCCCGGGTAGTGGTCACAGCATCCATAGGGGATTTACCTCCTCCCCTGATAATCGACGGACCTGATGATTTCTGGCTGTCCCGAGGGAACAAACCTATTCGTTTCAGGCAATTTGATAATCACAATATCCGCAGAGGCGGCCTGATTTTCCAGGTATTGTAACAGACCTTGCATATCCGATACGGGAATAATACCCGGGACTTCTGTATTAATCTTAGCCACACTTTGGGGATTGGCTTTACCCTGCTGTAAGATAAAGGGCGTAACAATGGATGCCATCAGGGCTACCATCACCAGGGCGGCAATAGCCGCAGGTAGGGGGACAACCACCGGGTGTTTCCACTGGTGCTTTGTCCCTGACGGGGACACCTGTGGCAGGGTATGGGATAGATTTTTCCAAACGGTACGCTGGGCGGCTTCAATATGTTCCGATTCATTGTACTCGCTTTGCAGGAACGCACTCACCTGGCTATAGGCCTTAAGGGTATGGGCGCAATCAGGGCAGGTCCCCAAATGGGCTTCCAGCTTTTCCTTCCAGGGCGAAGGCAGTTCGCCATCCTTATACAGGGATATAAGCTGACGATCAGGACACATGGGCACCATCCTTTCCAATCAGGGCAGCCAATTGTTCACGGGCACGAAAAACCCGGACCTTAACATTTCCCTCACTTATACCGAGAATGCGGCCGATTTCTTTGTAATTCAGTTCTCCGTATTCTTTTAAAACTAATACAGTACGCATATTTTCAGGCAGTTTTTGCAAAGCCTCCTGCACTTCCTGTTTGGTCTCTCCGGCAATGAATTCGGATTCTCCAGTCTCAGATTTCCGGAAATCCTCCCTGAAAGCCTTCTGATAGGCCCGCCGTTCCCGTTCCTTTCGTTTAGCATAATTCAGGGCGGCATTTTTAACCACCCGAATAAGCCAATATTTGGCCTCATCTAAATTCGGGAACTGCATGTTCCGTTCGTAAAGCCGGAAAAAGGCATCCTGGCACAAATCTTCCGCCGCATCTTCGGTCCCTACAATACGATAGGCAACCCTGAATAACACAGGGAAGGTGTTATCGTAGAGGCGTCTAAATTCGGCCATGGACATGTGCGCGCCCGTATTAAATAACAACGGTATCCTCTCATTCGTTACAAAATTGACCAGCTCAAGTTCTTGAATACCGGCCTGGGGCTAAGCGCCCCGCTTAAAGCATCCTTAGTTTCCCAGACGCCAGGTAGTTCCCTGGGGGCTGTCTTCGAGTAAGATACCCCTTTCTTTTAACATATTCCGTATCTCATCGGCCCGCTGGTAATTTTTAGCCTTTTTTGAGGCGCTTCGCTCCGCAATAAGCGCTTCTATCTCCTTAACCAGTTCGCTATCCAACTGCTGTTCCGCTTTCGGGGCCAAAAGCAAATCCCGCAGCCGCAGCCCCAGCACCGTATCCATGTCAAAGGCAACGCCGAGGGCTTCTTCCGGGGCAAGTTCCCCATCCCGCAGGAGCCCCCACAATTCAGCCAAAGCCCGCGGGGTAGAAAGGTCCTCCTCTATGGCCCGATTAAAGGCCTCGACATAGGCCTGAGCCTTTTCGCTCAAGCTGCTGGTTCCGGTTATTGCATCTGGCAGGGTACTGCATTTGCCTGCAAGCATATACAGGCGGTCCATCAAAGCTTTTCGGGAATTGCGGGCACTGTCCAGTGCTTCAAAGGAAAACTGCAATTGGCTCCGATAGTGGCCTCCCAGGAGGAAATAGCGGTAATCTAAGGGGTCATAGCCCTTATCAACAAGACTTTGCAGGGTAAGGAAATTGCCGCTCGACTTGGACATTTTTCCCTTGTCCAGAACAAGGAACTCATTGTGAACCCAGTAATTCACCCACTTTTTTCCTGTAGCTGCTTCGCTCTGGGCAATTTCGTTGGTATGATGAATCGGAATATGGTCTATGCCCCCTGCATGTATATCGAACTGTTCCCCCAGATACTTCATGCTCATGGCAGAACATTCGATATGCCAGCCTGGGTAACCCCGACCCCAGGGACTGTCCCAGGTTAATGCCTGGTTTTCGAACTTACTTTTTGTAAACCAGAGGGCAAAATCATGGGGATTCCGTTTGTTTTCATCAACATCGATACGGGCTCCCGCCTTCAGGTCCCCCAGCTTAAGCCGGGCCAGCTCCCCATAGGTAGGGAATTTGGTTATATCAAAATATAAATTTCCCCCAGCCTGGTAGGTATAGCCCCGCTCCTCAATCCGCTGAATCAGGGCAATCATATCGGCAATATGCTCCGTAGCCTTGCAAACCACCGTAGGCCGAACAATATTCAGCCGTTCCGTGTCCTTAAAAAAAGCATCGGTATAAAATGCAGCAACTTCCAGAACCGATTTTCCCCGTTCTTCGGCGCTTTTAACCATCTTATCTTCACCGGTATCATCGTCCCCTGAAAGGTGTCCCACATCGGTTATGTTCATCACATGGGTAACCTGATACCCCATTCGGCGGAGGGCACGGACAAGAATGTCATGGGTAACATAGGCCCGGAGATTTCCAATATGGGCATAGTTATACACCGTGGGACCGCATCCATAAAAACCAACTTTGCCCGTTTCTAGGGGCTTAAATTCCTGTAATTCCCGACCCAGGGTGTTGAACAAGTACAGTGGCATGGAACCTCCGCATTTTTTTCGGTACAATAGAATATATGGTAAACCTACGGAAATTATTGGAAAAAATCAATACACAGGAGACTTTACAGGGCGAAGTCCGGTTTGATGAACCCATGGCGTTACATACCACCTTTAAGGTTGGCGGCCCCGCCGATGTCTGGGTACGGCCCGAAGGGCCGGGTTTTCCCCGGTACTCGGCCTGCTTACTGCAAACTGCCAAGGAAGAGGGTGTCCCGGTATTTATGTTAGGGGGAGGGGCCAATCTTGTCGTTTCTGACCGGGGTATCCGGGGTATTGTTCTGGATACTACCGGCTGGTCCGGTTGGCAGATTGATGAATCTTCAGTGCTGTTTTATGCGGGGACCGAGGTTGACCGGGCTGTATCGGTTTGTGCAGACCACAACCGGGAAGGTCTCGCCTTTTTGGCGGGTATGCCCGGTTCCATCGGCGGAGCCATCTGGATGAATGCCCGCTGTTACAATTGGTCCATTTCTGATGTTCTTCTGGCAACCTGGATTCTGAATGAACAGTTCGAAGAAGAATGGGTTCCCTTTAGGCCGGAAGAGTTCGATTATAAAATCAGCCCCTTTCAGCATCGGCCGGTTCTTATTCTGGGGGGCCGCTTTAAGACAAACCCGGGAGATCGCTCAGCTCTTTTGGCAGAAATGCAAAGCTACCGAAAAGACCGGGAAACCAAGGGCCATTATACCCTGCCATCCGCTGGGTCCGCCTTTAAAAATAATCACGCCTTTGGGAAACCTACCGGCAAAATAATAGATGAACTGGGGCTTCGGGGGCTGAGTCTGGGAGGCGCAAAGGTGGCTGATTGGCATGGGAATATAATTGTAAATACCGGCACCGCAACTGCCAGGGATATTTATCTTTTAACCGAATTAGTAAAACAACGGGTAAAGGTCTCCCTTGGATATGAGCTGGAGTGTGAAATCCTTTTCGCAGGAGATTGGGATCCGGAGCTAAAAAGGGCCTGAAAAAAGCGGCCCCTGTTGCTATACTGTTATTAGGAGGACTGTCGTGCATATATTCAAAAGATTTGCGGTTCTGTCTTTTGTGGGAACTGCTTTAAGTGTGTTTGCATTCTCAGCCCAAAATCAGGTTGGTGTCATTCAGGAAATCATGGGTACGGTCACCGTCACCCGCAACGGGCAGGTGCTCTCTAAAATTGATTTAGGCGATCCTATCGAAAACTATGACCTTATTAAAACCGGCGCCGATGGCGGTATGGTAATTGGATTAACCTCCGAAACCGGCATGAGGGGCACCCTTATTGTAAAACCAAAATCGGTATTTACCGTAAAAACCCAGGTTGTCAGCGGCAGTCCAAAGACCGAAGCGGATGTGCTTGGCGGATCTATTGGCGTAAAGGTAAAGAAAATTTCAGGGGACCCGTCGCTCAATGTTAAAACGGGTAGTACCGTGATGGGCGTCCGGGGTACCGAATTTGTGGTCATTATATCGGTGAACAACGGTCTTCTTGTGACCTGTAACGAGGGCAAAGTCGCCTGTACCGGAGATGAGGGGGATGAACTCTACGCAGTTCCCGGCCAAGTTGTAGTGAGGTCTGCCGGGGAGCGGCTCAAGAATATTCCTGTAGCAGTCTCTTCCCTGGAAGATTTTCAGAACCGCTGGTACACAGAAGAAATATCGGCCTTTAAGGCTTCTGCTGTTAAGGCTCTGGACCAATATGCCCGGGCTTATTTCCGTTATCGGGATGATTTCCGGCAAGTTTCGGATGAATTAGCCCGGGACCTCAATTTCCTGCAGTGGAAAAAGGAATTCCGGGACGGGGTAGCCCCTGCGTCTTCTAAGGATATCCAGGTTATGAAGCAGAAAGCCGCCCTGGTAAAGAAGCTTATGGCGGTCCGTCAGGTACTGTTCTTCTTTGAGCGCATTTATTACCGCCTCGATGAAATACAGTCCTATGTGCCAGCTACGGCCCTTAAATCCAAGCTCTATAATGGGCAGACCGTTCAGGATTTTATGCGGCTTGTAGCCAGCGAGAAATCTGAACTGGAGCGCCGAGCCGCTGAGTACCGTCTTGCCTTAAGGCTCTATGCCCAGCGGAACGATGGCAAAGAACCTGTTTCTATAGGAGATAATGAAGATTCTTTTTTTGATGATACAGAGAGCTTTTTTAAGGAATAGCCCCTGAGAAATCTGTATATACAATTGGGGACTACTATAAACAAACCTTTTGAGAAGTCCCCAACAGTTTTTTCCCATTCATAGGGCTTTGTCCGTTGACAAAGCCTTAGGGGGCTTCCTATACTTAAGTATCCACCGAGGGGGACACAGAGCAGGATGGCAAATCAACTGCAGTTAGCCTTTGTAAATTTCAAGAAAGATTCTTATATTATTGTCGAAGGCAAACAGAATGCCGACCGCTTCTTCATCATTCGCCAGGGTAAGGTTCGCATATCCAAAGAGGTGGAGGTTGTAGAAGAAGAGGGTGGTAATATCCTGGGGCCCGGGGACTTTTTTGGTGTTGTGGCCACCATGTCGGGCCACAGCCATATCGAAACAGCCCAGGCGCTCACCGATGTAACCCTTATTTCAGTGCAAAAAGACCAGTATGTTCAGCTTATCCAGAATAATACCCCGGTGGCAATGAAAATTATCCTGCAGTTCTCTAAACGGATGCGCTTTCTCGACGAAGCCCTAACCAGGCTTACGCTGAAAAATACCGCCGATAATGATCCCTCACACCTCTTTAAGGTGGCCGAATATTACGCCAAACAGAGCCAGTTCAACCAGGCCTATTTCGCTTATCATCAATATATAAAATATTGTCCCACCGGCCAGAATGTACAGTTGGCCCGGGAACGGATGGTAAAAATTGCCCCCTATGCCAAAGCGGTGTATCTGGATAAAAAGACCGATGAGTTTACCCGGACCTATCCTAAAGATACGATGATATTCTCCGAAGGCCAGCCGGGGGATGAACTCTATATTATCCAAAAAGGCTCGGTAAAGATTGTTAAAATTGTAGATAATAACGAAGTCTTGCTGGCGGTTCTAAGACAGGGGGATATCTTCGGCGAAATGGCCCTCCTCGAATCCAAACCCCGGTCCGCCAACGCTATTGCCTATGAGGATTGTACCGTCCTGGCTGTAAACAAAGAAAATTTTGAACGGATGGTCGGCAGTCAACCCCAGATTATCAGCCGGCTGACCCAGCTTCTGGCAGAGCGGATTTGGTTCATCTATAAACAGCTTGCAAACACCCTCATAACCGACCCCCTGGGCCGCATGTACGATGCCCTCCTGATTCAGTTGGAAAAAAACAGGATTCCCCTGGGAAATTCGCCCCACACCTTCGATTTTGGACCAAAGGAACTCATCAATATGGTTGGGCTTCCTACTGCAGAGGGGAACCTGGTCATACGAAAACTGCTTGAAAATCCGAAAATTCGTGTGGTGGATAACAAAATAGCCCTGACTGATGTGTCCGAAGTGGTTAAACAAACCGAATATTACCGGAAAATGCAAAAAATAGAGCGGGCCCGTCGGGAAGCTGCAAGCCGCATCGGTTTATAACAGGGGATGCTAAAACCTGAAGATTTTAAAGGTCCTTAACTATAAAAATGGTAATAGCTTTCTGTAAGTCTGCCGATATATACTGTAGGGTGGTTCCGTGATAGGGGCTGCCCTGTTGTGTATATGGGGGTGCAGGTGAAGGACCGCAATCGATATCCAAAAAAACAGTTCCAGCCACATGCGGAACAACATCTGCGACTATCTTCTCTCTTTTTAGTGCTCTTTAATCTGGTCTTTTCCGGCAATATGATACTATCCGCCCAGAGCTTCCCTCTGGCTTCGGAACCGCCGGCAAGCACTCCTCCAACTGCCTCGCAGAGCAAAACAGCACCAACCGCTTCAGCCGCTTCATCCACTGCAACAGGTTCTGCTGCAGCATCTTCATCAAGCGCCTCGGCATCTGCTCCTTTGGCGGAACTCCCTAAAAGTTACCGAGCCCTTAGCCTTGGGATGAGCCTCGAGGACCTTAAAAAGGCCCTCTCTGCGGATGATCTCTTCGCTTTCCGGGGAGATAGGGATGTGTCGCTTCTGCCCCAGAGTGAACAAACCCTGGTGGAAACCACGGGGCTTTCCTTTATAAAGCGGGCCTTTTTCCAGCTGAAAGACGGCAAGGTGTTTATCATGGCCTTTACGCTTAATCCGGATAAAATAGACCACTATTCGGTCTTTACGACCCTCGTTCAAAAGTACGGAGAACCGAAGGAACTGAATCCCCGGGAGGCCGTCTGGCTTTCCGACAAGGTACGTCTTTCACTGGAGCGGCCCTTAACGGTAAAATATATAGACCTTGAGGTCTTTAACAACATTGTAGAAGCTTCTGCGGCCAAAGAGTCCAAGGAAGCAGTCCTGCGAAGGGAATTCCTGAATGATTTTTAAGTCCGGGATTTTTAATTTCAGATTGATGAATGCCCTCTGGTTTGCTCTGCTTTTGCTGAGCCTTATCTCCTGCAATTCCGGTAAGGCAAGTGCCCAGTCAAGACTGCCGGTGCGGACCATCACCCTCCTTGGCCAGGGCGGAAAAGAAGTCCCAGTGCAAGTAGAAGTAGCCGATACGGACCAGAGCCGTACCCAGGGGCTTATGTATCGCAGGTCTGTTCCTGAAGGCACGGGGATGCTTTTTGTCTTTGACCGGGATCAGGTGCTCACCTTTTGGATGAAAAATACCCTGGTTCCCCTGTCTATTGCCTACATCAGCTCCGAAGGCAAAATTATCGATATTCTTGATATGGAAAAAGAAAGCCTGAAACCGGTAGTTTCAAGCCGGTCGGTTCGCTATGCCCTGGAGGTTCCCCAGGGCTATTTTACCAAGGTAGGTATCCAGGAAGGGGATCGCCTCATCGGGTTGCCAGACTAAGCTTCGAGCTGGGACAGCATCTGTAAAGCCAGCGGATCCTCAGGGTCATATTCCAAAACAGTTCTGAAAAAGCCTGCCGCTTCATCAATCTTACCCTGTTTCATCGCCAGGATACCCAGGTTAGAGATAACCTTAATGTTTTCCGGTTCCATCTGCAGGGCCCGTTCAAGCTCTTTCCGTGCTTCAGATAAGTTTCCCTGTTCGATCAGGCAGAGGGCCAGTTCATTCCGGGTGTCACAGCCTTCGCCGCCCAGTTCCAGGGCTTTTTGGAACGCCAGCACCGCATCGTCCCAGCGTTCCAGCCGTCGCAATCCCCATCCCAAAAGGAACCAGCCGTTCCAGACCTCCGGGTGGCGGGTTATAAAGTGGTGTATCTTCTCAATGCCCTTGGTTTCTTCTCCCAGTCTGATAAAATCATAGGCCTCTTTAAATACCTGATCATCCAGACTGCGCTCGGAAATTTCCTTAATAATACTTTGGGCCCGTTCCTTTTTTCGCGGACTGTCCGCTACCGGTATGTATTGGGAAAAACAATCCCGGGCTTTTTCATAATTCCGCTGTTTCAGGTAGAAAAAGCCTGCGTTAAAGAGCGCATTGGGCAGGGGCGGTTTTTGAGCTAAAAGGCGAACATACAATTCGTGGGCCCGGCCCCATTCCTCAGCGGCCTCATCCTCCCGGCCCGATTCTTCCATGCTGTTGGCCCATTCTTCATGAACCAGGGCTTGGTTCAGACTTACCTCCGCCGAGTCCGGGTATAGGGCTGCTAAAGCCTTAAGTATTTCCAACGCAAGACCGAAATCCCGGTTGCGGGCCTTAAGAATGGCCGCCTCGGAAAACTCCTTAAGAATATCCGGTTTTACGGCCAGCACAAACCGGCGATAGTAATCCGCATCTTCATGCTGGGGATCCCGTTCTATGACCTTTATCATGCCTGAAAGGATCATTTCCCAGGAAAGCTGTTCCAGATCCAGGCTATCCTGATCGGGGGGAATCTCTACAGGGATCGGTATGGAAGGATCGACGACAAAATCTCCCGCGGACACTTCATCGATTCGGCCGCGGATAGATTCGGGGACTGACAGGAATACAATCCTGTCCTGGTTATTTGTTTGTTTCATTCTTCTCCGTTTCTTTGGGAACTTGATTTTCTTGGGGTTTCGGTGCTGTTTCCTCAGCCGCTTCCGGCCGGCTTTCGGTGCGGATCTGGCTTAAGTAATCATTAATCCGCATTTTATAATTCATGGGGACCTGGTTTTCGTTAAAATGGATTGCCACCGCCACCAATTCTTTCCGACCTTCCACATCTTCCAAACGGACTACCTTGCCCCCAATCATGAGGGACTCCCGGGGGTCATCAAAATCCAGACGCAGGACTACTTCTTTGTCTGCAATGAATTTAGCTACCCCAACCATGATGATCTTAGCCCCCGAAAAGGAAATGTCCCTGAGTATACAGCGGCGGGGAACTCCCTGCAAATAGATCACGGTTTCCTTCGCTGCTATCTGCAGTTTTCTAAGCGATTCTGGGGTAATCAGGATTCGTTCATCCCTTCGTTTCGACGAATTGATATTTGCATCGAGAAGGCGGCCCATTATTTCTATAAGGTCGTCCGGCGGACGCTGGGTGAATTGAAGGGTAAGCATGGAAATGTCCTGGGAACCTTGATAGGGGGCAGAACCGGCGACCCGGCAGGACACAAAAAAGAACATGGGATCGGTTTTATCTGAGATTCGGAAACTGTAACGCAGGTTTACCAGATTGTTGGCCTGCTGTAGTTTCCCATAGAGACCAGATTTTGTATTGATGATAACCTTGGCTTCTTCGAATGATGTAGAGTAGATGACGCAGGGCCAAGCCTCTCCTAAGCATTTAAGATACACCTGCTGTGTTACCAATCCCGTGGCATGGATTATTTCCTTGGTAAAGGTAACAGAAATGGTGCGGTATCGTTCGTAATATTTTGTGATCTGTTGGCTTGTTAGGATACCCATGGGTTACAACACTATAATTGAGGAAGGCCTCTTTCGTCAATGCAAATCACCAGAGACCATAACTATACATTCTGTCCCCTGTCTCCCGCATATCATAGACTATACGGCGGAAACTCCATAGTTTCAGGTCCGTATCATACATGGCATACCGTGCAATAGCCGCATCCAGGGAATCCGATGCATGGGCATCCTGGGCATCCCGAGGGAATCCCACACTGCCTGGGTTAAGAAGGTATCTGGTATTACTTGCCGAGGCATCAATCCTTTTGTTTGCCTCACCGTACAGTACCTGAATACTCGTCTTCCCCCAGTTTTTTTTTAAGATAAAAGCCGATGGCAGGTGGCTGTGGCCAAAAAAACAATGGGAAAAAGGAACATCCCGGAAGGCATCCAGGGCATCTGATTCGGACATGATGTATTCCCAGACCGGATTACGGGGACTGCCGTGAGAAAGCAGTACTCCCCTATGGTGTACATGGGTGGGTAAGGTTGCCAAAAAAGCCTTGCTTTCTGGGGAAATACGGTTCCAGGTCCACTCCATGGCCTTTCGGGCATGATGGGAAAAGTCTGAAACGTCCATTTTCCCGCAGGCTGCCAGGTCATGGTTCCCCGCCAGAATAACACTGCAGGTTTTCCGGGCCAACTGCACACAATCCTCCGGGTCGGGGCCGTAGCCTACCAGGTCTCCAAGACACCAGAATTCATCAACCTCAGGTTCCGCTGCATTAAGCAGGGCCGTAAAGGCGGCAAGATTTGCATGGATATCAGAAATAACAGCCACTCGCATTATAGGGTAGTTTTAAACTATAATGAGCTTATAGGGAAGAGGAAGAAGCCTCTGGCTTTTGTATGTAAAGAAAGAGGTCCCCACGGTCCAGGATTCCCTGCTGCAGGCTGATAAGGAAAAATGATGAAATCTGGTACAAGTCAAGGTTTGTTAGGGGCGATTTCGGAACATTTTACCGATGTTTGGCAGTTGCTTTCTGAAACGACCCAGTTTTTAAGCAAAACCAAAGAATATGCTCAATATGAAAACCAGCTCCGGGAATGGCGGGCCCAGCTTCAGTCCAAGCGGCTGGATAGTGAGACAAGCCTCCGTATCCGTTCAGAGCTGGTTAATCTACGCAAACACCTTAGGTTGATGGGCTATGACCTTAGTTTGGCAAAGCAAAGTCTCCGTTTCGAAGGTTTCCGTAACGATGCGTGCATCCGCGATGGGTTCCGAAGGCTTGTCTTAGTGTTTACCGACCGGGACCTGTATTGGTTAAGCGGGGAAGATAATCATATCAGCCTGGCGGAATATCTGGAACGGCGCTTAGAATCTGCCCTTGCATCTGGTGCCATAGAACGAATCCGGGACCGGCATTATCTGTGGTATAAGCGCCAGGGTAATACCCTCATCATCTCTGGCTCTGACACAGAGTCGAAGGAAGATTTTGAGCGGCTTGAAGCCATAGGGAATGCAAATCCTTTATTATTGTTGAGTAAGCTTAAGGGATTAAAATGAAGATCTGTGTGATGAGGTATAGCCTCTCTCTATTAGCTGTAGTAAGCCTGATTGGCTGTGCCTCCCTCTCTGTTGAGACTGCAGTACGACAGGAACCCAGCGGGGCCGCTGCTGGTGAAGAACCTGCAGGGTCGGACCTGGCTGTTAGCGGTGATACGCCGGCTGTGTTGCCCTCTGTCGTACCGCGGACTGCAGATCCCTTTGTGACAGGCTTATCGCTTTTTTATATTCCCGTCCCATCCCCAATGCCCGTGGTTCCGGCCGACGTCGGCCAGGCTGATGCATCCATTTCTGCAAGCGCAGTCCAGGAATTCCGGGCAGAATATGCACGGGCCCTTGGATCTTTTTTTCCCCTCGCTGGTGTTTTAGGAGCAGACCGGCTTCATCGCTGGATCAATAAAGCCAGGGATGGTACGGTGATAAGCGCCCTGGTTCAGAACTGGAAAAGCAGTGTCCCTCTACCCAACGGCTTTGGGCTTCCCCAGCTGGTGCTTGCCATGGATGGGGCCGATGGAGGATCTGTTTACTGTATTATTCCGCCCATACTGGATATCTTCAGCCAGGGGCGGGGCCTAGGCCGGGCTGGGGGACTCA
>Ga0101944_10003551_pt1 | contig 21415 bp, 20 predicted proteins | sample DewCreD2012metaG_FD_75245 | JGI IMG/M metagenome (GOLD analysis project Ga0101944, IMG submission 75245) | Hot spring sediment bacterial and archeal communities from British Columbia, Canada, to study Microbial Dark Matter (Phase II) - Dewar... ... | reverse complement strand
AATTGGTGAAGCAGCCCAAGCCGATCTACCCGCCGCTGGCCAAGCAGGCGCGCATCCAAGGCACGGTCCGGTTTACGGCGATTATCGGCCGCGACGGGACCATTCAGAACTTGCAGGTGGTGAGCGGTCACCCCTTGCTGGTGCCTGCGGCTTTGGAAGCGGTGAAGCAGTGGGTTTATCAACCGACACTCCTCAACGGGGAGCCGGTTGAAGTGGTGACTCAAATCGACGTGAACTTCACGTTGAGTCAATAGGGCGGGCCGAGGCTCGCCTGGCGGCGGGGCGCTCGCGTCTCCGGCCGCCGAATAGGTGTAAGATAATTTCAACTCGCAGGAGAAGAGACAATGCTATTGCAGATGCAAGTTTGGGCTTTCCTGTTTTTCCAGGAAGCCGTCTCGTTCGACGCCCGCGGCATGTGGGCCCAGATGGGGTGGACGGCGCGCGCCGTGGTTATCGCTCTGTTCATCATGTCCGCGTACTCGATCGGCGTGATGATTGACCGGTGGATCGCCTATTCCGGCGCCCGCAAGCAGTCCCGGCAGTTTGCCCCGGCTGTAGCCGGAGCGTTGCGGGAAGGCAAGCTCGACGAGGCAATCAAGATCGCGGACCGCTTCAAGAAGAGCCACTTGGCGAAGGTGGTGGTGGCCGGTTTGCAGGAATTCCGGGCGCATCAGTTGAGCACCGAGATCCCCGGGGAAATTGTGGAAGCGTCCCGCCGCGCCTTGGACCGCGCGCAAGCCATTGTTCACGCTGAGCTGAAGCGTGGCGTGAGCAGCCTTGCCACCATCGGCTCCACCGCGCCGTTCGTCGGCTTGTTCGGAACGGTGGTCGGCATCATCAACGCGTTCAAAGGCATCGCGACCGAGAAGGGCACCGGCTTGGGCGCTGTGGCGGGCGGTATCGCTGAAGCTCTGGTGGCTACGGCTATCGGTCTGTTCGTGGCTATCCCGGCGGTCTGGATGTTCAACTACTTCACGAGCAAGATTGAGGCTTTCGACGTCGAGATGTCGAACTCCAGTTCCGAGCTGATTGATTATTTCCTGAAGCGGCTCGGACAAAAGGCTGTGAAGTAGTGGCGTAGGATAGGCTCCGGCGAGTTGAACGGCGGCGCGGGCGGGAGGCGGAAAGCCCCGCCCCGCGCCGCAGGGATTTGCGACGGAGCAAGGAGATATCACTATGGCTTACAAAGCAACAGCCCCTCCGCCGGTAGCGGATATCAACGTCACCCCGATGGTGGACGTGATGCTGGTGATGTTGATCATCTTCATGGTCATCACGCCGATGCTTTCCAAGGGCGTCAGCGTGGACCTGGTGAAGACGAAGAACCCCATCGCCATGCAGAATGCGGATAAGGAGGACGCGGTCGTGGTTGCAGTCACCCGCGACGGACGCACTTATCTCGGCAGCAACGTCATGCCCGCCGACCAGCTTCCGCAGAAGGTGAAGGACCTTCTGACGAACAAGCTCGACAAGACGGTGTATGTTAAGAGCGACGCGCGGGCGCGCTATGAAAGAGTGGTCGAAGTCATCGATAATCTGCGCGCCGCGGGGGTGGACCAACTCGGTTTGCTGACGGAACAGATTAAGGAGAAGGGCCCCGGCGAGTGACGCCGGAGCGGGCGGAATAAACGCCAGGAAAGGAGTTCCACTATGGGAATGGCAGTTGGCGGGTCCGGCAGCGGGCCAAAGTGCGACATCAATATGACTCCGATGATCGACGTCTTGCTGGTGCTGCTGATCATCTTCATGATCATCACGCCCATGACGCCGCACGGCTTGGAAGCGCTGGTGCCTCAGCCTCCGCCGCCGGGAGCCCAGGCGAGCGCCGCCGATAACCGGACGGTGGTGGTGATCATCGAAAAGGATAAGTCCATGATGATCAACACGGAACCCACCGATGAGCAGCGGCTTGGCAAGCGGCTCGAGGATATCTTTAAGACCCGCGCCGAACGCGTGGTGTTCATTAAAGGGCATCCCGACCTGGAATACCAGAATGTCGCCCGGGTGATCGACATCGCCAAGGGCGCCGGCGTTGACAAGGTCGGCTTGATGACTCCGAAGGTAGAGGCGGGTCAGTAGACGGCGGGCTTCCAGGAGCGACACATGCGGAAAACGATACTTTCTCTCGTCATCATCGCTTTTGCCTTTTTTTCGGCCGGGTGCGACAAGCTGAAGTCGCGCGACAACCTGAATAAGGGAGTTCAGGCATACAAGAACGCCAAGTATCAGGAGGCGGTGGACTACTTCAAAAAGGCGATCGAGCTCGATCCCACGAATTCCAACGCGAAACTTTACCTGGCGACGGCGTACATGATTCAGTACATCCCAGGCGCGGACTCCCCTGAAAACAACAAGATGGCCGAGGCGGCTTTCAACGGATTTCAGGATGTGTTACAGCAGGAGCCGAAAAACGCGCTGGCCATCAACTCCATCGCCTTGCTTTACTTCAACCAGAAAAAGATGAAGGAAGCCGAGGAGTGGTACAAGAAACTCATTGACGTGGAGCCGGCGAACAAGGAAGCTTATTACACCCTCGGCGTCATTGCCTGGACACGCGCCTATCAGGACCGCATGACTGCCCGCGCCAAGATGGGCATGAAACCGGAGGATCCGGGTCCGCTCAAGGACAAGAAAGTCCGGGTGGAACTGGCTCAGAAGAACATGGGCCTTATCGAGGAGGGCATCAAGCACCTAGAGAAGGCCATAGCCATCGACAAGGAATATGACGACGCTATGGCTTACTTGAACCTCCTGCACCGTGAGCGGGCTGATCTGATGGATACGGCCGAAGCTTACAAGAAGGACGTCGCCATAGCCGACGAGTGGGTCCAAAAAACCCTGGACACCAAGAAGGCGAAGGCGGCTAAGGCTGCCGCCGCAGCGGCTGCCGGCATCCATCAAGAGAAGAAGTAGCCGGCCGCGCGGGTCCTTGATCCCCGCGAGGCTAAGTGTATACTTATATTACAGGGGCGGCCCTGAGCGGCCGCCCGTGCTGTCTCATGCCCAGGGATCCGGTAGCGGCGACTACGGCAGACTTGGAGCCGAAGCCCGGTTCAGAGGACGTTTCCGCGTCCGGGATGCTTCCTGAGGCGGAAGCGCGGTTCGGCGCGCTGTGCGACATAGTCAGAACCACCCGCCCCAAGGAGGACCTCGCCGTCTTGCGCCGGGCGTTCGAATACGCCGCTTGGCGCCACGCCGGCCAAAGGCGAAAGAGCGGCGAGCCCTATATCCTTCATCCCATCGAAGTGGCGATTTTGCTCGCTGAGCAACAGATGGACAGCGTTTGTCTCCAGACGGCGCTGCTGCACGACGTAGTGGAGGACACCAAAGCCAAACTCGAAGAGGTACAGAAGAGTTTTGGCGAAGAGGTGGCGCGGTGCGTCGATGGCGTCACCAAACTCCGCAAGCTGAAGTTCCATTCCCGGGAGGAGCGGCAGGCGGAAAGCGTCCGGAAAATGCTCCTGGCGATGGTCACCGACATCCGGGTGATCTTGGTGAAACTGGCTGACCGCCTGCACAATCTGCGCACCTTGGACGCTTTGTCGCGGGAACAGCAGGAGCGCATCGCTCACGAGACGTTGGAGATTTACAGCCCCATCGCCCACCGGCTCGGAATGGGGAAGGTCCGCGCGGAGCTGGAAGATCTGGCGTTTCGCTACCTCGACCCGGACGCTTACGCCGAGATCATCGCCGGGATGGAATCCAGGCGGCATGCCAACGAGGAATTTCTCGCCAACATCAAGGCTACCGTTGAGCAGAAGCTGGCCGCCGAAGGCATTCCGGCTCACGTGGAAGGCCGCCTCAAAAGGCCGTACTCGATCTATTTGAAGCTCAAACGCCAGAAGATCAGCATGGATCAAGTCTATGACCTGCTGGCGCTGAGGATTATCACGGAATCGGTGAAGGATTGCTATGCGGCGTTAGGGGTCATCCACAACGAGTGGCACCCCATACCGGGGCGAATCAAGGATCACATCGCCATCCCCCGCCCCAATCTTTACCAGTCCCTGCACACCTCGGTCATCGGTCCCGGCGGGCAGGCGTTTGAAGTGCAAATTCGAACCTGGGAAATGCACCGCATCGCCGAGGAAGGCATTGCCGCGCATTGGAAGTATAAAGAGGGCAGGAAAGGGGAAACCGACGACGATCAACGCGTCGCCTGGTTGCGCCGGCTCGTCGAGTGGCAGCGCGAGATGCGGGACTCCGGCGATTTCATGTCCACCCTTCGAGTAGAGCTCTACCCGGAGGACGTTTACACGTTCACTCCCAAGGGAAAGGTGATCGCCCTTCCGCGCGAGGCCACGCCCATAGACTTTGCTTACGCCATCCACAGCGACGTCGGACACACCTGCGTCGGAGCCAAGGTTAACGGCCGGATTGTGCCGCTGAAGTATCAGCTCAAGAACGGCGACGTGGTGGAGATCTTGCGGCAGCCCGGGCATCTGCCGAGCAAGGACTGGCTCGCGCTGGTTAAGACCGCCCGCGCGCGCAATAAGATCCGGCACGTCATCAATCAACAAGAACGCGCCAAGGCTATCGAAATCGGGCAGAAATATCTCGAGCGGGAGGCCCGCCGCCTGGGAGTGGCTCTTAGCCGGGTTTCTAAGGCCGAGTGGGATCGCGTCATTGCCGAATACGGCGTCGGAAAAATGGAGGAATTGCACGCCGCCTTGGGCTTCGGTAAGTTTTCAGCCCGCCAGATCTTGCACAAGCTCGCGCCGGACGTGGTGAAGGAGAAGGAAGAAGCCCCTGTCGAGGAGCGTCCCTCCGCCCCAACTCCGCCTTCGCCCGGAGCGCCGGAGACGGGCGATCTCGTGCTCCGCGTCAAAGGCGTCGACGATCTGCTGGTGTACCGCGCAAAATGTTGCAACCCGATCCGCGGAGAGCCCATCGTCGGGTATGTCACGCGCGGGAAGGGCGTCGCGGTGCATTCGCTCAACTGCCCGAATGTGCAGAGTCTGATGTACGAGGTGGAGCGCAAGATTGACGTCGAGTGGGGCGTCGCAGGCGGCGATCAGTTCGCCGTGCGGCTGCTCATTCACACCGATGACCGTCCAGGTATGCTGCACAAGATCACGTCCGTATTTTTCGATGAGGACGCCAATATCCGTACCCTCGAGGCGAGGCGCGATGAGAAGGTGGGCGATGTGGGCGTTGTTGACTTGACTGTCGAGGTGAAGGATCAGAAGCAACTGGCGCGCATTGTCACCGCCGCCCGCCGCATCGCCGGCGTGCGGGATGTCGAACGGGTACAGTAGTAAGCATGCCGTCCTCCGATCCGGAACATGTGGCTGTTTCAAAGTCCAAGGGACTGAAGATCGACTGGAAAGACGGGCACCGCAGCGACTACTCTTTGGCCTGGCTGCGGGACAATTGCCCCTGCGCCTCGTGCACGGGGGCGCACGAAGCTCCGCCGGAGCGGACGTCGCACTCCTCTCCCCCCGCCAACCCGTTCCCCATGTTCAAGCCTGCTTTGAAAATGTTGGACGTCGTGCCCGTGGGCAACTACGCCTTACAGATCAAGTGGAACGACGGGCATCAAAGCGGCATTTACTCCTGGGAGCACTTGCGCGCCGTTTGTCCGTGCGAAGAATGCCGTGCGGCGGGAATTACAGCAAGCGGAAGTTGACTTCAATCTGGGCGGCTACGGCAACCGGCTTGCCGTCCTTCATGCCGGGCTTGAACCGCCACTTCTGAACCGCTTCAATCGCTTTTTCGTCCAATCCAAGACCAAGCGGGCGAACCACTTTCAGGTTGCGGGGCATCCCCTTTTCGTCCACTACGACGTAAAGCACCACCGTCCCCTGGAATTTGGCCTTGCGCGCTTCCTCGGAGTATTCCGGTTCGACTTTGAAGATCAAAGTAGGCGCGGAAACGCCGCCGCCGATGCGATGCACGCCCCCGCCCACGCCGCCGCCCTCGCCAGGACCGAATCCGGCGCCGCGTCCGGAACCTACGCCCCCGCCGGAGCCGCTGCCGATGCCGCCCCCGGAACCGGTGCCGCTAGACGGAGGACCGCCGATCCGCCCAAACGGATCTCCATACTGAGCCATATTGACCTGGGGCAAAACCGCGTCGGGCGGAGCGATGATGGTCGGCTCCATGATCAGCTTCGGGTTGGGATTATTGACCACCGCCGAAGGTGGCGTAAACTGGCGGGTGGCTACCCGAGGCAAGCGACCCTTGCTGGCAGGCAAAGGAGAACGGTCCCCGCCACCGCCGCCACCCCCAGGCTTCTGTGGAGCGGGTTTGGCAACGTAGGGCGCCAAGTCAATGGGCGCCACCAGATGGACCGTCTGCTTGGCGACTTCCTGAATCTGCTTGTTCGTGCCGGCGACAAGGAGCAAAGCCGCCACACCGATGTGAATGGCTAGCGAAACAGATCCGGCTTTTTTCTCGTTACCAGCCGTCAGCCCCCAGATGTCCTTCACCGGGACGGGTTTGGAGGTGACCTCGAGCGGCGGGAGCTTCGGAGGGTTGATGAACTCCTTGATGTTCCGGACCAGGGATTTTAACCAGGGTTCTTCGAGTTGGGGGACCAGCATGTGGGCGACAATGTCGTCCTCTTGATTTGGGGCCATATCCCCGGCTTTGATCACTTCTTGCTCTGGCATCGCGGTGCCCGGATCGATATCGTGGTTCGAACTACCTTTAAGACGCTCTGAGATACCTCAAGGTTGCGGAAGTTGGGAAACCAGAGCCATCTTTCCCTCTAAAAAATGGTAACACACTCATGCGGCGATAGTTGCTGTCTCCTGAAAATTGAATCTCCCGATTTTTCAAGTGGTTGTGATACCCTCGGAGAGCATGGTCCGATTTGATGTGACGGGCGTCGGATTGAACGCCACTGACACCCTGATCCTGGTTCCGCGGTTCCCCGCTTACGCCGGTAAGGAACCCTATACTGAGGAGCGCCTGAGTCCCGGGGGACAGGTGGCGACAGCCATGGTTACCTGCGCCCGGCTCGGTTTACGGGTTCGTTACGTCGGAACCGTGGGCGACGATCCCCGGGGCGCCATCCTGACGGACTTTCTCAGCGCGGCGGGCATCAATATGGACCATTTGGAAGTGCGTACTGGTTGCCCCACGCAGTCCGCCTTCATCGTAGTGGATCAGTCCACCGGTGAGCGCACCGTATTTTGGAGGCGGGACGAGCGCCTGCGCCTCGATCCTCGACAGATATCGGAAGAGTGCGTCCTGTCCACCCGCCTGTTGCATATCGATGGGCATGACACCGCCGCCGTCGAGCGCGCCGCTTCGATTGCGCACCGCCACGGCATCCCGGTTACGGTGGACGTGGACACGGTGTACCACGGGTTTGACCGGGTGCTGCCGCTGGTCGATTACTTGATCGCGAGTTCGGAGTTTCCACCCCAGTGGACCAACGAGGGAGATCCGTTCCGCGCGCTCGAGTTGATACAGGAAGAGTACGGAATGCGGGTGGCGGCTATGACTCTCGGATCTTTCGGCGCTTTGGCGCGGCATCAAGGGCGGTTTGTTTACTCGCCCGCCTTCGTCGTGAACTGCGTGGATACCACGGGCGCGGGGGACGTTTTTCACGGCGCTTTCTGTTACGCTGTCCTTCAAGGACTGTCCATCGAGGAGGCGCTAGATTTCAGCAACGCCATGGCTGCTTTGAATTGCACCGCATTCGGGGCGGGCGGCGGGATCGCGACGGTGGAGGAGGCGCGGGCGCTGATGAGCCGCGGTGAGCGCCGCTCCCACAAGGACTTCGCGCGGCGGCGTTGAGGCGCGGCGGTCATGATACCCCTCCGTGATTCCCAGCCCAGCCATTCGGCGCCGGTGGTTACGGCGTCGCTGATTATCGTCAACGTTTTCGTCTTCCTCTATGAGCTGTCCCTCGATCCGTTCTCGCTCAACCACTTTATCGCCGTGCACGGCGTCATCCCGGACAGGTTTCAGTTCAGCGACCTCCTGACTTCCATGTTCCTGCACGGGGGATGGATGCACCTGATCGGAAACATGTGGTTCCTGTGGATTTACGGAGACAACATCGAAGACATTTTGGGGCACGGCAAGTACTTGTTGTTCTATTTGGCGTGCGGTATTTTGGCGGGACTCACCCATGTTCTGACCAACCCCTATTCGCGGGTGCCTACCGTGGGCGCTAGCGGCGCCATCGCCGGAGTGATGGGCGCATACCTGGTCAAGTTCCCTCACGCGCGCATCCTCACCCTGATTCCGATCTTCGTCTTCTTCACGACGGTCGAAATACCGGCGGTGGTGATCCTGCTGTACTGGATGGCCATTCAGTTCTTCAGCGGGGTGGGCAGCATCGGCTATTCGCATCTGCAACAAGGCGGGGTGGCGTGGTTTGCGCATCTGGGAGGTTTTCTGGCGGGCATGGCGTTAGTCAACCTGTTTCGCCCCAAGCCGCGTTACCGGCGCCGCTATGACTTGCGGTGGTGAAGCGATGATCGTTTATGACCTGAACGCGGACTGGCCTCAGCCCGAGCCCTTGGACGTGCTGGCGATCGCGGCCCACCCGGACGACGTGGAGCAGACCTGCGGCGGAGCTCTCATACGCATGGCGGGCTTAGGCTACCGCACGGGAGCGCTCGACTTGACGGCGGGCGACATGGGCACGCGCGGCACGCCGGAAACGCGCATGGAGGAATCCGCGGCTGCCGGAGACTGCTTGATGCTCGCCTGGCGGGGCAACCGCCGATTCCCCGATGCTCGCCTGGAAAACACGCTCAGCGTTCGCATGACACTGGCGGGCGACATCCGGCGGCTCCGCCCGCGGGTGGTGATTCTGCCTTATTGGGATGCGCGCCACCCGGACCACTATCGCGCGTGTGAAATCGGATTCGAGGCGTGTTTTCTCGCCGGCATCCGCAAGTTGGACCCGTACACTGAGCCGCACCGTCCTTACAAAGTGATCTATTCGTCGCTTTACGCCAACGTGACGCCTTCTTTTGTGGTCGACATCACGGCGCAGTTCGACCGCCGCATGGACGCCCTGCTGTGTTACCGCTCGCAGTATGGCGAGAGCGTGGAGGGTTCGGACCTTTTCCCGCGTGAGCAGGAAATCCGCGGCCGTCTGGCCGGCATCGCCCGTTTCTACGGTAACCTGATCGGCGTTAAGTACGGGGAGCCGTATGTAGTGAAAGAAACCATGCGCGTGGACGACCTCATTTCCCTCGGTGTGCGGAGCTTCTGATGGGTCCGGCGGAGAAAGGTGCGATGCTAGGTCTGCTGTGAGTTCTCAGAGCCTCAAAGCGCTCGCGCTCGCCGACGATACGACCGGCGCGCTGGAGGTAGGCGCCGGATTTGTCCAAGCGGGCGTGGATGCGCTGGTGGCCATTCAGCCGGAGCCGGATCTGACCGCCGGCGGGACAACCGCCTTGGTGATAGACACGCGCAGCAGGCGCCTCGCGCCGCCGCAGGCATACGAGAGAGCCTTGCGTTTGGGCCAGGCGGCGCGGCGCCTGGGCGTGAAGCATCTCTTCAAGAAAACCGATTCGACCCTGCGTGGCAACGTGGGCGCGGAATTCCGGGGTCTGCTCGAGTCATGGCCCGAAGCCGTCCTCTTCTACGTCCCGGCGTACCCTCGAATGGGCAGGACCGTCGTCAACGGCACTCTCTATGTGAACGGATCGAGACTGGGTGAGACGCCCTTTGCGGACGATCCGCTGAATCCTTCTCGCGAAAGCTATATTCCCGCGGTGCTCGCGGAGGATTGCGCGGCTTCGATTACGGTAGCCGGTGGGGATCGCATCGCCAGCTTACTCGGCGCACTTCCCGCTGGATCGATTCTGGTGTGCGATGGCGCCTCTGACGAGGACCTGGAGCGCGCTGCCGCTGCGGCGGCGCAGGCGGACCGGACTCTCATTGTTGCGGGCACGGGCGGCTTCTCGAGCTGGTGGATTCGCCCGCTCGGTGTCGCGGGTGCGGCTTCTATGCGCGTTCCTTCCGCCGAGCGTTGTCTGGTGGTGAATGGAAGCCTGCATCCGCGCTCCGCAGAGCAGGTGCGCCATGCACAAGAGGAAGCGATTCCGGTCCGGCGCCTGGTTGCAGACCGCTGTGAAGATGATTCGGCCGCACGAGTGCTCGAATCGTGGCTTGTCAGGCGCCGGTGGTGCGTGCTTGCGGCGCCGGAAACGCGGGTTGGGCCCCCGGACGCGGTTGGCGCTCGTTTGGCGGGAATCGTCAGGCGGGTACTCGAATCCGGCGTCGCCGATGGGCTGGTTGTGTTTGGCGGAGACACGGTGCTTAATATCCTGGACGGGTCAGGCGTACAAGACTTGCAGCCTCTCGGAGAACTCCTGGATGGCGTTCCCGTTTCCCGGTTCGCCTTTCGCGGCCGCCCGTTGGTCCTTGTCACGAAGGCTGGAGGATTCGGGCCGCCGGACGTGATTCTCGAAATTCAAAAGAGGTTGGGGGAAGTGGAATGATCTTCGGCATCACCATGGGAGACTCAAGCGGCGTCGGTCCCGAGATCGTCTTGCGATCCTTTCGAGAGGGGAAACTTCCACCGGACGGCAGCGTGGTTGTCTATGGGGATTTGGCGGTATTGAACTTGTGCAACCGGCTGCTCGGACTGGACGTGCCCCTCCGCCATGCCACCGGTCCCGCTGACCTCCAGCCGGACTGCCTCAACGTGGTCGATCTTGGAATCCTGCGGGCTGAGGAAGTCACGCCGGGCAGGATCAGCACCCGGTCGGGCGCCGCCGCGCGAGAATACGTTTTGGCGGCGGCAAGGGCGGCGCTGGCGGGAGAGATCGCCGCTGTGGTCACCTTGCCGATGAACAAAGAGGCCACCCAAGAGTCTGACCCCAATTTCGTTGGCCATACGGAGCTGATCGCGTCTTGCTGCGGCGTTTCCGACGTCACGATGATGCTCGCCTGCGAGGATCTTGCCGTGACGCACGTGAGCACGCACTGCCCGCTCCGCGTGGCCGTCGAAAGGGTGAAGCAGGAAAGGGTGGCCCGGGTGATTCAGCTCACGCATGAGACGTTGGTGCGCTTAAAGGAGTCGCCCCGGATTGCCGTGGCCGGTCTCAATCCCCACGCCGGAGAGCACGGTTTGTTCGGGAACGAAGAGAGGCAGCATATCGAACCTGCGATTGAATGGGCGCGCGCGCAGGGGTGGCGGGTGGAGGGTCCTTGCGCCCCGGACACCGTTTTCTACCTCGCGGTTCGCCGCAAGCGCTTCGACGCCGTAGTTTGCATGTACCACGACCAGGGCCACGCGCCCATGAAGCTGCTGGCGTTCGACACCACGGTGAATGTCACCCTCGGCTTGCCGATCATTCGCACTTCCGTGGACCATGGCACGGCCTTTGACATCGCCTGGCAGGGGGTTGCCTCGACGAAGAGCTTCGAGGCCGCCGTAGCCTTCGCGGCGCGGCTGGCACGAGGTTCCAAAATCCCCGCACATTAGCCCGCATTTCCGCCCCGAGATTCCCTTTACGGCGCGACAGGCGCAGCAACACGAAAGCGGGCGGTGTTGCTCGGAATATCCCGAACGGTCACAATCAAGTCGTAGTCTCCGGGGGCCAGATCCGGAACGCGAAAGTTGACCTGCGCCAGGCCCGCGAAGCCCGGCGCCAAGCCTGCGAAAAGCACCGCCGCCGGAATGCCGCCAAGCACAACTGCAACCGGATGTTTCAAGAGGGACAAGGGGCCGGCGGGCGCGGCTGCGCCTGCGGGCGGTTGTGGATGGGCCTCACCGTGCCCGGTAAGGTATACAGTCGCCACGGAGTGCCGAGCGGCCGGCGGCGCGGCATAGCCTTCCGAGTCCGTGAAAACTCCCGGCGCGAGGGGCTCTACCCGGACCGTCGCGCGCGCCGTTCCCACCTCCACCGAGGCTTCGCCAGGCGACGTGTCGTAAGGCGCCAGCGCGGTGATCTTGGTGGGGCTCACAGAGAAGAGATGCGCAGCGCGCGACTGCACCGACACTCGGACGCCCGCGATTTCAGTAGGCAAGGGATATTGCCCGGCGGACTCTGTGGATAAAGTCAACTGGCTTCCCTGGATCGAAAAGATCGAGCCGGGCGAAATCACCGCCGCGCCGCTCGCCGCGTTGCGCACCCCGCCCGGGTCAATCGAGGGCGCTGGAACTTGGCTTCCGGGGCCGCTGACAGCTTTGATTTCCGCTCTCACCACCCTTGAGTTAGCGCCTGGCGCGTCGCCGGCGGTGACGTACATGAAGATGCGGCCATCTGGCAGTTGAACCAACGTGGGGTCGAACAACCCGCCCGCACCGGCGGAGAGCGCCTTAGCCTCGATGGGCGGTTGAGGCGCTGGCGTGAACGTTCGCCCATCGATGCTGGTGAACAGGTAGAGGCGCATGGCGCGCATCGTCACAGCCAGATACCCGCCGCCGGCAAGCCTCAGAATCGCCGGGTCGACGTTCACCACGTTCGCGTTCGGAACGGGTTCCGCAAGGTCGCCAAAGGGATTATGGAATTCGGGCGTGAATGCGGCGCCTTCGCCGCCGGAAACCGCCGTGCGGCTGTTCTCCGGGCGCACCCCGCGCGCCACGTAAGTGAGCCGCAAGCCGCCGTCCACGGTAGGGGTGATGTCCGGAACGCCGATAAAAGTGTGGGCAGTGAAGACGGGGTGGGCGGGGTCCCGCGAGAAGCGTCCATCCGGGTTCTCGATGAGCCGGAACAACGTGTCACGGCCGGCGCCGGGAGGGCTAAGACCCAGCACGAACAGCGCCCGGCGGCCTCCGGATAGCTCCCTTGGGACGGCCTCACCAAGTGAATATCCGGTTTGGGCGAAGGCTTCAACGAGATTCGGAATCGCGCTGCCGTCCGTGGAGTTCGAGCCGTCCCTTGACCGGTACAGCCGCAACCCGTTTCGCGTGCCCACGGTCAGCCACACTTCCCCATCCACCCAGCCGGCGTTGGGAATGCTCGCGCCGGGGATTTCGAACTTGGGATCGGGTTCGACGCTCCACCGGGTGGCAGGCGTGGGCGCGCCACGGCGCAGGTGCTGATTGCGGCGGAAGGCGTCGAGAGCCGCGCTGATGTGAGCTGGAGTTTGGTGAAAGCCTCCATGTCCCGCCTCGCGGTCCTCGATAAACAAATCCACCACGCCGCCGTAGAGCCCTACCCACTCCGCCGTCCGCCTCATGGCCGGGCATCCGTCGCGTTCCGGATTGGGATCGCGCCCGCCGCAAAACATCGTCCAATAAGTGCCGCCCAACACACCGTAACCGTACTGTCCTCCGGCAATGCGGAGGTTAGGCGGGAAATCCGGCGCTACGCCCCCGGCGTTGGCCAGGAACATTCCGTAATAGCGGTCTCCCGAAAACCGGTCAAGCGCGGCGACGCCGTAGATGTTGGCTGAACCCCGGCTGAAGCCGTGCAGGAGAACGGTTCCTTCACGAGCGCCGTGCGCCCGCAGCGCCCCGCGAAGTTCCCGGTGCAGCGCTTCAGGATCGTAGTAGGACTGCGGCCCATCGCCGCCGAACCACCATTGAAGAGCCAGGATTCCATACCCGGCGGCGCGCGCCGCGTCGTGCCACAGGAAGAACTCGTCGAACGCCCAACTCTCGCTCCCATGAAGACTGGCGATGAGTGGGGCCGCTGGCGGTTCGGCGCCGGCCGGGAGCCACAGCAAGTAGAAACTTCGCCCATCGCCGGTGGCGAGGACTTGCGCGCCGCGGTCGATGGCAAACTGATACCGGTTCGGATTCGCCGCCCGAGCCCGGTCCAAAAGCGCCTGAGCCTCATCTGGCAGAGCGAAGCCCGCCGCCGCCGCCCATAGTCCGGCCACAGCCAAAATACAAACCCGCGCGCCCGCCCGCTCGAACACTTTCACGCTCCACCGGTCCAGGTGAGTCCACCTTTCCAGCCACTCCGTTTAATGACGGGGAGCCGGGGTTTTGGTTTACACCGAGCAGGCGAGGATGGCTTCCACTTCGCGGGGGCCGATGTCGCCGCGCTCGCCGATGCCTTTCCAGCCTCGCTTTTCGAAGCGGGCGGCTACTTGCGCGATGGTGTCGCGGGTCAGTCCGTAGTCGCTCAACCGCGTCTTAACGCCTACGCTTTCGAAGAATTCGCGCGTCTTGGCGATGGCGCCTTCGATCCGTTCGTCTTCGCCGCCGTCGCGTATGCCCCACACGCGGGCGGCGTATTGCAAGAGCTTCTCCCGCTTGGCGCCGCGGCGGACAGCCAGCGTGCCGGGAAACGTGATGGCCAGCGTCTGTGCGTGGTCCAACCCGTGCAGCGCCGTAATCTCGTGGCCGATCATGTGCGTGGTCCAGTCCTGTGGAACTCCCACGGCTATCAACCCGTTCAATGCCATGGTGGCGCACCACATCACGTTGGCCCGGGAATCATAATCGGCAGGGTTGGCCAAAGTCTTGGGTCCCTCTTCGATCAGCGTCAGCAGAATCGCTTCAGCCATCCGGTCCTGTAATGGCGCATTGGCGGGATAGGTCAGGTACTGCTCGAGAACGTGCGCGAACGCGTCCACGATTCCGTTGCTGACTTGCCGCGGAGGCAGCGAAAACGTCGTCTCCGGGTCCAGAATCGAAAACTTGGGGTAAACCGCCGGGCTGCCAAACGCCAGTTTCTCGGCTGTCGACTGGCGCGAGATCACCGCGAACGTATTCATCTCCGAACCCGTGGCGGGCAGGGTCAGCACCACGCCGAGCGGCGCCGCCGATTTCACGGCCGCGCCCTTCGCCAGAATGTCCCACGGTTCTCCCTCAAAGCGCGCGGCGGCGGCGATGAACTTCGTTCCGTCAACCACCGAGCCGCCTCCCACCGCGAGGAGAAAATTCACCCCTTCGCGCCGCACGATCTCCACGGCTTGCATGCAAGTCTCATAGGTGGGGTTCGGCTCGATCCCCCCGAACTCGAGCACCCGCCGTCCCTTCAGCGCTGCGGTCACCTGATCATAGACGCCGTTGCGCTTAATGCTGCCGCCGCCGTAAGTCATCAGAATCAAAGCTTCCGGCGGAATTTCATCCGGCAGCTTCGCAATCTGGCCTTTGCCGAACAAGATCTTGACCGGGTTCACATATTCGAAGTTCTGCATACGTTATCTCCAGTTTAGGCCACGCGCAGCCCTCTCAGATGGCCTTCACGGCCGCGGCCACGGGCCGGGAACCAACCGGAATCATGGTGAATAACGGCGCCAGCCTGCCTCGCTTAGCCGTGAAGCCGGCCACGCGGATGACGGCCATGTCTCCTGAGGCGCGATTCAAGACCAGCGCGTACTGGCTGTCCGGCGTTGCGGTGACGAAAGAAGGTTCCGCGCCCACCGGCACAATGCCAATCACCCGCCGGGTGACGATGTCCAGGATGGTGACATTGCCCGTGGGCGGATTCGTCACGAACAAAAGATCCGGGGTTCCGCTGGAGACTCCCATGGCGCGCGGTTCGCGCCCCGCGAGCACCGTCTCGGCGACCATCGGCGTCTTGTGCGGATAGACCACCACCACCGCATCCATCCCTTCGCCGCTGATGAACATTTGGCCCCCGTCAGAGCGGAAGCAATAGTGCTCCGGCCGCACCGCCAGCGGCAACCGCGTGACCACGCCACCGGAGGCGGCGTCGTAAATCGACAGCATGCGCCGGTCGAGTTCCGGCGCCAGGATGCAGCGGTCATCCGAGCGGAAACAAACGGCTCCCAATGAGGCGCCGGCAGAGATGGTTCGGGACAGGCGGCGTTCCCGCAGATCGGCGAGTTCGATGCGCCCCGAGGGGCCAAAGCCGATGACAGCCATAGAGCCGTCCCGGGACAGGTCGAAGCTGGATGGCTCCTCCGGCAGGCGAATCTCAGACGCCGCCCGCAAACTCGCCGTGTCGATTTCCAAAAGCCGGGAAGGACGCCGGCACAGTACCCAAAATCTGTCCTCGGCGGGCTGAAGGCGCATTTGGACGCCTCCCGCCGCAATCCGGGCGGAACGCTTCAGGGAAAGGCTCGACGCGTCAATTTCGTGGATGCCGCCTGTTGATGGAGTGAGAGCGAAGACCGAAGCGCCGGAAAGGGGTGCGACCACGACGGTGGGCGCGGCGTCGAGCGGGATGTGGCGGGCGGCCGCGAAAGCGGTCAAATCGACCGCGGCAATGGCCTGCCCCCCTTCATTCGCCACAAAGGCGTACCCCGGAAACCCGTGGGTTCGCCGCCGGCGGCAGCCGGCCCACGCTACGGCGCCGGCGAGCAGGGCTCTTCGCGCTAACACCTCTCTATTTTACTGAAAGTAAAAGCGAAAATTGAACGAACTGCGGCAGTATGTTACGCTTGGAGGGGACCCGGCCCCCGCCCTTGCCCTCCAGTTTCCGGCGCGGACAGCGGGCCGCTCTGTATAACGGATTAATAGGAGTGTCTATAACCACTTCATGAACATACGCTCGCTGTTCAGCCTGTTTTCCTCCGATTTGGCTATCGACCTTGGCACTGCCAACACCCTGGTGTTCGCCAAAGGCAAGGGTATTGTGGTAAACGAGCCGTCCATTGTGGCGATCAACAAGACCACGGGCGACGTGGAGGCGGTCGGCAAAGAGGCGAAAGAGATGCTCGGCCGCACGCCCGGCAACATCGTAGCCATTCGCCCCATGAAGGACGGGGTGATCGCCGACTTTAAGGTCACCGAAAAGATGCTCGGCTACTTCATTCAGAAGGCTCATGGCCGCAAAATGCTGGTGCATCCGCGCATCGTCATCGGTGTGCCAAGCGAAATCACGCAGGTGGAGAAGAGAGCCGTCATCGATTCGGCATACCGCGCCAAGGCGAGCGAGGTTCACTTGGTGGAGCAAGCCATGGTGGCGGCGATCGGAGCGGGGTTGCCCATCACCGAACCGGGCGGCAATATGGTGGTGGACATTGGAGGCGGCACCACGGACGTCGCGGTGATTTCTCTTTCCGGCATCGTGTACTCCCGCAGCGTGCGCGTGGCGGGCAACGAAATGGACGACGCCATCATGCAGTATCTGAAGCGCAAGTACAACCTCCTCATCGGCGAGCGCACCGCCGAGGCGATCAAGGTCCAAATCGGTTCCGCCTACCCCCTCGACCGCCCGATGACCATGGAAGTGAAGGGGCGAAACTTGATCGAGGGCGTGCCGAAGACGGTTACGGTAGACGACTCGGAAATCCGCGAAGCTCTGTCCGAGTGCGTGGCCACGATCCTGAACGCCATACGAGTGGCGCTCGAGCGCACGCCGCCCGAACTGAGCGCCGACATTAGCGACCGCGGCATCGTACTGACGGGAGGGGGAGCGCTGCTCAAGAATCTGGACAAGCGCATCCGGGAGGAAACGGGATTGCCGGTGTCGATCGCCGAAGATCCGCTCGCCTCGGTGGCACTGGGCACCGGCAAAATGTTGACGGACTTCAAACTGCTCCGCCGGGTCGCGATCGAGTAGAGCGGAGGAGGCGGGTTGAATGGCCCGCGGGACTGGACCATGGAGGTCTTTCTCGGCCGGTATCGCAACATAACGGTTCTGGTGCTGGTTCTGTTTGCCCAGTTGCTGATGCTGGCCTGGCAGGTCAGAGGCAAACAGGATGTGCGCTTGATCCGAGTGTGGGCGGTGACGGTGATCACTCCCATCGCCAAGGTGGTTGAGACGGTGCGCAGCCACACGGTGGGATTCGCGCAGGAGTATTTCGTTTTGCTGAGAGCGGCTGAGGAGAACCGGCGCCTCAAGGACGAACTCGGAAAGCTGAAGTTACAGAATCAGTTCCTGCGGTCGGAGTTGGAGATGGCCGACCGTGTCCGCGCGCTGGCGGCTTTCCAGGCGCGTTCGCCTTCCAAGACGATCGCCGCCCGGATCATCGCCGCCGGCGCCGGCGTCAACTCCAAGCTTGTGTATATCGACCGCGGCGCCACGAGCGGCATCCTGCGAGGGATGGCGGTGATCACGCCCGACGGCATTGTGGGTCGGGTTCTGGCGGTGTATCCCATCGCCTCGCAGGTTCTGCTTGTCACGGACCCTACGTTTGCCGCGGGCGTCATTTCCCAGAAGCATCGCGTGCAGGGGACTTTGAAAGGCCAGGGACATTCCACCTGCATTGTGGATTACGTTCAGAACGAAGAAAAAGTGGAAGTGGGAGAGATGTTCTACACCGCCGGAACCGACCGGGTGTTCCCGAAGGGACTGCCGGCGGGAATCGTGAAAGTGGTTCGTCCGGGCCGCACCTTTAAGGAAATCATCGTCAGCCCCGCCGGCTTCCAGCAAGGACTGGAGGAAGTCCTGGTGGTCATCGAGGGCGTGCATCAGCAGATTCCTGATGCCTCGCAACCTTCGGCTTCGGGCATCTACATCCTGCCTCCGCCCCCCGGCGAGGCGCCCCAGGCCGCTCCAGCGCCCGGTTCCCAATTCCAAGGCACGGACGCGGACAAGCTGAAAGAACGTTACCGCGCCATCGGAGCCGCTCAGGGCCACCGCTTCGGGGAAGGCGGCGCGCCTGATTTCACCGTGAGCCCCGCGCCGCGTCCCCCGGCCGAATCCAAGCCGCCCGGCGCAGCCAAGCCGCCATCGCCATGACTGAGTTTAGCGACGAGATCATGGTTCAGCGGACCCGCAAGGACCGCTCCGCGCGTTACCAGCCCGTGGTCATGTCGGCAGTCTGCCTGGCGGCGATCCTGTTTCAGGTGTATGTGCCGCTGTTGTTTCAGTACCTTTCCTTCTTGGAACTGCCGCTGCTCGTGACCGTGTACTTCGCCCTCATGAAGCGGAATCAGATTGCGGGCTTGACCATCGGTTTCGTGGTGGGGCTGTTGCAAGATTCGCTTTCTCATCACCCTCTTGGCCTGTTCGGAATCGTCAAAACTTTGGTGGGCTATTTCGCCGCCAGCGTGAGTATGCGGTTCGATGTCGAAAACCCGGTGATGCGCGCCATTCTGGCATTCTTTTTCTTTCTTTTCCACCAGGCGTTCTTCTGGCTGCTCACGAGCGCGTTGTTGGAGCAGAGGGCGGCGCTCGATTTGGGCCGCCTGTCGGTTTTCGCAGCTTTGAACGCCGCTGTGGCTCTTCCTTTGTTCGCCGTCTTGGATAAAATGAAAGGGACGGCATAGGCGCCGCCGGTCTTCCGTGACTCACATCCCCATCGAGCCCGACGAAGAGCGGCTCCAACTCTCCCATGAGCCGCTGCTCAGGGACGACACCAAGTTCGCTTCCGGCCGCATCGCTGCTTTCCAGTATGTCGCGGTGGCCGTTTTTCTGTTCCTGCTCGTGAGTTTCTGGCAATTGCAGGTCCAGAACCAAGCCGAGTACAGCGAGCTTGCCGAGCGCAACAGCATTAAGTACTACCCGGTGCTCGCGCCGCGTGGCAAAATCCTGGACCGCGACGGGCGTGTGATCGTGGACAACCATTCCAGCTTCAGCTTGCTGCTTTCCCGGGAGAATCTGAAATTCGAACATCTGAAGCCGATCGCCGAAGGATTGAAGCTGGACTACCAGGACCTGCTCGCCCGTGTGGAACGTTACAAATCCCGCCCGGCTTATCAGCCCATCATCATCAAGGAGGAGCTGACGCCGGAAGACCTGGCTTTTGTCGAAGCGCACCGCGATCCCGGCACATTTCCGGAAATGGAGCTGCTGCACGCGCAGCGGCGGCTTTATCCTCAGGACGGGCTGGCGGCTCACGTCATCGGCTATGTGGGTGAAATCAGCGAGGCGGAGCTGAACTCGGCTGAGTTCGCCCGCTACGATCAGGGCGACATCATCGGCAAAGCGGGCATCGAGCGTCAATACAACGAACATCTGATGGGAGTGGACGGGCGCCGGCAGGTGCTTGTCGATAATCGCGGGCGGGAACGCAAGGTCTTGGGCATGAAAGAGGCGATTCCCGGGCAGAGCCTTCAGCTCACCATCGACCTGGACTTGCAGGTGGTGGCTGAGTTGGCGATGGAAAACCGGAAGGGCGCCGTGGTAGCGTTGGATCCCCGCAACGGCGAGGTTCTGGCCATGGTCAGCCGTCCAGCTTTCGATCCCAACAAATTCGCCACCCGGATCAGCTCGAAGGACTGGAAAGAGATCGTGGCGAACCCGGACAACCCGCTGCTGAACCGCGCCATTCAAGCTCAGCTTGCTCCGGGCTCCACATTCAAGCCCATCATGGCGCTGGCGGGCCTGGAAACCGGTTTTGCAGACGAGACGACGCGGGTCGTGTGTCCCGGCGGCGCCACTTTTTATGGGCGATACTTCAAGTGCTGGCGCAAGGGAGGACACGGAACGGTCGACATCCACCGCGCGGTTGTCCATTCCTGCGATGTGTTCTTCTACCACTTGGGGAACCGCATGGGCATCGACACGATCGCCGGGTACGCCGAAATGGTGGGGTTCGGCAAGAAGACCGGGATTGACCTGCCGCAGGAGAAAGAAGGGCTGGTGCCGTCGAGCCGCTGGAAAATGCGCACGTTCCGGCAAAAGTGGTATGCCGGTGAAACGATCTCCGTGGCGATCGGACAAGGCGCCCTCACCGTCACTCCGTTGCAACTAGCCGCGGCGATCGGCGGCATCGCCAGCGGCGGAGTCTGGTATCGCCCGCACCTGGTGTTGAACAAGACCGGCGCCGAGCGCCCCCGCAAAGCGGATCTCCACGTCGAGAACGTGAACCAGGTGATCTACGGCATGTGGGGCGTGGTGAACGAAGGGGGCACCGGCGCATCCGCCCGGCTGGTGGGATTCGAGGTTTGCGGGAAGACCGGCACGGCGCAGTTGGCTTCCAACGAATTCCTGAAAAGCACGGCCAAAGGGCGGGAACTGAAGGACAACGCGTGGTTTGTCGGTTTTGCGCCGAAGAACTCCCCGGAAATCGTTGTGGTGGCGCTATTTGAGGGGGGCGAGCACGGGAACCTCGCGGCGCCGATCGTTCGCGACGTGATCAAGGCCTATTACGACAAGAAGTACCGGCGGGCGCCGCAGCCGCCTCGCATGGCTTCGCTGTTCCATGGGCTTAGGAGGCCGGAACTTTAAATGGCCAACTATCGTTCGATACGCGACCTGGACTGGGTCCTGCTGCTGGTCACCGTCGCGCTGAGCGCTTTGGGCGTCTTGCAGATTTACAGCGCAACGCTGGGAACGGTGTGGAAAGACGCCTGGTGGAAGCAGTGCATTTACGTGGCTTTGGGTTTGGTCGCGATGTGGATTGTGACTCAAATCGACTACCACGGTTATCTGGGCCAGGTGCCGGTCTTCTATGTGCTTTCGATTGTGAGCCTGATCGTCACTTTCTTCGTCGGACGGCAGGTCTTCGGGTCACGGCGTTGGATTCCGCTGGCCGGGGGCTTTCACTTTCAGACCTCGGAGTTCGTTAAACTGGTGATAATATTGCTGGTAGCCCGGTACCTGTCGGAGCTGAAACGGGACCAGTTGGAGAGCCGGGATTTGCTCAAGCTGGCGGCGCTGGTCGGCCTTCCGATGGTGTTGGTGATGCGTCAGCCGGATTTGGGCTGAGCTTGCTGCTGTTTTCGCTGAGCAGG
>Ga0101944_10003550_pt1 | contig 21425 bp, 20 predicted proteins | sample DewCreD2012metaG_FD_75245 | JGI IMG/M metagenome (GOLD analysis project Ga0101944, IMG submission 75245) | Hot spring sediment bacterial and archeal communities from British Columbia, Canada, to study Microbial Dark Matter (Phase II) - Dewar... ... | reverse complement strand
GGCCCCGGGGTCCAGGATAAAGACCGGGACGACGGCGCCGTGCGCGCAGGCGGCGTGCAGGGCGGGGTTGTCGCTCAGGCGCAGGTCGCGCCGGACCCACCAGATCGAGACGGCCATCCGATCAACTCCTGGACCGGTTTCACGTCGTCGCGCGCTGTCAGAGCTCCAGCAAGCCGGCATGGCCGGATTGGTGGGCGGCGATGATTTTCTGCGCGGCGACCTCCGGGCTGAGCGCGCCGGCGGGCAGGCGGAACGGCGCCTTGCGCCACAGCGGCGTGTCCACGGCGGCCGGCCGGACGACGGTGACGCGCCGGCCGCGCTCCTCCTTGCGCAGGACCTCGGCAAAGGCTTCCAGGCCGGCCTTGGCGGCGGCATAGGCCGCCAGGCCCGGCAGGCGCAGGCGCTCGTGGAGGGCGCCGATGAACATCAGGTGGGCGTCGGGCGCGAGCAGCGGCAGGCTGTGATGTGTGGTGAGATAGGCGCCGGTGAGGTTGGCGTTCAACAGCCGCGCCCAGGCGTCGGGCGTCATCCGGCCCACGGGCTGGGAGGCGATGTCGCCGGCCGCGTAGAGGCACAACTGAATCAGGCCGGCTTCCTGGCTCACCGCCAGCACCGCGCGCTGGACCGCAAACGGGTCGGCCACGTCGGCGTCGAAGCAATGCGGGGTGAGGGCGGTCAGCGCCGCCGCCTCGCGGGCGACCGCGTACACGGTCCAGCCGGCGGCGGCCAGGTGCGAGGTCAACGCGCGGCCGAGACCGCCGGCCGCGCCCCAGATCAGGGCGTTCGTCATGGTGCGCCTCCCGGACGCTCAGGCTTTGAGCCGCTCGCCGTACTGCTGGCGGAACTTGGCCAGCTTGGGCGCAATGACGATCTGGCAGTAGGGCTGGCGGCCGTTGTTGCGGAAATAAGCCTGATGGTAGGCCTCGGCCGGGTAGAAGGCCGTGTAAGGCGTCAGCTCGGTGACGATGGGCTGAGCGAACGCGCCGGACCGGCCCAGCTCGGCGATCACGGCCTCGGCCGTCGCGCGCTGTTCGGGCGAATGATAGAAGATCACCGAGCGGTATTGCGGACCGACGTCCGCGCCCTGGCGGTTGAGCGTCGTCGGGTCGTGGATGGAGAAGAAAACTTCCAGCAGGTCGCGGAAGGTGATGACCGCGGGGTCGAACGTGATCTGGACGACCTCGGCATGGCCCGTGGTCTTGGAACAAACCTGTTCGTAAGTCGGGTGGGGGACGTGGCCGCCGGCGTAGCCCGATACAACGGCTTCGACGCCGCGCAGGTCGTCATAGACCGCCTCCAGGCACCAGAAACACCCGCCGCCCAGGGTGGCGCTTTCTCTTGCTGACATAGTGCGCGCTCCTGCTGAGAATTGAGCGAAGGAAATATATCGCTTTGGGCAGCGGCTGACGAGCGCGGCCGGCGTCACCGGTCCGGTTTCAGGAGGCGCAGGCGCAGAAGGTTGAGGGCGGCGGTGCTGGCCCACTGGCCGAGGTGGGCGGGCGGGCCGCCGTAACCCTGGACGCGGGTCTCGGCCGAGGCGCCGTCGGCCAGGGCGAGCTCGATCCGGTTCTGGTCCGGCGAGCGCAGGACGCGCGCCGCCAGGCCGAAGTCGGCGCCGCGCTCGGACCGGGCGCGTCCGGCCTCGGCCTCCAGCGGCCGGCCGTCGGCGGCCGGGATCGCCCCGCGATACACCTGGGCGGCCTGCGGCAACACCGCCAGCCGCGCGTTGAGGCGCCCGTCGGTGGCCGCCTCGGCCACGGCCACGCTCAGGCCGCGCGCGGCCAGCAGCTGGGCGACGGCCTCCTCGAGCGTCTGCGCGCCCTCGGCGAAAATAAAGTCGCCGAACGCGGCCCGCACCTGAGCCTCCACCGGCGCGATCAGGGCGTCGGCCTCCGCTTCGCTGGCGGCTTTGGCCGTGATGCGGATGTCCACCTGGCCGGCGTGCGCGGCCAGCCCGACGGCCGGGTTCTCCAGCCGCTCCAGGTCCCCGATCCGGGCGTCGATCGCGCTCTCGCCCAGTCCGACGGTCCGCAGGATTTTGGACTTCAGGATGCCGTTGAGGTTGAACGTCTGCCGCAGATAGGGCAGGATGGCCTGGGTCAGCAGGTGTTCCATCTCGCGCGGCACGCCCGGCAGGCAGATGACGGCGCCGCCCGGATGTTCGACGATGAAAGCCGGCGCGGTGCCGACCGGGTTCTCCACCGGTCGCGCGCCGGCCGGGATATGGGCCTGGGCCCGGTTATTCTCGGTGGGGGTGCGCCCGAACTTGCGGAAGCGGGCCTCGATCTGGGCCCACAGCTCGGGCCGGTATTCCAGCTCCCGGTCGAAGGCGCGCGCCACCGCCTCGCGCGTCGGGTCGTCCACCGTGGGGCCGAGGCCGCCGGTGGTGATGACGACCGGCGAGCGGCCGGCGGCCTCCCGGACCAGCGCCGCGATGCGGTCGGCCCGGTCGCCGATGGCCGAAAAGCGCTCGACCTCCAGGCCGAGGCTGCGCAGCGCGCGGGCGATGTGGGCGGAGTTGGTGTCGACGATCTCGCCTAAGACGAGCTCGCTGCCGATGGCGATCAGTTCGGCGTGCATGGGGGCGGCGTTTCTGGTCTCCGCGGGTCAGAGACTAGAGACTAGCGGCGCCGGTCGCCGTAGAGCAGTTCTTCGCGGATGCGGAGGTCGGTGCTGCGGATCTTCAGCGCCAGGTCGGCGGCCAGGTTGCGCATCAGGCGGTAGCCGAGTTGGGGGTGGGTGTCGCACAGCGAGATGAGCTTGTCGCGCGGGATGACCAGCAACAGGGTGTTGTTGGCCGCGCAGCGCGCCGTGGCGGAGCGCAGGCCCTGATCGACCAGGGCGATCTCGCCGAACGATTGCCCGCGGCGCAACGTGGCGATGGTGACCGGCTCCGTCGCCCGGACATTGGCGTCGCCCACCAGCGACGGGTCCACCTGGATGTCCACCTCGCCCTGGACGATGACGTACAGTTCGTCGCTGGCCGTGTTCTCCTCGAAGATGAGATCGCCGACGTTGCAGCGGCGCTCCTGGCAGAGGGACTGGATCAGTTCCAGTTGCGCCGAGGTCAGGTCATAGAAAATATCGGTCTGTTTGAAGATGCTCGCCAACGACATGCCCTTTTCCCACCCGCCGCGATGCCTGAGAGGCCGCTCACCTAAATAGTGTAACATACAAGACTGCCGGGTGCCACTGATTCAGGCGCCCGCAAGGAGGCCGGCCATGCGCATCGGTATGTTGGTGGATATGTATAAGCCAAATATCAGCGGCGTGACGAATTACGTCTCGTTGAACAAGCGCTGGCTGGAGGCCAACGGCCATAAGGTCTTTGTGTTCACCTTTGGCAACCTGGATTACGAGGACGACGAACTCTATGTGGTGCGGTCGCCCGGCCTGCCGCTCAACGTCAACGACACCGGCTTTCATCTCTCGTTCCGCTACTCCCGCACGGCCGAACGCAAACTGCTGACGATGGACGTCGCCCACGTCCACCACCCGTTCCTGAGCGGGCCGCTGGCCCTGCGCTACTGCAAGCCGCACGGCATCCCGATCGTCTTCACCAACCACACCCGCTTCGACCTGTACGCCGAGCACTACCTGCCGCGCATGGTGCCGGACGCCGTCGGCGACACATTCCTGCGCGCCTATCTGCCGAACTTCTGCGCTCAGTGCAACCTGGTGATTGCGCCGTCGCCCGGCACGGCCGACATGATGCGCGGCCTGGGCGTGACCGTCCCGATCACGGTCATCCCCAACGGCATCGACTTCGCGCCGTTCCAGGACCCGCCGCCGTTGACGCGCGCCGAGGTCGGCCTGCCGGACGAGGCCGTGGTGCTGATGTACACCGGCCGGTTCAGCCCGGAGAAGAACCTGGCCTTCCTGTTGCGCGCGTTCTTCGGCGTGGCGGCCGCCCGGCCGGACGTCGTGCTGGCCCTGGTCGGCGGCGGGCCGGAGCTGGAGAACCTGCGCGACCAGGCCGCCCATTCCGGCTTCGGGGACCGGGTGAAGTTCCTGGGCAAGGTGGAGTACACGCGCGTCCCGGCCTATCTGCGCCTGGCGGATGTGTTCGTCACCGCCTCGCAGACCGAGGTCCATCCCTTCTCGTTGATCGAGGCGCACGCCTCGGGGTTGCCGGCCCTGGGCATCATCTCCGCGGGCGTCGGCGACACGATTGTGGACGGCGTCAACGGCCTGCTCAGCACGCCCGACATTGCCGTCTTCACGGCCAAGCTGATGCGCCTGGTGATGGAGCCGGAGACCCGCCGGCAGATGGGCGCCGCCGCCCGCGAGACGGCCCAGCGCTACGACATCAACCGCACGGGCCAGGCGGTGCTGGACGAGTACACGCGCCTGGCGGCGGAGCGCCAGCAGCGCATGACGGGCTGGGACCGTTTCCGCCAGACCCTGCGGCGCTGGTTTGTCCCTCAGCCGCAGCCGGAGCCCGAGACGGAGTGACGCGCGCCCGTCTGAGCCTGGGCCGGCTGGGCGAGCGGCTGGCGGCCGAGCGCCTGGCCGCGCTCGGCTACGAGGTGGTCGCTCGCAACTACCGCTGCCCGGCGGGCGAGATCGACCTGGTGACGCGGCAGGGCGAGGCCTGGGTTTTTGTCGAGGTGCGCGCCCGCCGGGGCCGCGCGCGGGGCACGCCGGAAGAGTCGGTCACGCCGCGCAAACGCCGGCGGCTGATTGCGGCGGCCCAGGCCTACGTGCAGGCGCAGGGGCTGGAGGCCGCGCCCTGGCGCATCGACTTTGTCGCCGTCGAGCTCTCCCCCCGCGGCGAGCTGTTGCGCGTGGACGTGATCGAGAACGCGGTGACCGGTTGTTGACCCGCATGGCTTCGCAATCCCCGCCTGTCATCGTCCTGGTCGGCCCGACGGCGGTCGGCAAAACGGCGTTTGCGCTGGCGCTGGCCGGGCGGCTGGAGGCCGAGATCGTCTCGGCCGACTCGCGTTACCTCTACCGGGGCCTGGACATTGGGACGGCCAAACCGACCCCGGCCGAGCGCGCGCGCGTCCCCCACCACCTGGTGGATGTAACCACGCCGGACCGGCCCTGGACGCTGGCCGACGTGCAGCAGGCCGCCTACGCCGCCATCGCCTCAATCCGGGCGCGCGGCCGGCTCCCGCTGCTGGTCGGCGGCACCGGCCAGTATATCCGCGCCATCGTCGAGGGCTGGCAGGTCCCGGGCGGCGCGCCGTCGCCGGAGCTGCGCGCGGAGCTGGAGGCCGAGCTGGCGCGGGATGGCGTCGCGGCTCTGGCCGGGCGCCTGGCGGCGGTCGATCCGCAGTCGGCGGCGCAGATCGACGTGCGCAACCCGCGCCGCGTGATCCGGGCCCTGGAGGTGGCCCTGACCACCGGCCAATCGTTTGTGGCCCAGCGCCGCCGCCAGGCGCCCCCGTTCCGGGCCATCTCGATCGGCCTGAACCGGCCGCGCCCGGAGCTGTATGCGCGCATCGACGCCCGCGTGGACGGGATGCTGGCCGCCGGCCTGGTGGCTGAGGTGCAGGGGCTGAGGGACCAGGGCTATGCCTGGTCCCTGCCGGCCATGTCGGCGCTGGGCTACCGCCAGATCGGCGCGTACCTGCGCGGCGAGTGCGACCTGGCCGAGGCCGTGCGGCGCCTGAAGCATGACACGCGCGTCTTCGTCCGCCGGCAGGCCAACTGGTTCAAACCGGACGATCCGGCCCTCCGCTGGTTCGACGCCGGCCGGACCACGCCGGACCAGATCGCGGATTATATTCTGAAGGAAATCCGTGTAGTACAATCCGCGCCGTGAACGCCTTAAGACGATGGCTGCCCGCACTGCTGGCGCTGCAGCTGGCCTTTGCGCCAGGGTCTCAACCGTTGCCGCGCCCGGCGTCGCAGTCCCTGTCCGTGACCCAGCTCATGGCGCGCATGACGCCGGCGGAGAAGGTCGGCCAGTTGTTCCTGGTGACGTTCTATGGCGCCTCGGCTGAGGCCGGCTCCGACATCGAGCGCCTGATCACGCAGTACCGCGTCGGCGGGGTGGCGCTGCTGGCCGCCAACGACAACATCACCGACACCCTCGACGCCCCCGGCCAGGCGCTCGGCCTGATCAACCGCTTGCAGACGCTGGCGGCGACGGCGGCCGAGGCGGGCGGCGCGCCGGAGGCCGAGCCGGCGGCCAGCGCCGCGCCCTTCATCCCGCTCTTTATCGCCACCAACCATGACGGCGACGGGTATCCGTACACCGAGATTCGTTCCGGGCTCACCGATCTGCCCAGCGCCATGGCCATCGGCGCGACCTGGGACCCGCTCCAGGCGCAGGCCATGGGCGAGATCGCGGGCGCCGAGCTCTCGGCGTTGGGCGTCAACCTGCTGCTCGGCCCGTCGCTGGATGTGCTGGAGGACCCGCGCCCGGCCGTCCCCGGCGCGCCCGGCACCCGCGCCTTCGGCGGCGACCCGTTCTGGGTGGGCCGCCTCGGCCGCAGCTATATCGAAGGCGTTCACGCCGGCTCGGACGGGCGTCTGGCGGTGGCGGCCAAGGCTTTCCCGGGCCTGGGCGCCACCGATCGCAACCCCGTGGACGAGGTGCCGACGGTGCGCAAGTCGCTGGAGGAGCTGACCCAGATCGACCTGGTGCCGTTCTTCATGGTCACGGGCGGCGCGCCGGACCCGGCCGCCACGGCCGACGCCCTGATGTCGGCCCATATCCGGTTCCAGGGTTTCCAGGGCAATATCCGCCAGACCACCAGCCCGGTCAGCTTCGATCCGCGCGCCTTCACGCAGCTCCTGACGCTGCCGGAACTCCAGACGTGGCGTGACGCGGGCGGCCTGATGATCAGCGACTCGCTGGGCACGCGCGCCGTCAAGCGCTTCTATGACCCGACCGAGCGCGACTTCAACCCGCGCCGCATCGCGTCCGAGGCCTTCCTGGCCGGCAACGACGTCCTGTATCTGTCCAGTTTCGGGCAGAACCCGCGCGCCGACCAGTTGCGCAACATCGCCGATGTCATCACCTACTTTGCCCAGCGCTATGCGGAGGACCGGGCTTTCGCCAGCCGGGTGGACGCCTCGGTGGCGCGCATCCTGCAGCTCAAGCTGCGCCTGTACAACGGCCAGTTCAGCCTGGAGCGGGCGACGCGCTCCGCCGACGATCTGGCGGTGCTCGGCCAGGGCCGCGGCCAGGTGATGGAACTGGCGCGCCGCGCGGCGACGCTGATCAGCCCATCGCTGGAAGAGCTGGCCGCGCGCGCCCCGGAGCCGCCGGCCGCCGGCGAGCGCATCGTCTTCCTCACCGATATCCAGGTCGGCCGCCAGTGCGCCGAGTGTCCGCTCAATCTGCTGATCGACCGGCAGGCGCTGGAGGACGCCGTCCTGCAGTTGTATGGGCCGGCCGGCAGCGGCCAGGTGAACCCGCGCAACGTGCAGAGCTTCGGGTTCGATGAGCTGGCCGCGTATCTGAACTTGCGCGCCAATCCGCCGGCGACCACGCCGGAGACGCCCACGCCCGAGCCGCTGCCGATCGAGTCCGCCCTGAACCAGGCCGACTGGATCGTCCTGGCGATGCTGGATGTGAACCCGGCCCAGCCGAACAGCAACCTGGTCTCGGCCTTCCTGAGCCAGCGGCCGGACCTGGTGCGCGCCAAGCGCACCATCGTGTTCGCCTTCAACGCGCCGTATTTCCTGGACACCACCGACCTGAGCAAGCTGACGGCCTACTACGCGCTGTACAGCAAAGGCCCGGCCTTCATCGACGCCGCCGCGCAACTGCTCTTCGGGCAGCTGGTGCCCGGCGGCCGCCCGCCGCTGTCGGTGGAAAGCATCGGCTATGACCTGATCCAGGTGACGGCCCCGGACCCGGCCCAGACCGTCGAGCTGTTCTCGGATACCCCGCTGGGCGAAGTGGGGACGCCGGTCCCGGCGGGCACGGCCACGCCGAGCCTGGGCCTGCAGGTGGGCGATGTCCTGCGCCTGCGCACCAGCGTCATCCGCGACCGCAACGGCTTCCCGGTGCCGGATGGGACGCCGGCGCGCTTCATGCTCGTCTACACCACCGGCGAGAGCCGGGACTTCAGCTTCATCGACACCGTGACCGAGGCGGGCATGGCGCGCGCCGACCTGACCCTGGACCGGTTGGGCTTCCTGGAGATCTCCATCAGCGAACCGGTGGTGCAACGCTCCAGCAAGCTCCAGATTCCGGTTCAGCCGGGCGTGGTCTTCTTCGTCACCCAGATCGTGCCGCCGACCGATACGCCGACCATCACGCCCAGCCCAACCGAAACCCCGGTGCCGCCGACGCCGACCAGCGCGCCGACGCCGGCGAACCCCGGCGAGATACGGCCCACCCCGCCGACGGCCTCCGCCGGCGATTTCATCGTGATGTTGTTCGGGCTGGCCGGCGCGCTGGTTGCCGGCTACCGGCTGGGCGGCTCCGAGGCGCAGCCCCGGCGCGGCGTCCGGCTGGCGCTGCTGGGCGCCATCGGCGTGCTGTTGGGTTACAACTTCTTCGCGCTGGGTTTGCCCGGGATCGGCGCGCTGCGCGCGGCCCTGGGGCCTCTGGCGGCGCTGGCGAGCGTGCTGGCGGGGGGCGGCGTCGGCCTGGCGGCGGGGTGGGCCTGGCTGCGGCAGGCCGAGCCGGTCAACGGAGCAGCGGCCAGAGGAAAGTAACGGCGAAGGCCAGGACGAGCAGGCCGGCCGCTGCGGCCGCCAGGTAGCGGTCGAGGGGGGTCACGAGCGCCGGCAGGCGGATCAGGGGCTGGACCAGGATGGTGTCGCCCTCAGCCACGGTGGTGGGCAGGCCGGTGTCCGGGCGCAGGATATCGCGAAACGTCGCGATGTCGGGCGGGCGGTCGTCCGGGTGCATGGCCATAGCCCACTGGATGGCCTTTTCCACGCGCGGCGAGACGGCCGGGTTGAGGCTGCGCGGCGGCCGCAGGGACTCCGGGCGCAGGAAGCGTTGCTTGGCCTCCGTCGGCGGTTCGTTCGTCAGCAGGTGATAGAGCGTGGCGCCGAAGGCGTAGATGTCCGAGCGGGCGTCGGTGTTGCCCGTGTCGCCGCCGTACTGCTCCAGAGGCGTATAATAGACGGTGCCCAGGCCCTGGACCACGGTCACCGTGCGCTCATCGGGCGCCAGCAGTTTGACCAAGCCGAAATCCACCAGTTTCACGCGCCCGCTCGGCGTGAGCTTCAGATTGGACGGCTTGATGTCGCGGTGGACGATGGGCGGATCCTGGTGGTGCAAATAGTCGAGCGCATCGATAAGTTGCGCGGCCCAGGCCAGGACGTCGGCCTCGGACAGGAAGCGCCCATTCTGGCGGGCCTCGTCCATCAACTCCTTAAGGTCCCGGCCGGGCACGAAGTCCATCACCAGATAGTCGCGATCGGCCTCGGAGAAGTAGTCCGAGACCTTGGGCAGGTTGGGATGATCCAGGCGCGCCAGAACGGAGGCCTCGCGGTAAAACTGCTCACGGGCCTGTTGCTGGGTCCGAGGCGGCAGGCCGGGGTCCATCAGGACTTCTTTGATGGCGCACAGCCGGCCCTCCAGACGCACGTCCTCGGCCTGGTAGATGCTGCCCATCCCTCCCTGACCGATCGGACGGATGATCTTGTAGCGCTGACGCAGCGTATCTCCAGCCTGAAGTGGCGGGAGCATGGGATCTCCGTTCGTTAAGATTTGCAGAGCGCGGAGGACCAGGCCTGAAACCGCGCCCGGCTCCGCCCCGCAGGGAGGGAGACCGGTTCGCGGCGACGCGCTCCGGCGACGAACGGGCTCTGCAGCGTTCGTGAGCGGCCTGCAATTGGCCGTTATTATAACTCGAACCGATTTTGAGGCGGACCATGATCGGCGACGCTAAAGTACCGATGCTCGTCGCTCAGACCGGCCCGGCGGCCGGCCAGCGTTGGGCGTTGACCAAGAGGCAGCTGTCCATTGGGCGCGAGCCGGACTGCGACATCGTCATCCCGGACCGGCAGGTGAGCCGGGTGCATGCCATGCTGAACCGAACCGACGACGGCTATGAGCTGGAGGACCTGGGCAGCAAGAACGGCACGCACGTCAACGGCAAGCCGGTGCAGGGCCGGGTGCGCCTGCAAGACGGCGACCTGATCCAGGTGGCGCTGGTGGCCCGGCTGGCCTATGTCGGCTCGGAGGCGACCGTGCCGCTGCAGGCCGACACGCCGCTGGCGCAGATGATCCAGTTCGGGAAAGCGGCGCCGCCCGCGCCGACCGGCCGGTTGCGCCTGGACAGCGCCTCACGCCGGTTGTGGATCGGGGAGAAAGAACTGGACCCGCCGCTGTCGGCGCCGCAGTTCCGGTTCCTGGAGCTGCTCTATCAGCACGCCGGCGAGGTCTGTTCGCGGGAGGCCATCATCGAGACGGTCTGGCCGGAGGCGCAGGGGGCCGGCGTCTCCGAGCAGGCCATTGACGCGCTGGTGCGCCGCCTGCGCGACCGCCTGGCTGAGCTCGACCCGGACACGCCCTACGTGTCCACGGTGCGCGGACACGGGTTCCGGCTGGATAACCCGGGCGCGTGATTGGCTGAGAGTCCGCCAAGGGACACGAAAGGGCTGCCGGGGAGCTGGGGAGCTTTCTCGCGTTCTTGATCTGCCGTCGTCCTGAGCGCGAACGCGCGGTTATGGGGTTCGCCGGGCCGTCGGGCGCGACGGGCCTTGAGGCGGGCTAGCGGCGCGCGAGGTCGCGCAGAGCGGTCTGCGCCGCGAAAACCCCGCACATCCCATGCACGCCGCCGCCCGGCGGTGTGGCCGACGAGCACAGGTAGACGCCTTTGAGGGGCGTGCTGTAAGGCGGAAAGCGCACGGCCGGCCGCGTGAACAACTGCCGAAAATCCTGCACCCCGCCGTTGATATCCCCGCCCACGTAGTTGGGATTGTAGCGCTCCATCTCCATGGCCGTGTGCGAATGGCGGGCCAGGACCCGGTCGCGGAAGCCGGGGGCGAAACGCTCGATCTGGGCCTCGATCCGGGCGCGCATGTCGACGGTCGAGCCGTTGGGCACGTGGCAGTACGCCCAGAGGGTCTGCCGGCCCTCGGGCGCGCGTGTGGGGTCGAACAGGCTCTGCTGCGCCACCAGCACGTACGGCCGCTCCGCGTGCTCGCCCCGCCAGACGGCGCTCTCCGAGGCCGCGATCTCTTCGAGCGTCCCGCCCAGGTGGACTGTGCCGGCCCGGGCGCACTCCGGCGCCGTCCACGGCACCGGGCCATCCAGCGCGTAATCCATCTTGAAGATGCCCGGACCGTAACGGTAACGCGCGAGGGCTTCGCGGTAGCGCGCCGGGAGCCGGCCGCCGGCCAGGCGCAGAAACTGCCGCGGCGTCACGTCCAGCAGGAGGGCGCGGGCGGGGGGCAGCGTGTCCAGGGTCTCCACCGGATGGCCGGTGACGATCTCGCCGCCCAGCGCGCGCAGATGGCGGGCCAGCGCCGCGGCGATCTGCTGGGAGCCGCCGCGGACCACGGGCCAGCCGACGGCGTGCGCCAGCATGCCCAGCATCAGGCCGAAGGCGGCCGTGGGCGGGTTCTCCAGGGGCTGGATGGCGTGGGCGGCCAGGCCCGCGAACAGGGCGCGGGCGCGCGGGCCGCGGAAGGCGCGCTCGGCCAGGCCTCGGGCCGATTGCAGCGCCAGCAGGCCGAAGCCCGTCATCGCCAGGGGATGGCGCGGCGCGCGCAGCGGGCCCAGAAATTCGTGGATGATCTTCTCCCAGTCGTCGCGCAGGAATTCGGCCACGCGCCGATACGTCCCGGCGTCCGGCCCCAGGCCGTCGGCGGTCTCCGTCACCGAGCGGGACAGCGCCACGGCGGTGCCGTCGTCCAGGGGATGGGCCAGCGGCAGCGGCGGCTGGACGAACTCCAGCCCGAGGTCGGCCAGGGGCAGGGCGCGAAAGAACGGCGAGGCCAGGCTGAGCGGCTGGACGGCGGAACAGACGTCATGCAGGAAGCCGGGCAGCGTCAGTTCGGCTGAACGCGTGCCGCCGCCGATGGTCTCGCGCGCCTCGAGGACCAGCGTCGAGCAGCCGGCCTGGGCCAGGGTGATGGCTGCGGCCAGCCCGTTGGGGCCGGCGCCGACGATGATGGCGTCACGCATGGGGGCGGCGGCGGCAGACAGCCGAAGGCAGAGAGGCCCGCGTTCCGCCTACGGCCCACGGCCCACGGCCTTCTGTTCGGCGCCGATGGAGAGCAGCCACCGGAGCGGCGCGGCCAGCGCATAGAAGAAGGTCCGGATAGCGGCGTTGCGCCAGACATGCCGGGCTTCGGACCACTGCAGGCGCGGGTCCAGGCAGACTTTGTGCATCTGCACCTGGCCCGTGATCCCGAAGTGGGCGGCCAGATTGGTCAACACGGTCTGCCAGGTCCGGTCCTGGAACTGGTCCCCGCCCATCACGTACAGGCCGAACTCGTAGATCGGGTCCATGGCCCGGGCCAGAGTCTGCACCTGGGCCACCGGGACTCCATCCTCTTCCGACACGCTGAACGTGTTCCAGCCGGATTCCGGGAAGCCTTCCGGGGTCATGATGGTGAAGCATTCGTCGTCTTCATAGATCACGACCACGCCGGCCGCGATGGGCACGATCCCGGGCAGGCCCGGGAAGACGGGCAGGGTGCTGTCGATGAAGATGACCCGGCCGGGGTCGATGCCCGTGATGGGCGGATAGAAGTGGTTGCCGGGCGGCTGGAATTTGGGGAACTGCTCCTTCCAGACCCGCATCACGTCGGCGGCGCTGAGCGCGGCGCCGGGCAGGCGGACCCGGTAGGTCTTCTGCCAGAGCGCGCCGAAACCCTGCAGCGGGCTGACCACGGCGTGGCCGTCGACGTTCAGGTTAGTGGCGCCGGCGGGCACGTCCGCGACTTTGATCTTCGTGATGGGTTTGGCCCAGTAGGCCGCGTCACGCGGGGTCGGGCGGTTGGGATCGGGGGTGGACATGGCGCGGGTCCCGAGTCAGGCGCGGCCGAACAATTTCTTGAGCAATGCGACCGGCAGATAAAAGGCCGTTCGGATGGCGGCGTTGTGCCAGACGTTCTTGGCCTGCGACCATTGCAGGCGCGGGTCCACCAGCGAGGTGCGCATCTGCGGCTGGCCGTCCACGCCGAAGCGCGCCGCCAGGTTGCGCAGGGTGGTCTGCCAGAAATCGTCCTCGGTTTTGTGGCCGACGCCGAGCCGGAAGGAGAGCTCGTAGAGCGGGTCCATGGTGCGGATCAGGGCCTGCACCTGCGCCACGGTGGCGCCGTCGGCCTCGGAGGCGCTGAAGGTGATCAGGCCGGCCAGGATATGGCCCTCGGGCGTCATGAAGCTGAACGAAGTCTCGTCGGCGTAGATGACCATGATGCCGGTGGCGATGACGGGAGTCCCGCCGGGGGCGGTGACGCCGCCCGGGCCGGCCAGGTTGAGCACGGCCACCTCGCCCGGCTGAATGCCCGTCAGCGGGCCATAGAAGCGGTTGCCCCTGGGCCAGAAGTTGGGGAACTCCGCCTTCCAGGTCTTCACGACCTCCTGAGGGGTGACCGCCGCGCCGCTCAGACGCACCCAGTACGTCTTCTGCCACATCTGGCCGAAGCCGCGGATGGGCCCGGTCAGGTGCCGGCCCTCGACGTTCAGGCGCATGCCGCCGGCCTGGACGCCGGCGGTCGAGAGCCGGTCCACGGGCTGGGCCCAGTTGCCGGCGTCGCGCGGGTTGGGGGAGGGGGCAGGATCAGTCATGACGGGCCTCCACGCGGGCTGTCGTTTGCGCCGCCATGGCCTCGGCCTCCGAGTTGTAGATGCCGATGGCCTCGTTGAGGCGCGTCAACTCGAAGATTTGCTGGTAATGCTCGCTCAGGCCCACCGCCAGCAGGCGCTGCCGCTGCCGGTTAGCGCGGATCAGCAACGTCACCAGCAGGCCGATCCCGGAGCTGTTCATATACTCCAGGCCGCTGAAGTTCAGGATGATGACGCGGGCGCCGGCGCTGGTGGCCTGAGTGTAGACGTCCATCAGGACGTTTTCGGCGAAAGCGGTCACCTCGCCGCGGATGTCGATGGCGCTGCACGCCTTGTCCAGCGGGCGGACGGTCATGGTGACGTTGGGTTTGGTCATGGCGGTTCCTCTTGGAGCGCGTGAATGGTCAGCGGGACTCGGCCAGGGCGCTGGCCTCGTCCGGGAAGATCTGCATGAAGTCTGCCAGGCGCGTAATCTGGAAGATTTCCTGGTAGTGCGGGCTCAGGTTGCAGGTGAGCAGCCGGCGCCCGGACTTGCGCGCCTGGGCCAACAGCCCCACGATCAGGGCGATGCCGGTGCTGTTGATGTACTCGACGTTCTTGAAGTTCAGCAGGATGGCGGCTGACCCCGTCTGGCTGGCGGCGGCATAGGCGGCGTTGAGCGCCTCGTCGGCGAAGCTGTCGATCTCGCCTTCCAGGTCGATCACGGCCGTCTCGCCTGCCGACCGCACGCGCGCCTCAAGCAGTTTAGTCGCCACGGGAAGCCTCCTCGAGATGCATGACCAGCTCCAGCGTGTGAGTCTGGGCGTCGCCGGTCACGCGCATTTCGTCGACCATTTTTTCGATCAGGAACAGGCCCCAGCCGCGCGGCGATTGCTGGCCGGCCAGCTTGGCCTCCAGGTCCGGCCGCGTCGCCGGCCCGGCCGGCGCGCCGCCCTGGTCGGTCACGCGGACCGACACCGCCCGGCGGGAGGCGCGCACGTCGACGTGCACGCACACCTCCGGCTGGAACCGGTTGCCGTGCTCCATGGCGTTCATCGTCGCTTCGGCCACGGCCGTCTTGAGCCGTTCCAGGCGCGCCGGCGCCAGGTCCACCTGCGCGCGCACCACCTCGGCCACTTTCTCCATCACCAGCCGTTCGTTGCCGCGCTCGCTGGGCCAGTCGAACGACGCCAGCGCGCGCCACTCGCCTTCGTCGAGCGCGTCGCGCTGCAGGATGACCAGGGCCGTGTCGTCCTCCTGCTCCCAGTCCTGGCCCACGAAGCGGGCGCGCTCGGCCAGCAGGAACTCCACCAGCCCGGCGCCGCCGGGGTGCCGCCCGAGGCACTCTTTGAGCCGCGGGAACCCGAACATCTCGCGCTGTGGATTGTGGGCCTCCACCAGGCCGTCGCTGTACAACAGCACGCTGTCGCCGGGCTCGAGGCTCACCGCCTGCTCATCATAGCGCATGCCGGGCAGCAGACCGAGCGGCATGCCGATCGCGCGCATCTCGGCCACGCCGTCGCCGTGGCGCCGGTAGGGCAGATCGTGCCCGGCGTTGGCGAACACCAGCCGCCCGCTGGCCGGGTCCAGGACCGCGAACAGGCAGGTGACGAACATCTTGGGCGGGATGTCGCCGACCAGCATGTCGTTGGCGTATTCCAGCACCCGGCCGGGCGACGCCCAGCGCTGCGCGCCCGAGCGCAGGATGCTGCGGGTGGAGGCCATCACCAGCGCGGCCGGCACGCCTTTGTCGGTCACGTCGCCGATGATCAGGACCAGCCGGCCGTCGTCCAGCCGGATAAAGTCATAGAAATCGCCGCCCACCGCGCGGGCCGGCTGATAATAGGCCGAGAGCTGCCAGCCGGTCAGTTGGGGCAGCTCGCGCGGCAGCAGCGTCTGCTGGATCAGGCGCGCCACGCGCAGTTCCTGCTCCATGCGCTCCCGTTCCTGGGCCTCCAACTGCTGCTGGCGCACCAATTGCGCCACCCGGACGGCCGGCGCCGCCTGGGTGGACAGGTTGTTGAGCAGGCCGCGGTCGTCGGCCGAGTAGTCCTGTTCGCTGCGGCGCGGGCCGAGGTTGATCAGGCCGATCAGCTCGCCCTGGCTCACCAGCGGCACCACCAACTTGACGCCGCTGGCCTTCAGCTCGCGCAAGGCGGGTGAATCGAAGTTGAGGCGTTCCACTTCGACGGCCTGGGGCGTGCTCTGAAAATAGGCCAGCAGTGGATCATGGGGCGGGATGTCGAAGTTCAGCACGGCGGGCGCCGGCCCGGCCGGAACGGGGGCCGGCTCCGCCGGGGCCGGGGCGGCCGGGGGGCCAAACAGGCTTTGCCAGAGGTGACGGAGGAAGGCGCTCATTTGACCTCCAATTTACAGGGCCGGCGTCCCGGGATCGTTACGGGGAGCGTTACGGCGCCGAGCCAAGCTCGGCGGCGTCGCACCGCCGAGCGGTTCGACGGGGGATGCGGCCGGGTTATCGGATAGGGGGGCCGGGCGCCGGGCGCGGCCAGGTTGAACGGCCAGCCACAGGCTGAGCGCTTCCGGCTGCATGGTGTCCTGGATGACGGCCGCCAGCCGGGCCGTCAGCGCGTTCAGGTCGGTCTCGTCGCGGACGGCGGCGCCGAAGTCGCTCAGGACGCGCGCCGCGTCGTACTTGCGCCGGTAGAGGCGCCGGTCGATGAAGTTCTGGACGCGCGCGCGCAGCGGCGCGAACAGGGCCGCGACCGTCAGGGTCGAGACCACCGTCACCCACTCCGACCGCGCGCCGCCCAGGGCGGTGACGACGCTCTGCAGGCCGATGACCAGGCCGAAGTACGTCAGCGCCAGGAAGCCGCTAAGCAGCGAATACACCAGCGTCCGCCGAATGATGATGTCGATGTCCCACAGCCGATAGCGCAGGACGGCCAGCGCCACGGCCGCGATGAACAGGGCGGCGGCCACGGTCAGGGCCGCGTAGTACAGCAGGAACACGGCCAGCTCCATAGCGGTGGGCGGACGGGTCTGCTCGAGCAGGTTGGGGAAGAACGGCCACAGGCCGACGCCCACGACCAGGAAGACCGTCAACGCGGCCAGCGCCCACTTGGTCTGCTGGCGTTCGACCGGGCCGGAGACGCGCCGGTAGCGATACGCCTGGGCGGCCACGCCGGCGCCGAAGTAACCCAGGTAGACGACGGCATCCAGGACGGCGTAGTTCAGCGCGCCGGGCAGCGCATTGTGGAGCGCGCGGACAAGTGAGAAGGCCACGACGACGCCAGCCAGCCAGGGCGACCAGGCCGGCACGCGACGGCCGTCCGGGAACACGAACAGCAGGCTGGCGAAGGCTATGAAGGCCAGCAGGCTGAGGTATTCCAGCGGGGCATACAGCCAGGCGGCCACATCGGCCAGCGCCACCGTCACCGGGCCGGCCAGCCGGGTGCCGATGAGGACAAAGGTCACGCCAAGCAGCGTCCCGAATCCATCCGGCTTCCGCCAGAACAGGAGCAGGCCGGCGGCGCCGAAGCCGGTCACCAGGACCAGCTCGATCCCCAGCCAGGCCCAGGCCGTAAACTCGGCCGGCACGCCCAGCCCCGCGGCCGCCGCGCGCACCGCCGCCGGCGTCCAGGCGCCGCTGAACATCAGGGTCAGCACATGATCCAGGTCTGTCTGCAGGCCGCGCACGAACAGCAGCGCGCCGGCCAGCCAGTTGCCCAGGAGGGCGAGGCTGGCCGCCAGGGCGGCCAGGCGGGCAAGCGGGCGGAACTCAGGCCAGGGCAGCATGATCCTGGATGAAAGCCCCAATCCGCGCGAGCGCCTGCCGGCCCTCCGGCAGAAAGTCGTGCAGGATATGCCAGCCGTGCTGCATGCGCGCCCCGATCTCCAGCGTCACCGCCACCCCGGCGGCTTCGGCTTTCGCGGCCAGGCGCGTCGCATCGGAGAGCAGGCGTTCCTCCGACCCGGCCAGGATCAGCAGGGGCGGCAGACTGTGCAGATCGGCGTATAGCGGCGAGGCCAGCGGCGCGCGCGGGTCCGCGCCGCGCAAATACAGGTCGATGGCCGCCCGGATTTTCTCGGGATTCAACAGCAGGTCGCGGCGCGCGTTGCTGGTCCAGGTCTCGCCGGACAGGGTGAGGTCGGTGGTGGGGGACAGGCAGACGGCGCCTCCGGGCAGCGGCCTTCCTAAATCGCGAAGGTGGACCAACAGCGCCAGCGCCAGGGTGCCGCCGGCCGAGTCGCCGACCAGCACAATGGCCCCCGGCGCGATGCCGCCGGCCAATAGCCATTCATACGCCACCCGGGCGTCGTCCAGCGCCGCCGGGAAGGGATGCTCGGGCGTCAGGCGATAGTCGATGCTCAACACACGCGCCCGGCCGGCCAGGGCCACCTGCGCGGCTACCGGCCGCGTCCCGGCCAGCGACCCGGAATAGAAGGCGCCGCCGTGCACATACAGCGCCACACGTGCGGTGGACAGGCCGTTGGGCTCAATCCATTCCGCCGGCACGGTCTGGGCGGTCACGGCGGTCACCTGAACCGAGGGCGGCGCCGTGAACATCTTCTCCGCCGCCGCCATCTGGCGGCGTTCCTGCGCCACATCCAGGCCGGCAAAACGCCCGTTAAAGGCCCGGAAGCCGTGTTGAGCCAGATTCAGGAGATGGCTTTGCCAGCTGGGCATGTTGGCTCCTAACTGATCTGATCCACACACTCACCCCGTCCGGCTCCATCGTCTCCTGCACCACGCCCCTCAGCCGGTCGGTCAGCGCGTGCAGGTCTGTCTCGTCGCGGGCGGTTAAGGCGAACGCGGCCAGCGTTCGCCCGGCATTGTACTTCGTCCGGAAGAAGCGCCGGTCGATGAACCGCTGGAGGCGCCTGCGCAAGGGCGCGAACAGGGCGGCCACGGCCAGCGTGGAGGCGACCGTCATCCACTCGGACCGCGCGCCGCCCAACGCCGTGACGATCCCTTGCAGCCCGACGATCAGGACCAGGTAGGTCAGCGCCAGCAGGCCGGAGAGGGTCGAGTAGACCAGCGTCCGCCGGATGATCAGGTCGATATCCCACAGGCGGTAGCGCAGGATGGAAATGCCAATGGTGGCGGCAAAAATGGCGAAACCCGCCAGGATCACGGTCGGGCCGATCAGGCGCGGGGCCAGGAACTCCGGGCCAGTGTCGGCGACCGCCGTCAGGGTCTGCAGCGCCACGCCGAAGATGAAACACAGGATGAGGGTCACGAAGCCGAAGACCACCCAGCGGGTGCGCGCGCGCTGCGCGGGCGTGGAGACCCGCCGGTAGCGCCAGACCTGGGCGGCGACGCCGCCTCCCAGCCAGACTATGATCCAACCCGTGACCGGCAGTTCCTCGGCGGCCAGGCCGCGCCCGAAACCCACCGGCGGCCGCACGGCGGGCAGGAGGAGCAGGATCAACACGTAGGCGCCCCAGACCGGCCATAACCAGCGGGCGCGGGCCGGCACCGGGCGGCCATCCGGGAACAGGAAGAATAGCGGGACCAGCACGCCGGCGAACAGCGTCCGGCAGGTCAGCGTGGCCGCGGCCCAGCGCGGGTCGAGCGTCTCAAGCGCTGTGACCGGCGGCAAGACCGTGACCGCCAGCATCAGGGTGGCGGCGACGAGCAGCGCGGTCCTGTCGTCCGAACGGCCCCAGAAGATCAGGGCCGCCACGGCCAGCGCGATCAGCGAAGTCAGGACCTCGGCGGCCGTGTAGTAGGCCGCGTAAGCGCCGACGCTGAAGCCGGCCGACTCCATCAGGCGCGCCTCCTCTGGCTGGAGCTGGCCGACCAGGGTGGCCGCCGCCTCGGTGACGGCCTGCAGTTGCCGCAGGCGGGCGGGCGCGCCGACGATGAGGAGGGCCGCGACCGCCAGGCCGAGCCCGGCCACGGCGACGCGGGCCGCCCACAGGCTCAGGCCTGTTAGGCGCAGGGTGGAGGCCGTGGTCAAACCGGCGGCTCCTGCCGGAGCGGGCCGCCAGTCGGCCGCAGCCACACGCCCACGCTCTCCGGCTCCATCGTCTTCTGAACCACGCCTCTCAGCCGGCCGGTCAGCGCTTCCAGGTCGGTTTCATCGCGAGCGGCGGCCGCGAAGGCGGCTAACACGGTCTGGGCGTCATACTTGCGCCGGTAGAAGCGCTGGTCGATGAACCGCTGGATGCGCCCGCGCAAGGGCGCAACCAGCGCGGCTACGGCCAGGGTGGACGCGACCGTGACCCACTCTGACCGCGGCCCGCCCAGGGCCGTGACGGCGCCTTGCAGGACGACGACCAGGCCGAAGTACGTCAGCGCCAGCAGCGCGGTGAGCAGCGAGTAGATCAGCGTGCGGCGGATGACGAGATCAATGTCCCACAGCCGGTAGCGCAGGATGCTGATGGCGATGGTGATCGGGATGATGCTCAACGCGAGGACAGTCACCGGGAGGAGCAGCGAATAGACCGCCTCGGTGTCGGGGATGAGGGCGGGGGCGATGATGGTTGGGGTGAACAGGAGCAGGACCATCAACCCGAAACCGAACACCAGCCACTTCGTCTGCTGGCGCTGGGCCGGCCCCGAAACGCGCCGGAAGCGGTAAATCTGGGCGATAGCGGCCGAACCCCACAACAGCGCCAAATATAGGAGGTAAAGGCCCGTCGGCCAGTTGGTCGGGTTGAGGCCCGAGCGCGGGGCAAAATTCCAGAGCGCCGTGGTCACGGTCCATGCCAGGGCCAGTAGCCAGCCCCAGCGCGGCACGGGGCGGCCGTCGGGGAAGAGATAGAAGAAGAGCGGCATCAGCGCATAGGCCAGGGTCGTCACCACGCCCGCGAGGACGAATCCGGCCGGCCCCGTTACCATGAGCGGGGTCAGGATAAAGGAGCTGCCGCCAACGCCGAAGACGGCGAGGAACAGCGAAGCGAACAGCCCCATCGGGCTGTCGGATTTGCGCCAGAAGATCACCAGGCCCACGGCGATGTAGACCAGCGCGGCCGCCGCGTCCAGCGCCAGCAGGTAGCCCGCCGCGCTCGCCGGCGACAGGCCCAACGACGACGCAATCGCCAGCGTGGCGGCCTCGTTGCCGTATTGCTCGATGTATTGCGCTGAATAGCCGAGGCGGCTCAGCCCGTCGCGGACTTCATCCTGCGGCGAGAGCAGTTGGGCGTAGCGCGCCGGCAGTGCCATAGCCAGCACCGCCATCAAGAAGACGAAGACCGCTAGCCAGGCGATCCGCGCCGCCCACAAGGTCCGGCCCCGCAGACGATTATCCACGGCGACGCCCGCGGTCATGGGCGCTCTCCAGCAGGGGACGACAGACGGTGGACCACAGACGGCCGATCGTCGTCGGTCATCTGCGGTCGGTCGTACGCCGTCTGTCTCAGCCACACGCTCACGCCCTCGGGCTCCATCGTCTCCTGCACCACGCCGGTCAGCCGGCCGGTCAGCGCGTCCAGGTCGGTCTCGTCGCGCGCCGCGGCCGCGAAGTCGGCTAGAGTTTGGGCCGCATTGTACTTGCGCCGGTAGAAGCGCCGGTCGATGAAGGCCTGGACCCGGCCGCGCAAGGGCGCAACCAGCGCCGCGGCCGCCAGGGTTGAAGCGACCGTGATCCACTCCGGGCGCGCGCTGCCCAGGGCGGCCACCACACCCTGCAGCACGATGACCAGCCCGAAGTAGGTGAGGGCCAGCAGGGCCGTCAGCGCCGAGTAGACCAGCGTGCGGCGGATAATGACTTCGATGTCATAGAGTTGGTGGCGGAGCAGGGCGACGCCGACGCCGAGCGCCGGGCCGAGCACCGCTGCATTCACCAGCGTCGCGCCGATGGCCAAACCCCGA
>Ga0101944_10003549_pt1 | contig 21429 bp, 13 predicted proteins | sample DewCreD2012metaG_FD_75245 | JGI IMG/M metagenome (GOLD analysis project Ga0101944, IMG submission 75245) | Hot spring sediment bacterial and archeal communities from British Columbia, Canada, to study Microbial Dark Matter (Phase II) - Dewar... ... | reverse complement strand
CAGCGCCTTTCCTGCCGCGGATGCGCCCTGCGATCGACCACCAAGCACTCCTGCCGAAGCAGATGCACCGGCGGCAGCGGCCGAATCCGGCTTGCTCATCCTGCCTCTAGACCAGATCGAGGAAAACCCATTCCAGCCGCGGCGTGACTTTTCCGACTCCGAGATCGCTTCGCTAGCTGCCAGCCTTCAAGAGCACGACTTACTGCAGCCAGTGCTGGTCCGCCGCGTCGGACAGCGCTACCAGCTCATCTCGGGCGAGCGACGCCTGCGAGCCGCCCGCCATGCCGGCTGGAAGACGATCCCCGCCCGAGTCCGCCAGGCCGATGACCGGCTGGTCGCAGAACTGGCAATTGTCGAAAACCTGCAAAGAAAAGATTTGAATCCCGTCGAGAAGGCCCTGTCCTTCAAGCGGTACCTCGACGAGCACGGCTGCACGCAGGACGACCTGGCCCGCCGATTGAAAATCGACCGCTCGACCATCGCGAACCTGATGCGGCTGTTGGAGTTGCCAGAGCCAATCCTCAGCAGCCTGCGGCAAGGGACGCTGACGGCCGGCCATGCCAAAGCACTCCTTCCTTTGGGGGACGAACACGAGCAAGTGGCGCTGGCTCAGCGGATCGTCGAAGAGGGGCTTAGCGTGCGGGATGTGGAGCGGATCGTGGCGGAGCGGGTGGCCGAGCTGGAGGGTGAGCCGGCACCGGTCCCTCGCGCGGCGCGTCCGCGTGCACCGCGTAGTCAGCAGATCACCGCTTTGGAACAAGAGTTGCGCCGGGCTTTAGGTGCTAAAGTCGAAATCCGCACAAACCCCCGTGGTCGGGGAAAAATCGTGATTCACTTCCAAAATCACGATGAGTTCGACCGCCTGCACCAGTGGCTGACCGGAGACGCCTCGCTCAGTGCGCCCGGTCAACGGCATGCCGCGTGAGGGAACGGCCCGGCGTCGGCTGCCGACCTCCCTGGAGGTCCGCACGATCTCCCAGCCCGGATGGCGGGACGCTTTTTGTCGCCTCCGCCTGCCCGTGCACAACGCGGCGCGCAGGGTGCCCCAGGTTGCTGGGTACGTTTCGCTTTTGGGTGCCGAGGTTGCTGGGTACCTGTTTAACCCGCGGGTAGCGGGTAGCCCAGGTTGCTGTGCAACCTGGGTTCACGAGAGGCATATTGTCGGGCAATCCAGACAAGAGAAGGTTCATCGCCTCCTCTCACTTTGGGGGGCATGCCGCTGAATGGGATCGGGTAGCCCAGGTTGCTCCGGCAACCTGGGTTCACAAGAGGCACTTTTGCCGGTAGCCGAGGCTGCTGTGCAACGTGTGTTTACAAACGGCATTGTTATCGGGCGAATCCGGACACGGCGAGGTGCATCGCCCTCCCTTATGTGGGAATTGGGTAGCCCAGGTTGCTTTGGCAACCTGGGTTCACGAGAGGCATATTTTCGGGGAATCCAGACAAGCGGAGGTTCATTACCACCCCCTCTCTTTGGGGGATGCGCCGCTGAAGCAACTCTGTGTCGCCGGATGCAAGAAACAAAACACCATTTTAGACTAGACAACGCGGTGGATAGGTCGGCCAGGCAAAGCGGCAGGTGATGCCCGTTGTCCGATCCCAGCGGGCACGATAGCATCGGTAAGCGGCAAGGGAGGGCTTTGCGGGGTTACGGCAGCAGGAATCCTTCACGTCGTGAGTTATGCGGTGCGCGGCCGCGCTGGTGTTGATAAAAAGGCGGCGCTGGTATTGATAAAAAAAGCGGCTTCGCTCGGAGTGTAGCTCAGCCTGGCTAGAGCACCTGCTTTGGGAGCAGGGGGTCGCAGGTTCAAATCCTGTCACTCCGACTCAGCCCGACTTTGGCCCTCTTTCTGGCCCGTTTCGCTCACCGACTGGGAAAGTGTCTGACGCGGGTATTTGGCGCGGGTCGGTCGGTTCTCTCCGGATACCAACCTGGACACGCCACCGCGGACGGCGGCACTAGTGCGGTCTAGCGTGGGGAACGGCTGTGCGCTCAGTATGGCCCGATCGTGCACGGCTGGTGGCCACGCAGCGGCTTGCAGGAGAGCGACGCCACCGATGCCGTGCAGGGGGCCTTCCGCGCCGTCTGTCTGAACCTGGGCCAGTTCCTTCATAAGGGGGGTTCGTTTCATGCCTGGCTATGGACGTTGCCGCCTGAGATGGCGTTTAGGCGGTGTGGGCGGGCACTTCGTTTTCGGCACATGCCCAGACTCTCTGGTCTTGGGCAAGACGGGCGAGGGTGGTAAAGAGGGGGTAGCCGTGGTCCGCCGCACGGGCGGCGTGGCCGGCCAGCGGCGCGTGAGGATGGGGAGCACCCTGACCCCAGCCCGCCCGGACCTGGTCCGGCATGACGCTGGCCGCGTGGACTAGTCCAGCGAGCTGCCGCGACCGCGCTATTTTCCGACGTCGCGCCACCTCCCTTGCCCCAGGAGCCACCTTGGATGACCGCGACGAGCTCAAGCCCCGTGCTGGCCTGGCATGCGGAAACGCCCGAGTCGGTGTTGCGAGCCCTGGGCACGCCGCCGCACGGGCTGAGCGAGGCGGAAGTGACCCGGCGGAGGGGCCTGTACGGACCGAACCTGCTGCCGGAAAAGGGGCCGACGCCGCTATGGCAGATCGTGCTGCGGCAGTTCGCCAGCCCGCTGATCTACATCCTGGTCGCGGCGGCGGGCGTCTCGATGCTGATCGGCGACGTGAAAGATGCCGCCTTCATTGCGGCCGTGCTGGCGATCAACGCCGTGATCGGGGCCTGGCAGGAATGGCAGGCGGAGCAGAGCAGCCACGCGCTGCGGAAGCTGTTGCGGATCCATGCCACGGTGCAGCGGGACGACGTGGTGCGCGAGGTCTCGGCAGACGAGGTGGTGCCCGGGGATCTGGTCTGGCTCGAGTCGGGCAACCGCGTGCCGGCCGACGTCCGCCTGCTGATGACGCAGGGGCTGGAGGTGGACGAGTCGCTGCTGACGGGGGAATCGCTGGCGGTGCGGAAAGATGCGCACTGGCTGGGAGAGCCGGGGACGCTGCTGGCCGACCGGCGGAACATGGCCTATGCCGGGTCGCTGGTGACGCGAGGGCGGGCGATGGGGGTGGTGGTCGCCACAGGGACGGCCACCGCGGTGGGGCAGCTTGCGCTGGACGTGATGGGCGGCACCGGAGGCAAGCCGCCGCTGTTGGAACGGATGGAGCGGTTCTCGAACTACGTGGCGGTGGCCACGCTGGCCAGCGCTGCGGCCATCGGCCTGCTCGCGATGGTGCTGTGGAACTACACGCTCCAGGAGACCTTCTTTTTCGTGGTGGCCCTGGCCGTTTCGGCGATTCCCGAGGGGCTGCCGGTGGCGATGACCGTGGCCCTGGCCGTGGCCACCACGCGGATGGCGCGGCGGAACGTGATCGTCCGACGTCTAACGGCGGTGGAAGGGCTGGGAAGCTGCACGCTGATCGCGACCGACAAGACCGGCACGCTCACCTGCAACGAACTGACGGTGCGGGAGGTGCGGCTGGCGGACGGGAGCGTCTTTCAGGTGACGGGCGAGGGATTTGCACCGGTGGGGGAGGTGCTGGGCAGTCATGGGGCAGTGTCGTGCGAAGACGCGCCGGGGCTGTGCGAGCTGGTGCGGGCGGCGGTGCTGTGCAACGAGGCCGATTTGCACCAGCGGGACGATGCCCAGTGGGTGTGGCGCGGCGATGCCGTCGATGTGGCGCTGTTGAGCCTGGGCGGCAAGCTCGGGTTGTGGCGGGAGCCGCTGCTGGAACGCTGTCCGCAGGTGGGTCGGATCCCGTTCGAATCGGAGCATCAGTTCGCCGCTTCGTTCCACGAGGTGGACGGGCAGACAGTGGCGTACGTGAAAGGTGCGCCGGAACGGGTGCTGGACATGTGCCGCGTGCACACGCCGCAGGAGCGGCAGCGCTGGGAACAGGTCGCACTGGCGATGGCCAAGCGGGGCTTGCGGGTGCTGGCGGTGGCGGCGGGGGCAGTGGAGCGGACCTGGGGAGACGAGGATGTGCCACCGCAGCCGGATGGGCTGACGCTGCTGGGCTACCTGGGGATGATCGACCCGCTACGCTCCGGCGCCAAAGAAGCGGTCGCCGCCTGCCACCAGGCCGGGGTCGAGGTGGCGATGGTCACGGGGGATCACCGGGTGACCGCCCTGGCGATCGCGCGGGAGCTGGGGCTGGCGCACCACGAATCGGAAGTGCTCACGGCGGCCGAGATCGACCAGCTCTCGGAGGACGCCCTGGCCGAGGCGGTCCGCAAGACCAAGGTGTTCGCCCGGGTCACCCCCCGGCAGAAGCTCCAGATCGTCACAGCCGCCCGCAAAGCCGGGCACTATGTAGCGGTGACCGGCGATGGTGCCAACGATGCCCCGGCCTTACGAGCCGCGAACATCGGCGTGGCGATGGGCCGCAGCGGCACCGACGTGGCCCGCGAAGCGGCGGAGCTGGTGATCAGCGACGACAATTTCGCCTCGATCGTGGCCGGCATCGAAGAGGGGCGCATCGCCTATGACAACATCCGCAAGGTGATCTACCTGCTCGTGTCGATGGGAGCGGCGGAGCTGGCGATGGTGCTGTTGGCCGTGATCGCCGGATTGCTGTTGCCGCTCTCTCCCGTGCAGCTTTTGTGGCTCAATCTGGTGACCAATGGCATTCAAGGAGTGGCGCTGGCCTTCGAGCCGGGCGAAGGGGATGCCTTGCGCCGCCGGCCACGCCCGCCCAGCGAGCCGATCTTCAACCGGCTGATGATCGAGCGGGTGCTGGTCGCGGTGCTGGCGGTCGGAGGTGGCGGGTTTGCCGTGTTTTTTACCGCCATCCGAGAGGGATGGGAGCTGGACCAGGCCCGAAACCTCCTGTTGTTGACGATGGTGCTCTCCGAGAACTTCCACATCGGCAATTGCCGTTCGGAGTTGCGGTCGGCCTTCGCCCTTTCGCCCCTGCGCAGCCCGGTGCTGCTGTTCGGCACGTTGGGCGCCTTCCTGGTGCATGTGACGGCCATGTATGTGCCATTCCTGCAAAACATCCTCAAGACCGAGCCGGTCAGTCTGGGAGCTTGGGCCGTGGCTGTCGGCGTGGCGATCCTGGTGATCCCCGCAGTCGACCTGCATAAATTGTGGTGGAACCGGCGGCACCCGGAGGACCTGCCCCACCACGGCCGGCCGTTCGCCGGGGCTTCGGCCAATCGGTCCGCGACCCGTCCTTTCAAAATCCCAGCCCCGGGCCGGTGAGCAACCCCGTTTCGATCTGGCCGTCGCGCGGCTGGAAGACGGTCGGATAGCGCCGAGCCCAGGCGACATTTCCGGAGGGGCAGTATTGCCGGCTGTTCCCTTCGATGGCAGCCACGGTCGGGATGCGGGCGGCGAGGCTGGCCGAATGCAGGAATGAAAAGCCGGGGCAGCTCAAGTCCTGCACGCATAAGAACATGCCGTACTTCTGGGCCGCCGCTCCCATCAGCAGCGCTTCGGTATGTCCCTTGCAAGCCTTCAGCGCCACGCCGCTATAGCCTTGCGCCCGCGCCAGCTCCAGGCTTTCCAGGTCGACCAGCGATTCATCGATCACCACCGGCTTGATCGCGGCGGCCCGATGCATTCGGTTTTCGGGGTGTTTTTTCAGGTCCCGGTGCGTCGGCTGCTCGATGTATTGCACGCGGGCCAGGGCCTGGGGCGCACGCGCGTCGAGCTGGGCCAGAAAATCGAGCAGGTAGTCCACATTTTGGCACTTTTCGTTGAAGTCGAGCGAATAATGCCACTGGCGAATGCCCCGCTGGGCCTGCGCCTCGGCCACGACCCGCTCGACGCCCACCACGCGCTGGACATCCCACGCCAGGTCGTCGCCGTTGAGCTTGATCTTCAGATGCGTCAGCCCGTCGCGAAGCACCCACTCGCCCAGCGTCTCGGGCAAGCCATCGTTCAGCCGCCGCGCGATGTCCGCCTCGGTCAGCGGGTCCAGCGCTCCGACCAGATGGTACAACGGCATCCACGCCTTGGGCTGGCGGAGCGTGTAGCGGTCGAGGTACTCCCCACGAAACGCACTCGTCAAATAGTGCGACAAGTCGGCCGAAACGTAGTCCGGCCCCAGCAGGTTGTAGGCATTGTCAGAAAGTGCCTTGCCGTAACCGTCATGGATCGCGGCTTCCAGCGGGCTGGCGACCACGAGCTGCGCCAGCTTGGGGATCGGCTCGGGCAGGGCCAGCTCCCGCGCCACCTCCTCGGCCAGCGCCTCATGCTCCGCGGCGAGCTCCCGCGTCAGATCGAGTGGATGACCTATGCCGCGGTACTGCCGCACGGCGGCCTCGAACTTCTGCCCCAGGGCCAGCATGGCCTCAAGCGTCTGCGGCGGGGCAAGCTGGGTGCTCGGCCATGCCCAGACATTGCCGACCGGCATGGAACCGAAGCCTTCGGCCCTGCGGCCATCGCGCGTTTCCACCGTCAGCCGGACATTCAGCAGCACCGCATCGGTCACCACGCGGCCACCGAACTTGATTGGCGCGCGGTACGCGATCTGCTCGGTCTGGGTCGTGACCTCGACGATCCGGATGTCGGTCGGTTTGGGCATAGCGCAAGGCGGGTGGAAGGTGAGGGTACCTGCGATCATCGCATGTTGCGACGCACGGCCACCTACACGACTTGCCGCACACGGGGTAAGTCGCGCATAGCACGTATCGTAGGCTGCGGGGCGCCGGCTTCCCAGCGGAGGAGCACCGCCTCATCCCGAACGCGGCACGGGCCCACGCGCGGCGAGCTTCCGTGCGGCCTGGACATCGCGGGCAAGCTGACCTTTCAGCGCCTCGACCGAAGCGAACGGCCGAACCTCCCGCAGACGCGCGAGAAAATCGACATGCAGCGTTTGGTCGTACAGGTCGTCGGCGAAATCGATCAGGTGCACCTCGACCTTCCGGGCATGTTCCCCAAACGTCGGATTAGGACCGATATGCACGGCGGCCGGCCACGGGCTTGTCCCATGCCACGCCCAGCCGGCGTACACGCCCACGCCGGGAATCAAGGTGTCGATCTGGTCCAGGTTGGCGGTGGGAAAACCGAGCGTGGCCCCACGGTGTGCTCCTGCGACCACCTTGCCGCGCAGGCGGTATGGTCGCCCCAACAGGTCCCCGGCAAGCTGAACATCGCCCGCTTCCAAGGCCTGGCGAACCCGGCTGCTGGAGACGATCTGCCCGTCCATCACCACCGGCGGGACGACATGCAGCGTCACTTGCCCGTCGCGGCAAAGGGCGGCAAGCGTCTCAATAGTGCCACTGCGGCCGCGCCCGAAACAGAAATTCGGGCCTTCGACCATTACCCTTGCTGCCAGGCCGTCAATGATGATTTTCTGAAAAAATTGTTGAGGGGTTAAATCCAGCAGCCCCAGGTCGGTCGGATAGGCAATCGTCGCCGCAACCCCCATCTCTTCGAGGAGCTCGGCTTTTCTTTCCGTCCAGGTCAGAGGGGGCGGCGCCTCGTGCGGACGCAGAAGGTTGGTCGGATGCGGGTCGAAGGTGAACACCACGGCCGGCCCGTCGATCGCCTTCGCTTCCGCAACCAGCCGCTGAATGAGCTCCGCGTGGCCGCGGTGCACCCCATCGAAGTTGCCGATCGTCACGGCACCATGCTTCAGCGCCTCAGGCAGCGCGTCGAGCGAGCGGATGAGCGGCACGGTCGGTTACCAAAAACTAAAGTGCGGTTCTGTGGTTTCTCAACAGCCGACCCTTCGGTGGGATCGATCCCGCAAGGCGGCGTCCTCGCCGGCTACAGCACGACCCGCAGCGCTTTAGGCAGATACCTTATCAAATCGCTGGCGATCAGCGACACCTCGGTCAACTCGGATGCCGCCAGATCTCCCGCCAGGCCATGGACATGCGCTGCGAGGACCGCTGCTTCCCAAGCCGGCAGCCCCTGGCAGATCAAGGCCGTGATCAGCCCCGTGAGCACATCGCCGCTGCCGCCGGTCGCCATCCCGGGATTGCCCGTCTCGTTCTCTACCGTCCGGCGGCCGTCGGTAATCACTGTCCGATGTCCTTTCAGCAGAATGACCAGGCCATACTGCTCGGCCAGCTTGACCGCTTCCGCTACCTGCTGCTCCCGAGGCAGACGCACGTCGGGCGGGGTTCCACACAAGCGCGCGAATTCACCCGGATGGGGGGTTAGCACGCGCGGGTACCCAGCCGTAATCAGCCCTCCCGCATCAGCTCCCAGCGGAAAGAGCCCATCGGCATCCACCACCATCGGCTTGGGCACGGTAGTAAACCACGTCCGAACCAGCCTGGTCAGTTCCTCCGAACGCGACAGCCCAGGCCCGCAGGCGACACAATCACTTGCTGCGAAGTGACTTATCAAAATATCACTTGCCGACTGGGCGATTCGGCCGGCCTCGTCGGCAGGCAGTGGCAGCGTCATGTACGACGGCTCAAACCCTGCAACCGTGTCGAGAATCGACTCAGGCACAGCGAGCCGAACCAGACCTGCGCCTCCCCGCAAACAGGCCATTCCGGCCAGTGCAATCGCCCCCGCCATGCCGCGCGACCCGCCGACGAGCAATGCCCGGCCAAAATCACCTTTATGAGCATCCTTTCTCCGGGGGGGTAACTTCGGAAGTTTCGAGATGGTCATGGCCGGTCAGCTCCCACATGCCCGGCGCGACTCTCTGGGCCGGGCATTTCGGACTGTGCAGGCGCAGGGGCACCACCCGCGTCCCGGCCTACCGCTGCCCGACGGGCGATCATCGCGGCCAGATAGCCGCCTTTAAAGCCCGCATCGATGTTGACCACGGCCACATTCGCCGCACAGCTATTGAGCATGCCGAGCAAGGCTGCTAGGCCGCCAAGATGCGTGCCATAGCCGACGCTCGTGGGGACGGCGATCACGGGGCAGGCGACCAGCCCGCCCACGACGCTGGCCAAGGCGGCTTCCATCCCGGCCACGACCACCAGCGCATCGGCGGCAGCCAGGCGCGGTCGCTGGGCGAGGATGCGTTGCAGGCCCGCCACGCCGACATCCCGGATCAGCTCGGTCTGGACCCCCATCCACTGGGCGGTCTGCTCCGCTTCTTCGGCCACCGCCAGATCGCTCGTGCCCGCGGTGACGACCGCCACGCGTCCGGCCGGTGCCGCCGCCTCGGGTCCGTCGATCCGAAACGTGCGAGCGCGGGGATGGTATCTTGCGGCTGGGAACTGCCGCTGCAAGATTTCCGCTTTTTCTGGCTCCAAACGTGTGATGAGCACCCCTTGGCCCTGCTCGAGCAGCGTCTGGACGATGGAGCGCAAAGCTTCGAGAGACTTCGACGGACCGAAGACTACCTCGGAAAAGCCGCAGCGCCGCCGGCGGTCCAGATCGAGGGTGACTTCTTCCAGGCGGGCGACGGGCCACGTCGCGGGATCGTCTTCAGCGGCTGTCTGGCGGGGCGAGGGGGCAGGAGGAACCTCCCCGGAAGGCGGCCGGCCGTCCGCCGCGGCCAGGGCGGCGATCGCCGCCTCCTGCGACACATCACCGCGGAGCAACTGGTCGAGAATCTGGCGGATCTGGTCGTGCCGCATGGCCGAGGTGGTTCAACGCCCTGGACCCAGCCGACGCGTCCGCGGCTGGCAGGAACGAGCCAACGAGGGATCGGTCGGCCGCGGTGGGCAACGGCTGCCGTCGCGGCCGCACAGTGTGCCGATTCATCCTACTGCCGCCTTGTGAGGCCGGCCATACCGCCCCATAATGTCCGCTCCGCCGGGCGGCGGCATTCGCCCAGGCAGCCTGCACCCGGCTTGGACGGGGGGAGCGGCTGCCGGGCCTCGCAACGCGTGTCGATCGGCCCGCTTGCGGCGGGCGTGCTTTCCGGGCGGTCCCGAAAGGGCCGCGTCGCATCCATGCCATCCTGTGTTCTGGCGTATTCCGGCGGACTGGACACCTCGGTCATTCTCTGCTGGCTGAAGGAGGAAGGGTACGACGTGCACGCGGTGTACGTCGATCTGGGCCAGCCGTGCGAGGACCGCGAGGCGATCTTGAAGAAGGCCCGCGACTGCGGGGCTGCCTCGGCCCGGATCGTCGATGCGCAGGAGGAACTGTGCCGCGACTTCGCCTTCCCTGTGATGCAGTGGCAGGCCAAGTACGAGGGCATGTACCTGCTGGGCACCAGCATCGCCCGTCCACTGATCAGCAAGGTGTGCCTGCAAGTGGCGCGGGAGGTGGGGGCGGAGGCGTTCGCCCACGGAGCGACCGGCAAAGGGAACGACCAGTGCCGCTTCCAGCTTGCAGCCGAGGCGCTCAACCCGGACATCCGCATTATCGCCCCCTGGCGGATGGAAAAGTTCCGGCAGCGGTTTCCTGGCCGCAGCGAGATGATCGCCTACTGCCAGCAGCGGAACATTCCGGTCAAGGCCACGGCGGCCAGGCCCTATTCCAGCGACGAGAACTGCCTGCACATCAGCTACGAAGCGGGGCGGCTGGAAGACTTAAGCGTCAACGGCATCGAGCTGGTCGAATTCGGCATGACCGTCCGGCCGCAGCAGGCCCCCGACCGCATCGAGCCGGTGCGGATCGGCTTCGAGTCGGGCGTGCCGGTCACCGTCAACGGCCAGGCGCTCAGCCCGCTGGGAGTGGTCAAGACGCTCAATCAGATCGGCGGCCGCAACGGCGTCGGCATCGTCGACATGGTCGAGAACCGCTTTGTCGGGATGAAGAGTCGGGGGGTGTATGAAGCGCCGGGGATGACGCTGCTGTACACGGCGCACCGCCTGCTGGAGCAGATCACGCTGGATCGCGACCTGATGCATCTGCGCGACCAGCTTGCGCCGCTGGTAGCCGAGTCGGTCTATTACGGTTTCTGGTACGCCCCGCGGCTGGACGCCCTGTTCGCCTTCATCCGCCAGGCTCAGCAGCCGGTGTGCGGCGAGGTCGCGCTGAACCTCTACAAGGGAAATATCCAGGTCGCTGGGCGGAACAGCCCCTATAACCTATACGACGAGGGGATCGCCACGATGGAAGGGGGCGGGTCGTACGACCAGACCGACGCCGAAGGCTTCCTCCGCATCCAGGGGCTGCCCTATCGGGTGCAGGGCCGCATCCGACCTCGGAAATACTGAGCCTGCCAGGCGCGGCGAGCGGCTGGGGACCGGCCGCCGAAAAGACCGCGCACGGGCAAGCCGCCACAGGCCGCTTGTGCGGTGCTGCCGATCGCTCTGGTTTCTCGTTCCGCTGCGCTGGCACTGCGCCAGATGCGGACGTTCAATGCCGGTCGGCCACCGGCCCGCGGAAAAAGCCGCTTTCGGCCGCAGCGGCGTACCGCACCTGCAAGTAGGGCGACTGGATCGGCCGGCTGTCCTCTTTCAAGGAGTGCAAGGCCAGATCGAGGATGGTGCTCGTTAAGAGCGTCCGCTCGACCGGATAGAGAGGCCGGCCACGGTGGAAGAACTGCTCGATCCAGTAGGTCAGCGGGTCGAAGAACCGGGCTCCGGGCGGGGAAGGCAGGTTGAAATAGAAGCTCACCGGTTCGGCCCGCCCCTCCAGCCGTCCCGCGAAACAGAAGTCGGTGACGGCCTCGATCAGGTTCAGCACGGCCCCGCGTGTGCCGTCGGCATAGTCGATGAGAATCGCCAGCGGCCTGAGCACGTTTTCCCGGATCGGGCCGACATTGGCGCTGGGGGAACGCCCCACCGCCTCGACCACCAGCGGCCACGAAATCCGCCCCTGGTCGCACGCCTGCCAGACCGCCTCCCCCGCCAGGCATTGCACCTGCCGCACGCCGGTCTCTCCGCCCCGTCGCCGCTCGAGCTGACACTGCAGGGCCTCCAGCGCGTGGAACAGATACACCTCCGCCACCGAGCGATCGTAACCGAAGACGACCACGCCCTCTTTCAGCGGCGCCTCCAGCGGCAATTCGATCTGCGGCACGCGCCAGGTCACCGGCAGCGACGAGCCGGCCATCAGTCCGAAGCCCATCTGCCGGGCGGTCGCGACCATGGCGTGGGCCTGCTGATGGTCGTAGGAGAGATGTTTATCGACGAACACCGGGGCCGTGCGACCGCTGGCGCGAAAAACCTCCACAATTTTCTCGAACAAGGCGTAACGCGGGTACAGAATCTGACCAAAAGGATTTATCGGGTAGTCTCCGTGTTCGATGATCAGCGCGACCGCGTCCACGTCCAGCCGGTCCGGTCCACCGAGAGCCGCCTGCGGCGTAGCGACCAGCTCGATGCCGTGCCGCTGGCAGAAGGCCGGGCCCAGGTCGTCGGGCGGCTGCTGGTCGTTATACATCCGCACCACCGAAAGCTGCGGTTGATGGTGCAGGCCGTCCTTTTGCAGTCCATGCACCATCCGCCCCACGATGTGGTAGGCGTGCGAACGGAAGCGGAACACGCTGTTGATCGCCGCGACGCGCAGCCGGCGCGGAGGTGGCGGGGCGGTCGGTTCCCCTGCCGCGGCCGCCTGGGATGAACCCTCGGTCGGCTGGCCAAGGGCAGGACCACTCGCCAGGGCCGCTGTGGCCAGACCGGCCAGCCCGCCGAGTACTTGCCGGCGGGAACAGCCCGATGCACGGGGGAAGGACGGTCCGGGAATGTGGCAGGCAGGGGGCAGGAACATGGCCGGTGCTCCGATCCGCGGAAGGCTGGTGCGGGCTGTTCAAACTAGCGGCGGCCGGGAGGCTTCTCAACCGGCCGGACAAAAAAGCCAGTCGGACATTGCCGAGCCGCCGCCGGCTGCGTACGATGCCCACGCCCCGGCAGTGCTGCGCCTGGCCGCTGCGCTAGACGACCCCGCGTCCGCCCGTCCCGGCATGAAAACCCAGCGTCTGGAAAGTCGATTTTTCGCCATGCTCGAGCTGGCGGCCCGGCTGTGCCGCCAGACCGAGGCCGGATACCTGCTCGTGCTGGTGGAGCGCCCCGCGGACTGGCAGCGGATGCAGCAAGAGGCGGGGGATGTGCAGCTTGTGATCGCCGCCGACCGGCCGGACGAGCTGGAAGGCGCCGCCGATGCCGGGTTGCCCACCATCCTGCTGAATATGCCCAATGCCCCGGTCATCGAGCGGCTGACGCAGGCGCTGCTCACCGGGGTGGCTCGCGAGGTGCTGGCGCCCGGGGCACGGGTCGTGGTGGTCTACAGCGGCTTTGAGGCCGACACGATCGACTCGATCAGCTTCATCGAACTGGATGAACACCTCGGCCGGCTGACCGCTCGCGACCTGAAGCAGCTCGAGACGAGCGTGCCGCTGGAAACGCTCAAGACCGTGATCGACCTGGCGGTGGAGATCGGCCGGGAGGGGCGGGAAGGCAAGCCGGTGGGCACGATGTTCGTGGTGGGGGACACGCGACGGGTGCTGCCGCATTGTCAGCCCGCTGGGTTCGACCCTGTGCGAGGCTACAGCCGCAACGAACGGGACCTGCACGACCCGCGGGTCCGCGAGGCGATCAAGGAAGTGGCCGTGCTGGACGGGGCGTTCATCGTGTCGGCCGAGGGGATCGTCGAGAAGGCGGCCCAGCTCGTGGACGCCCCGTACGCGAACCTCACGCTGTCCAAAGGATTGGGCGCACGCCACTGGGCCGGTGCGGCCATTAGCAAGGTCACCAGCGCCCTGGCGATCGTCGTCAGCCAGTCCAGCGGGACGGTGCGCTTGTTCCAACGGGGAGAGGTCGTGCTGCGGATCGAGCCGCTCAGGCACGCCATGAAATGGAAAGACTTCGATTATGAGCCGCCTCCGCCGGCCGAGACCGACTGAGCAGGCCGGTTTCCTTGTCGGGTGTCGCGAACGTGCATCCTCGTGACGAGCCATGATCCGATTCGCCTGTCCCAGCGGTCATTCGCTCACCGCTCCCGACGAGCTGGCGGGCAGGCCAGGCAAGTGTCCCAAATGCCAGGCGACGTTTATCGTCCCAGCCAACCCCAGCGGCAGTGGCGGCGGGGGCAGCGGCGTGGCCGTGGGAACGTCGATGCCGCCGGAGGCGAGCGGCTCGGTGGTCACGCCGGCCGCCGGCAGCGGCACAAGTCTGACGCCTGGCGACATTTTCGTCTTTCTCTGCCCCAACGGCCACAAGCTGCACGGCCCGCCTAGCCTCAAGGGCAAGCCCGGGCAGTGCCCCCACTGCGGCGCCCGGTTCCTGATCCCCACCGACGACGACCTGGCCGATCAGCACGCCGACGAACCATCGCCTGACACGCCAGACAATACCTCGCATCCCGGCGAACGCCCCACGGAACCGGGCATCGATTTCGACCGGCTGCTGGCGGGCAGCGAACAAGCGGAACCGCCGGCGGCGCATCCGTTGGCCGGGCCGCCCGGCTTGGGGCAGATCGTGGGGCGGCTGTGGGCGCACCGGACGCCCCAAGCCGAGCTGGAAATCTACCTCAGCGAAGGTGAAATCCTGATTCCCGACCTGTTCGCCCCGCAGCTTTCCACCAGCGACTACGGAGTGTTCGCCGTGCGGGAAGGGGATGGGCGGTACGTGGTGACGATCGTGCCCTGGGCGGCTGTCCGCCGAGCGTGCCTGCGGCGGATGGACAGCCTGCCGGGCGATTTGTTCACGGGGTAAGACACACCGCAGCCACGGCACATCTGCTACAGATTGCCTAACTGGCGCAGACCGCGCTGCTACCGCAGCTTGCCCCAATCCCTCACGAGCCCACCGTGTGCGAAAGCCGGTCGCACGACAGCCTGCCGCGCAAGCTGCGGCTGCCCGCAGTGCGCTACTGCACGGCGGGCAGCGCAGGGCTCGAAACCGCCTGCACGGTGTTGCCCGGCGGTGCCGCTACTGGCCGCTGGCGGCCGGGCGGAAATAGGGACTATCCGGGTCCCCGCGGGAGAGCAGGAAGGCCAGCAAGTCCAGTACTTCGTCTTCGTGGAGCGTGTCCAACAGTCCAGCCGGCATCATCGAAACGGCCGAAGGCTGCATCTCCTCGACCTCGCTGCGGCGGACGTTCACCGTACCGGCCGGGTTGAGCATGTCGGTATTCACATGGTAGGTGTCGCCGTGGAGGTTGATGATCCGGCCGGTGATGACCTGGCCATCCGTCTTACGGATGACGACCGCCTGGTACTGGTCGCTGATCACCTTGCTCGGCTCGACGATCGCCTCGATCAGGTCGCGGACGCTGAAGCGTCCGGCCAGGCCGGACAGGTCGGGGCCGAACGAGCCGCCCTCTCCTGCGAAGCGATGGCAGGCGAAGCAGTTGGCGGCGGCGAACATGGCCCGGCCGTGGTCGTAATTGCGCCCTTTCAGGCCAGCTTCGACCTTGGCCAGAAGCTCGTCGGTCGTCCACTTCCGCACGAACGGCCGCGGCGGGGCCACCGCGACCGCCTGCGATTCCGGCTGTGCTTCCAGGATCGGGCGAAGCTGCTCGCGTTCCTCGGGCGTCAGCGTGGCGATCGCGTCCTCCTTCATGATCCGGAAAAAGCCGCGCAGGCTGTTGCCCCCCTTGTAGTTCGCCGCCTTGAGGAACCAGGTGAAATACTCTTTGCGCTGGTCCAGCGTCCAGCCCTGGTTGAGCGTCCGCAGGTGCCGGACATATTCGATCTGTTCTTCCTGGGTCGGGGCGGCCGCGAGCAGCTTGAGCGTCTTTTCGACGACCGTGGGCGCCCGCAAATAGACCAGGATCTGGCACAGCTCCGCGTTCAATTCCCGACCGCGGGCGGGATATAGCGGCTCCAGCCGGGCCAGCACCGCCTGGCGCTGCTCGGGGCTGGGCCGGCCCAGCCGGTTGAACAGCACCTCATAGACGCGCAGCAGCTCCAGCCGCTGCGGGTTGGAAAGCGTCCGCCAATCCAGCCGGGCCAAGGCCTCCAGGATCTGGGCCTTGAGCGCCTCGTCCACCGGCGGATAGACGTCCTTGTCCCGGGGATCGGGCACACCAGCGTTCTGATACACCATCGGCGGCAGGGCCCCTTCTTTGCGGTGATATGGATCGCTGCCGCTGACCCGCACCAGGGCCAGGAGCGCCGTGAGCGCCGCCTGCGGGTTGGTTTCCGCCAACGCCCGCTCACGCCACTGCGCCGCGGGCTGATGTTCCAGGACGACCCGGGCCGCATAGCGGAGGTAGCGATCGTTGCTGCCCAGGTACGGCCAGGCCGTCGCCACCGCGGAGGGATCCTGCTTGCCATGGAACGCTTCCAGCCGCCGACGGACTTGCATCGCCTCTGGCCGGGGAGGCGGCGGCGGCAGCGGGTCGGTGGGCTGGTTGCCGACGTAGGTGATGCGATACAGGCCCGACTGCGTCTGCCGTCCGCCAATCGTGAAGTAGACCGCTCCATCCTGCGGCCGGACGACGATGTCGGTCAGGGGCAACGGCGTGCCGCTGGCGAACTCCTCGAACGTGCCGCGATAGCCCGCTCCCTGCGGCTCCAGGTGCACGGCGTACAGCTTGCCGTAGCTCCAGTCGCAGATGTACAGCGCCTCTTGATACTTGGCGGGGAAGCGGGCCCCGTAGCCGAACGTCACGCCCGTGGGCGAGCCGGGACCGATATCGACCGCAGCCGGCAAGCTGTCTGGATAATAGGGCGGCCATTTGCCGGCCCCGTTCCGCCAGCCGAACTCCGCCCCGCTGGCGGCTAGGCAGACCCGCGTGGGACGATACCACGGGGTGTTCAGGTCCCATTCCATGTCGGCGTCGTAGGTGAACAGGTCCCCCCAGCGGTTAAAAGCGGCGTCGTACTCATTGCGGAAGCCGACGCTATGGACGATCCACTCCTTGCCGTCCGGGTCGATCTGGTAGATCGTGCCGCCCGGCCCCAGCACCCCCCGCATGAAGCCGTTGCCATCCGGCATCCGCGGCAATAGGTGGTCTTCACCCCAGATCGGAGGCACCCGGCTGGCAGCGAACTCGGTCAGCCGCGTCTGGTTCCCGCAGACGACAAACAGCGATTTCCCGTCCGGGGCCAGCAGCACGGCATGCGGGCCGTGCTCTCCCCCGCCCCCCTGCAAGGCCCGAAGCTGCTCGGTCTTGTCCAGCTCGCCGTCCCCATCCGTATCCCGCACGCGGTACAGCGCGGAATTGCGGCTGTTGACCATCACGTACAAGCTGTCGAAGGCCCACAACAGTCCCTGCGCCCCGCTGAGCGGGCCGGAACCGTCGGGCCAGCGGATCGGCAGCGGCTCGACGCGCGTCTGGGACGGGTCGCCTCCGGGAGGCGGCGGCGTGACGCGGAACAGCCCCGCCCCGCCCTGGTCCGAAACGATCAGCCGCCCTTGCGGGTCCAGGCACATCGCCACCCAGGAGCCTTGGCTTCGCGGCACGCTGTAGAGCAGCTCGACGCGAAAGTCCGGCCGGACCTTGATCTGCGAGACGGGGGTGGCCTGCGGTGGACGGCCGTCGTCCGGCAGCGGCTCTGGCGGATTGCGGCGTTTGCCTTTGGGGGCCTGACTCTGAGCGGCCGGCTGCTGCTGCGCGCCTAGCTCGATCGGCAGCGCAAGAGCCCACCATGCCACCAGCGCCAGCCCGATCCATCGCCCGAGCCGTCCGCACCGCGGAAAACAGCGTCCGACCCCTGAACAACGACGCACAGCAGCAGCGCGAAACATCATGGCGGCAACCGTATACAAGGAAGCAAACGGGAAACAGCGGAAGGGAGCGGTCGTGGGAACACCAGACGGCCATGCCGGCCACGAGGCGACCAGGCCCACTTGCCGCGCCTGGCGGCACGCGACACAGGGGCCAGGACATCCCACCGCGGTGTGCCGTCAGGTGTTGGCGATTCAGCGTACTTCGCCGTGCGCGCAAAGTACATAGGCCACCGGCACGGCACCTGAAGCGCGACTCGCATCCGCCACAGAACGTCGCGCTGCCCCGCGGGGAGGGCTGCCGGGCGGCTTGGGCCGGTGGCCCTTGCGGGCAGGCTGCCAGCGCTAGTGCGGTGGGGCCAGGCCGCGTGGCAGAGGCAGCACGGGGGCGACAGCGGCGCGGCCGGCGTGGAAAAAAATGACTGCGGCCGCCCCCTTGATTGCAATGGCCGGTGACAGCCGCCATAATCTCCGGCGCTTGCAGGTAGTGTGCCGGCCGCCCGACGGTCCGGGCGCCAAGGTACGCGGCGCGTGTCTCGCCGCTCGGGCCGGCCGGTGATGCTGCCAGCAAGCGGCTGAAATGCCTTGGCGTTGTACTGCGTATTGCGTGTCCTCTCTCTTCCGCCCCGTTTTTCAAGGAAGCGTCACCATGGCACAGCGCACGACCAGCCTGAGTCCCCGGGAGGGATTCAGCCGCCGCGCCTTTTTGCGGGGTTCCGGCGCGGTCGCGGCGGCGACCGCTCTGGTGCGGGAGCCTGCGGCCGCCGTGGCCCAGCAGGCCGCCCCCCAGGTCGTCGCGGGACCGACGACGATCACCCTCGACGTGAACGGCCAGGCCCGCCAGGTCCGCGTCGAACCGCGGACCACCTTGCTCGAAGTGCTCCGTTACCAGCTCGATCTGACCGGGGCCAAACCGATCTGCACGGACGGTTCCTCGGGCGGGGCCACGGTGCTGGTGGACGGCAAGCCGATGCAGGCCAACCTGATGCTGGCCATGCAGGCCGTGGGCAAGAAGATCACGACCGTCGAAGGTCTGGCCCAGGACCCCGTGCCCAAGGCGTTCGTGGAGTGTGACGCCCAGCAGTGCGGCTTCTGCACGCCCGGCTTCGTCGTGGCCGTGCGGGCCTTTTTGAACATGAAGCCGAGCGCCACGGAAGAGGACATCCGCAAGGGCCTCAACGGCAACCTCTGCCGCTGCGGGACGTACGCCAACGTGATCCAAGCTGCCCTCAAGGTCGTGAAGGGAGGTGCCTAATGGTCGAGTATTACTGGCCCGCAAAGGAAAAGACCCAGGCCATCGGCCGGAAGGTCCGGCGCCTGGATGGCATGGCCAAGGCCACCGGGGCCGCCAAGTACACGTACGACGTGAACCTCAAGAACCAGCTCATCGCCAAAGGGCTGGGCTGCCCGCACGCGCACTGCCTGATCAAGTCGATCGATGTGACGCCCGCCCTGAGGGTGCCGGGCGTCGTCGAGGCGATGCCGCTGAAGAAGGCGGGCGACCGGGTCGAGTTCCAGGGGGACCTCTTGGCCGTGGTGGCCGCGGAGAGCGAAGGTGCCGCCCGCGAAGGTCTGGCCGCCTGCAAGGTCGAATACGAGCTGCAGCCGGTCTTCGTCCGCGATGATGACCTGGAGGCGGCCAAAGCAGCCGGCCGCACCACACCGGGCGGTGGACGCGTCCAGCTCGAGAAAGACGCGCCGGCGAACCAGAACGAGGAAGAGTTCGCCAAGAACGAAATCGAGCGGCTCCTTAAGGAATCGGCCTACGTGGTGGAAGGGGAATACGGCATCGATGCGATCACCCATTGCTGCCTGGAGCCGCACGGGACGACCGTCGAGTGGAAGGATGGCAAGCTGACCGCCTACCTGTCCACGCAGAACGTCTCGGGCACCGCCGGCGGCTTCGCCCAGCCGCTGGGGATCGCCCCCAGCGATGTCGAGGTCCGCTGCGAGTACATCGGCGGCGGCTTCGGCAGCAAGTTCGCCGCCGACTACTGGTCGGTGGCGGCGGCCCAGATCGCCAAGAAGACCGGCCGGCCGGTCAAATTCATGCTGGACCGCGACCAGGAATTGAAGATCGCCGGCAACCGCCCCAGCGGCTACCTCAAGGTCCGCCTGGGGGCCGACAAGGAAGGGCGGATCACGGTCTGGGATTCCGAGCACTGGGGCACCGGCGGGGCCACCGGCGGCGGCGTCAGCCAGACGGTGATCCCGTACGTCTTCGCTCCCAAGAACTACCGTCGCAACGCCATCAACATCCGCACCAACAACGGGCCGTCCCGCGCCTGGCGGGCGCCCAACCACCCGCAGGCGTGCGCCTTGACGCAGACCGCCCTGGATGACCTGGCGCGGAAGATGGGGGCCGACAGCCTGGACATCTTCCTCAAGAACCTGGGCACCGACGACGCGGCCCTGGTGGCCGGTGCCAAGCCGTCCGTCTACCGGGCGGAGCTAGAGATCGCCGCACGCCTCATGGACTGGAAGGCCAAGTGGCACCCGCATGGCAAGGGACCGGCGCGCGGGTCGATCGTGGATGGCCTGGGGCTGGCGCTGCACACGTGGGGCGGCGGGGCCGGGCAGTCGAGCTGCACCGTGCGGATCCATCCCAACGGCGATGTGGAGAGCATGTGCGGCACGCAGGACCTGGGGACCGGCACGCGGACGGTGATCGCCCTGGTGCTGGCCGAGACGTTCGGCCTGCCCTACGACAGCATCCGGGTGCACATCGGCAGCTCGAAGTACCCGGTCAGCGGGGCCAGTGGCGGCAGCACGACGGTCGGCGGGGTGAGCGAATCGCACCGCCGCGCCGGGCAGGAAGCGTTCGCGAAGCTGGCCGAGCTGGTCGCCAAGAAGCTCGAGGTCGACCCCTCGACGCTCGAAGCGGTCGGCGGCCGCATCCAGGTGGCGGGCAATCCGTCCAAGAGTGTGAGCTGGAAGGAAGCCTGCTCGCTATTGGGCATGCAGCCGCTGGAGGTGACGGTCAACTTCCAGCGCGGCACCCGCAGCAACCTGTCCAGTAGCCAGGTCGGCGGCGTGCAGATGGCCCATGTCGAGGTGGACAAGGAGACGGGCGTCGTCCGCCTCAAGAAATTCGTGGCCGTGCAGGACATGGGCCTGATCATCAGCCCGCAGCAGGCGATCAGCCAGATCAACGGCGCGGTGATCATGGGCATCGCCTATGCCTTGTTCGAGCAGCGGATCAACGACCCGGCCACCGGGGCGTTCGTCAATGCGGAACTGGGCAATTACAAGCTGTGCCGCATCGGCGACATCGGCGAGATCGTCGTCGAACTGTACGAACCGGAAAGCGAGCGGCGTCGGGGGGTGATCGGCCTGGGCGAGCCGCCCGTGATCAGCCCCGGCGCGGCGATCAGCAATGCCGTCTGCAACGCGCTGGGGGTGCGCGTGCCGCGGCTGCCGCTGACGCCCCAGCGCGTGCTCGAGGCACTGGCCAAGGCCAAAGCCTGACCGCAATCGCCACTAACCCGACCGCTCCGAACCATGGCGGATTGTTACGTTTCCCAACGCTTGCGGAATCGCGACGCGGCCTGGCCGGGGCGTGTGCCCGGCCGGGCAAAGACGCTGCCGTTCTGCGCGTCGCAAGCCGTCGGGAACGGAACCACGAAATGAGTCCACCTCCTCCTGCGGGAGCTATTGCCATGAAGAACTTCGAATATGCTTCGCCGACCACCGAAGCCGACCTTTTGGCCGTGCTTCGCGACTGGCCAGGCGAGACGGAATTGATCGCCGGCGGGACCGACCTCCTCGGCGCCCTGAAGGACGACATTTACGCCGCTCCGCCTGATCTGCTGGTCAATCTGAAGACGATTCCCGGCCTGGCCGGTATTGAGGCCGTCGCCGACGGCCTGCGCGTCGGGGCGCTGACGAAGCTGCATGCCCTGGAAGCCGACCCCCACGTGCGCCAGGATTACCCCTTGCTGGCTGAGGCTGCGCGCGCAGTGGCATCGCCGCAGATT
>Ga0101944_10003547_pt1 | contig 21437 bp, 10 predicted proteins | sample DewCreD2012metaG_FD_75245 | JGI IMG/M metagenome (GOLD analysis project Ga0101944, IMG submission 75245) | Hot spring sediment bacterial and archeal communities from British Columbia, Canada, to study Microbial Dark Matter (Phase II) - Dewar... ... | reverse complement strand
TTTCTATCAAGTTGATATGTGTTGGATATTTATCAGCCTGATATAACTCCAAATTCTATCAGCTTGATATGCCTCCAATTTCTATCAAGTCGATATGTGTTGGATATCTATCAACTTGATATAACTCCAATTTCTATCAAGTTGATATGTGTTGGATATCTATCAAGTTGATATGTGTTGGATATCTATCAACTTGATATGTGTTGGATATTTATCAACTTGATACGACTCCAATTTCTATCAACTTGATACGACTCCAAACTCTATCAAGTTGATATGTTGGATATCTATCAACTTGATACGACTCCAAATTCTATCAAGTTGATGTGTTGGATATTTATCAACTTGATACAACTCCAATTTCTATCAACTTGATACGACTCCAATTTCTATCAAGTTGATATGTGTTGGATATCTATCAAGTTGATATGTGTTGGATATTTATCAACCTGATATAACTCCAATTTCTATCAAGTTGATATGTGTTGGATATCTATCAACTTGATACAACTCCAAAATCTATCAGCTTGATATGCCTCCGATTTCTATCAAGTCGATATGTGTTGGAACTCTTGTCTATCTCTATTTCAAGAGAGATAGACAAAAGTTTTATTCGGTCGAGAAATAGTCTTACTCTTACGAAGTCTTACTCTTTAGAATTCTCCAACCAAGAAAGATTGCAATAAGGACGAGGAAAAGAAGAAGAAGAATTCGAAAACCATGAAGAGTTCCGCTCTCTCGGAGGTTTTCATTTCGAATTTCTTCAACACGAGATGGCACCTCTTCAAGAGACACAAATCCTCCGAGAAGTTCCTTATAGACCTGAAAATCAGACGAATAGGAAATTAAGTTGACTTTCTTTGCTCCAAGTCTCTTCAGTTGCTCCTTTTCCGAATCCGTAAATCCGGTAAAAGACTTCCCCGGTAATGTCTTCACATCGAGAAACACAATGATATGGTCACTATTGGTGCACTCATGAATTCGTGTAAACTGGTAGCCTCCATCTAACAAAGTGTTATCATAGATGGCCCACACAAGAGTATACTGACAAAAGAGATTTGGAGGTAGAATGGAATTCGTCTTGTCTTCACTTCCCGACAGAATCGGAAAGAGATGCTCTTCAGGGGAGAAGTCTCGAAGAGGCTGAAGAGAGCCGGCACAGATAACTGAACACGCTGGTTCCATACATTTCAACCCATGATTGGAGGGAGCGAGACATCCCCCAAAATATGCCCCAATCGTGCCAGGTTCGGGTGTTGGCAGATCTTTAAATCTCTTTCTAACTTCGTCATAAAAGAGAGAGTAAACATCTGTATCATAGAGATCTGAAACATACCGGACAAGTGTCCGATAATCTTCAGCATCTTGTCCGGTGAGACTTCGCAGAGGAAGAGAAGACTTGAGACGAAGACGATCGAGACGCTCGCAAATGTCATTCAGTCGGATAATTCGAAGATTGGAATGGGAATCTTTAATTCGAAACTCCTGAGTTTCTGGAAAAAAGGAGACCTGTTTTGACGTCTGAGACGGTTTCGATTGATGTTTCTTTCTTTCTTTCTTGGGAAGTATTTGTGACATTTTAATCTCTTGAAAAGGATCTTTTTTGCCCCATTTCGAAATATCTTTCTTTCCGTTTCCGAAGAAAAAGTGTCATACTTAGTCTCTGACTTTCGAGATTAAGGATTTCCGGAAAAAACGGAAGGTATCGGAGGAAAAGAAGACATTCGAATCTGAAATTAAAAAAATTGAATCAAGATATTTTGCACGAAGAAATAAAAAGTTTTTCTCAATTCGCAATGGAAGGATTTGTCCCGGAAGAGGAAGAGGTACCTAAAAGAGAACCCTATGATAACGATGTCACACTTTTATATAAGTGGGCCGACTTTTATAAGATTCCAACCAAGTATATTATTGTTACGGAGACGGAGGAGGAACTGAACTATATCGCAATTCCAGGCATCATTGATGAACTTCTTGAAGAAGGAAAATCTCTTTGGGAGATATATTCGACGATTCCGAATATCAATAGACAAGACGTGATCATGTTTGCCTATGAAATCGAACAAGAGAGAGGATCTCTGGATCAAGAGAAGATGCTCGAAACAATTAATGAGTTTCTTTCAGAGGTGTCGGGACAAGAGGGGGGTCTCTCACGTTTTCGAGACTGGTCAGAATTTGTGACTAACTATGAGGTATGGAAACGTGAATTTGACGAATCCCTTGAACATGAGAAAATAATTCTCGAGGATCTCAAGAGAGTTCTCGAGGTCTTGGAAAGACTTTCGCCACTTCCAGTGTCCCCCATTACCTTTGATGAAATTACAATCGAGGTGACACCCCAAATTCTTTCAGAAGATAAGGAACAGCGTCCTGTTGAGCCTCCCGATGGAATTGAAATTTTTAATCGAGCGCGACTGAGTAAATATGTTCCCTATCTTCAGTATAGTTCTTCGACCCAGGATTATTATAAACTCTATCGAGGAGAAACTCTTTATCAAACTCTTCATTATGAAAACATTCTTCCATCGAGTTTGAAGACGCCTGAACGGAACATGATGTTGATGACAGTTTGGACAGGGAAGGGAGACATCAGTGCGGCGTTAAAGGAGTCCTTTTTAAGTGGAACGTACACATTATCAAATAACATTCTGACGATTAAGACACCTCTGACTCCGGAACAGAATGAAACATATGTTCTCGACCGTTTGAAGGAAGCGTTTCCAACCTTAACATTAGATCGTGGAAAGGAAGTTAATGTTCATGGAACCTTCTATATTTATGGGATTGAGATTTCTGAGATCTCTCTTCTTGATATTATCTTGACAGATCCTCTCTTTTATACATATCTCTATATTGATGAGTCCAATCTGTCTTATGCGAATAAGGTCCGTCTCTACATCCACTATCGTCCCGTCGTTGCTCTCTATGATGAAGTGGTTCCTCAAAGTGCAGGGGGATATCGTCAGAAGACGTCCGTTTCCGAACTTCTTTCGTCAACGGTCAATGTTAAGTTGAAACAACTTTATTCGGAAAAGGGAGGGACCTATCGGGAATATGATCCCCAATCTCCTGGAGGTTATCGAGAAGTTGTTCTTGAACCTGGAACAGCCTATCTTCAAGTTCGGATCATTCGAGCGACGTCAAGACGCATTGTCCGAAACTTTGTTGAAATCTTTCGTCGTCTTCTTTCCTTCTATCGAGAGAGGAAGAGAGCAATTGACGATGAGTATCGCGCCGTTATTCCCGAAATCGACACCATCGCTCCGCGGTCGCGTCTTGACACCGTTCCCCGAGAGATTGTTTCTCCAACATCTCCGAGTCCTCGATCTCCTCGGATTGTTCCATCCTCACCGGGAGGAATTGAGCCTTCAGAAAATCTTATCATTGAGACACGTGTCACGGTTCCGGGCCCCGGACGAGGTCGACCCACGGAATCCTTGGCGGAGCTTCAAGCTCTCGCACCTCAACTCTTCGTCTCGGGTTATGCACGAAAAGTCCAGCCCAAATATCAAGTAAGTGCCATCCCGGAAAGTCAAGTTATTCAGGGAGAGGACGGTCTGTATTACTGGAAAGATGCCTACTTCATCAAAGGAGGAGTAAGATATCCTCGTCAGGTTCTCAAGTTTCCTCCCTACTATGACAATCAGCCGGACGTCAAGCCTCCCGAAACGTGGTATTTTGTCTGTTTGAATGATGAGGCCCCGTATCCCGGTGTTACGGAAAATAAGATCGAACCGTCGAAGAAAGGAATCGACAATCGTCAACTGTTTCCCTACATTCCCAAATGTTTTGCCAAGGATCAGATGAATCCAACGGCAAATACTCATTACAATCAATACTATCGGGGAATTCCTCGAAGAAAGGCTGGAGGAGCTCAGAGTGAACGCGGTCTCATTACCGATAAAGTTCTTGAACCCAATGAAACAGGCATTCCCCCGAAAACAATCTCAGACCTTCTTAAAACCTATACGGAACAATCTGGAATCTTCTATCGTTTTGGAGTTCCCCGAAGTAAAAACTCTTTTATTCACTGTGTTCTAACGGCTCTTGATATTAAAGAATACTTCGATCTTCCCCCTGAAAATCGTGAAGACTTCGTCTTAAAGATTCGTCAACATATTTTGGCCACAATTCATCCCGAACTTCTTCGTCAGGAACTGTATGATTTTCGTCGAGAGGACATTATTCGAAATCTCGCCGATCCCAATATCTTCTTTGATCCAAAGCTCTATTATCGGGCCCTTGAGGAGATCTTTGATGTGAATATTTTTGTCTTCGTTCCTCCCTCTTCCGTTGAGAAGTCCGTGGAGCAACTCGAAATGCCTCGAGCAAAACTCTTTTCCGCTCGCCCTTACCGTGAAGAACGAGATACAATTCTCATCTATAAACACACGGGAGCCTTCTCCGAGCCTCTCCCATATCCTCAATGTGAACTTCTCATTGAAGAACTTCCTGACCGGTCCATCTTTAAACGTTTCGGCCCCCAAATGACCGAAATTGTATATGAGGCTCTTCAGAAAATGAATCCAGTCTACTCCTGGACTCTTCATCGGGATGTCGTTTCCGATCCGGAAGGAAACCTTGTCGAAACAGACTTCGTTGTTCCCCGCCTCAACTTATTCTCGGCTGTGGACTACTTCGGACTCACTCAGCGCTCGGCCAAAGCCCAGTTTATCGATGAATATGGTAAACTTCGAGCTCTTCTTGTTCCCACCCCCTCTGGAGAGATTCCTATCATCGTTCATCCATCCCAACCAGAAAATCTTCCCATTCTGGATCGAATCGACCCCGTTCCAATTTCTTACGTTCTGGCTCTCTTCCCGAATCAGGAGCCCGTCGCCCGCTCCACCAATGAAAAAGGCCAAACAACCGGACTCTGGTATTCGGTTCTCGATATTCCCTTCGGAATCTATGTCCCTGTCATTCCTACTTCCGAATATGGTGAGTTAAATCTTGGACCCCCCAATCCGATTATGACAAGTGGAACACCGGCAGTGGCACGTCTTCGACGTCTCCGACGCACTCTTTCTCTTATTTTACAGCTCCTCGAATGGATCTATGTTCTGGCTCAACCCATTACTCCTCAAGAGTTTGCTCGTCAATACTTCACTCTGGGTCCCCCCACCGATGACACAGCAACCTACTACGATTTTAGGTCGATTTCTCATAAGCTTCCCAAGGTATCGACCGCAAGAGAAGCTATTTCAGCTCTTGAATCTCAAGTACCCACTCTCTTCCAAAAAGGAAAGATCGTTCTCTATAGTAAAAAGTTTGCATCCAAGCTTGAACAACATCTTCTCTCCTTTGATCGCCTTTATCGTCCACTTCCGATTCCCCCCTCCAAACCCGGTGAAAATGATTGGCCCCGTCGTACTCATCTCGACGGACTCTTTGAAGATGAAAGCGACTTTCTTTCAGATCCTCACGTTCTTCTCTTTATTGGTGAAAGAAATTTCCAAAACTGGATACAGTCTCTCTCTCGGGCAATACAACTCCATATCCGAACCAAACTTGATCTGGCCGATGGTCTTCTTGAAGAACCCTACCTTTATATCTCCCCAGATAAGAAGATCTACCTCATCCAAAATGTCTACCGGGGAGAGTTTCTGCGTGCAATGGAAGTCGCCTCTCAGTGGACGTTAAATCGAATTAATCCGGGATCTAACGCCCCTCCCTTTCGAGGCGATCTTCTGGTTCATGTTGTCTATGGCATTTCAAAGGCTGAAACACCCATCGTCATTGAAGACCAATCCTATGGCAATCCCGAATATTTACAAATTTTGACTTATGGTCAGCCCAACGAACCCTCCGTTCGATATGGGGCGATGCTTCCTCTTCTTTAATTCCTCAACGGAGGTTTTCTCTCAACAACTCTTCAAAGAAAAAGAAAAGAAGAGAAAGAATTCTTTCCGATGATGAAAAGAGACACCATCTCGCCGCTCTTCAAAGAAAATCCGGACATGTCGATATCTCTCTTGGATTTTAATGACAAGGTTGAAAAACTTAAAGACCGTCTCCGACAACTCCAAAAGTATGATCGTCTTGTCTGTTACTTTAACATTCCCAACTATTGGAAGAAGCTTCGTGAAATTAACCTTCTTCTGGATGACATTAATGACCTCCCCCTCTCTCATGGTCTCCGCTTTATACGAACGGGAAGTTCGTATCCATGGGAACAGCCAAAAGGAGAATATGTTAATCTAAGTACTCTTCTTCAGCGTCTTTCTTCGGATGTTGAGAAATATCTCGACGAGACGGAGAAACTTCTTTCTCAATGTCATCAACTTACCGTCCAACAGTTAATTCGTTTTCAACTCTCGTTTCGAGAACGTTACTATTCGCCAGAAGGAAGTGGCTTTGCTGACGCCAAAAATCGATTTGAACAACGAAAATATACTCTATAATATACTCTAAAAGTCTTCTCTCAATGACATCTTTTGGGAAAAAGATGTCATTGATATTTAACGTTTAATCGAGGACAACAATCTTTGTCGGTTTGTCGTCTTGACGTTTCGTCGGGACGTCGAAGACACTCTTTAAACGAGGAGAATTCGAAACGAGACGATCGGTCGTTTTCTTGGACGGAGAACTTTCCTCCGGAGTCGGAAGAGAAAGAATCTTCAGTCGTGGAAATCGTGTTCTTCGGATGAGATGTCGAACAAGAGAGATGTCTTCACCATCTCGAAGAATGTAGAGCATCATGGTGACCGGTTTCGAAATACTCTTAAACTTACACCGGTTGTGAGGTTTATATCCAACATCTTTAAACTCCTCCAACTCTTTCCGATATGCAACCTCAAACAGCTGATCAATGGGATTAATCATCATATGTTCCAAGTAATACAGGTAGTCGATCTTCTCTTCCTGAGGCGTGGAAAGTTGTTCCAAATAGGTCTCCGGTAGACGCATTTTTAATCCAATCTTCTCATCCGGATTTGGTGTGGAAACAATCAGATATTCAAGACGATCTCCCGGATTGGCCGGCTTGCCTATCTTTCTCAGTTGGTCCGAAAAAACCTTCATAAAGTAGGAATCTTGTTTATAGTTTGCTCCCAGTGTCCGAATGATAATTAAGTCCTTATATGAGATCCGACCCTCGATAAGTTCCTTAACCGCGTCAATAATAATGTCCATCGCCTCAACCATGGATCCCTTTAGAAGAATATGTTTCAGCAGGCGGAGATAAACGTTCCGAATCCATTTACAGTTGTCCCGTCGAGCCAAAATGATGCCGCGTTTAAAAATGTCCTTATCCTCCGTCTTATGCTTTCCGTTCTTATCAATAAGAACGGCCGCATACTTTTTCTTTCGAAGACAGAGAAGACGCATGGCCTTTTCAAACTCCATTCGAAGCGGAGGAGGAAAAAGTCCCGGAATTCCCTTTCTCGGATTGCCACTTATCTCTTCGGAAAGTCTCATGCCCCATGAATGACACTCCTTCGGATCCTTGATGTTAAGATCAACCATACACGAATCCGTATCACCATAAACGATCTTCGACTGATATTTTGTCGCCAGATACTCACTGACCTTCCCAATAAGTTCACGACCCTTATATGTGATGGCCATCGCTCCTTCAATCAAAGGCAGTTTGCCCCCATTAACTCCAAGAAACCCGAAAAAGGAGTTGGCCGTCACTTTCAGTGCATTCTGTCTCTTATCCAAGATAATCTTTGTAACCGGGTCTTTCTCCGGAAGGAGGACCCACTCTCCCGTTTCCTCATTTCGAACTCCGTCAAGAAGACGTCTCACAGCTCGACGACGCTCAACAAGATTTCGAACGAGATGAGGAAGAAGACCTTGGGAAACCTCCGATTTAACGAACTTGAAGTGCCGGTGAACCAGTCTCTTCTTCGCCTTTTGGGATAGCTCTCCCGGTTCGTCATCTTCGTCGATGTCACTCTCCTCTTCATCGGAAGTTCCCTCATCTCTCTGCGAATTTTTCGGAGAAACGGGAACTTCTTCCTGGTCAAAGTCGAATACTGTACACTGGTCATCCGGAATGTCGGTATCAAGTTCAGGAGGAACCAGTGTCGTCCAACAAATATTATACGCCTGGATAATCGAGGGATACAACGAGGCAAAGTCAAGACAAATGATATTTTCATAGAGTCCCGGTATCGGATCATAAACAAAACCTCCGGCAAATCGTACATGAGGCACAACCCGATCATCAATGACATATCCCCTTTTAAAGGCAAGATCATAGATTTGAGAAAAACACCTCACCTGCTGTCCACGTGTAAACAGATCCATAACCGTCACTCCAACGATGTTTGACAACTCAATCAAACCTATCCAAACATTTAAACGGTCAAAGAGCTCAATGACAAGCTCAGAGTCTTGAATACAATATCTCATCACGCGAGTCATCTCTCTCTTCGCCTTGACCAGTTGTTCTTCGTTCTCTGGTTGAGCCAATGCCATCTTCATCTGATCATAGATGGCAAACATCTCCGCTGCCTTAATATCATGTTTGTCTCGATTCTCTCCCAAAAAGGTCCGCGACACCGTCCCCAAATCATACTTGTCCATTTTATAATCCCGTCGAATGAGAGGATAAAGATCAATGTTAATCCTCCCGTCCATCAAAAGTATGTTAATGTCATTATGTCCATAGGCTCCCGACTGCGATTTCAGTGTCGGAATCTTTCCAAGAAGACGACCCATCGGCTGCCAGGTCTTGACTCGCCTCTTCAATCGAGCATCAAGATAGGAATAGTCAAATCCAAGAATGTTGTATCCCGTGATAACCTCCGGATCAAGTTCCCTCACAAGACGTGACATCTCATTGATGAGCTCCTCCTCGCTCTTTACTCGAATAACGGTAACTTCGACATCGCCAGGTGTCGGCTCGTCCGGATCTCCCTTTTTCGGTCCCGGTCGTCTCGGCGATAGTTTCACGTCATCACAGTCACCCAAAAGAATGGCATATCGCTTTCTTGTCTCCGGTTGATTCGCCCGTTGATAAATAAGCGAGATAGCATAGGCAACATGAAGAGCACTGGTCTGATTCGGCATGGCCTTATAATTGGGCGAATAGCACTCAATATCAAAAGCCAGAATTCGAGGATATGTCACCCATCCCTTCGTCTCCTCCTCCGTCAAGGGAGTCAAGGTTCTCCAATTGCCAATATACTCTTTCTCCAGTGTTGAAATGTGTTCATCGGGAGGAACCTCTATCGCCTCAATCGTAAACCACTGAGAGTAACCGCAATCTCGAACCGTCAAAAGCTTCCGCACAATCGAAATCGACGTCTCCCACACCAGAAAAAAAATCATGCCACCAAGATCATCAATCCGATACGACTTCTTCGATAAAAGTTTCTCACAGTGTTGCAGAGACTTTAAGTTCTTAAAGAAGAGACGCATCATCGGATATTTCCTCGTACCCTTGTAATAGTACAACTTCGACAGATAGAGAAAGTTATAACCAATTGGCATATCCTCTTTCAGAACTTGACAGAGCCACTCAAAGACTCGCCGGACAGACTCCCCAGTCCACGACATCGGCTTCATATTAACATAGAGTGGCAACTCAACATGACAAAATGCCGGAAAGTCCTCCACACGAATTAAAAGTGGCTCCGACTCGCGATTTAGACACCACGCGTGAATCGCCACATGCTCATCATGAGTAAAGGCATCTTCAACCGTCCAATCATATGCATGAGCTGTAACTTTACTCGCCATCTTTAACCTCTCTCCTTTCCAATAAAAGTTTCATAAAATCATTTTCCTTCACAACTGCGTCCTTTCTTCAATTATAACGTATGAATACTCCGTATTGACGGCGCAACCTCAATTGGACTAAACATATCAACACACTCAGAAGACACCTTCCCTCTCTTATCGAATCTCGACTCAGGAGGAGAAGAAAGTGCTGGTCTCAGAAAACGATCTTTCAACTCTTCCCGAAAACAACAGATCAACTGTTCCGTATTGTAGTCTCGAATATAGAAACCCGGACCCGTCGCAGACTCCAGTCTCCGATTTCCCGGTAAAATCATATCAAGATTTGACACGGAGCTCAAAATGACATCATCAATCACATACAGATAGTCATCGGTAAACGCCTGCAGTTGAGCTGCAAGTTGCTCCAGTGAACAGTTACACGGAAGTGTAATTTCTGTCTTCCCTGGAAATGTTAACTTCATCCTTTATACGGCCGGATAGATTAATTTTTTTTGACTTCCGTTTGTTTTAATTTTCTCTCTCTCTCCTTTCTCCTTTAAAATGTAAAGTTGAATTTAATTTTCTCTCCCATCTCTCTCCTCTCCATTCTTCTCATTCTTCTCATTCTTCTCATTCTTCTCATTCTTCTCATTCTTCTCAATACAACAATTATCAAGAATGAGAAGATTAATCTTCTTACAAATACAGAACCGGTTGCTCGTGCTCTTGCTCTCTTCTTCGTTGTCTCTCCTCTTGCTCTCTTCTTCGTTGTCTCTCCTCTTGTTGTTCAAGAGTAATGAGATCCTCAAACTCATCCGCAAGAGCTGTCGCTATCTCCTCCGTTTCCCGAATATATTCGGAACACACAAGATGTCGTTGTAAGATCTTCTGATGATCTCGATAGGAATATGGGGAAGAAAAGTCAATCTTCAGATCCCGGTAATCCTGCTCAAAAAGACGAATCATATCCTCATCAGCCTCAATCTGATATTCTCTCGGTTCGGAAACGTTTCGTCTTACCAATCGACCATTTTGACGAAGATAGATTCTCCACCATAAAACTAACAGCTCCCAAGTGTAGACAACTCGACCTTTATATCTCGGTAGATAGTCAACTCCCATAAACCGAGCAAGTCTCTCGTCAAGAAAACAGAGCCGCCGAAATCCACTCACCATGATAGGCGGAGATCGAGATTCGAGGCGCTTCTGATATCTTCTTCTCACCTCTTCCGGTTGATAATACTCTTCTCGGGCCGCCTCCAGTTCTTTTTCAAAAAGAGAACGATATGTCGACATTCTTCGACTCGTCGAAAGAACACGCGCAATATCTTCCGGAGGAAGTTTCTCAAAAATCTGAGCACCAACTTCCAGCGGGATCTCCTCAAGATAGGAAAAGTGTCTCTCAGGTTCCATTGACATTTTTATAATCTCGGGGATTTTTTTTTTCTCTCGTCTCTCCTCTCTTCGAGAGAATCTATTTTTGATCGAACTCCCCCTTCAAGTCAGAAGAAAAAAGATCATGGAGACATCGGAACCTCCGTATTATTTAATGTCTGAATTCGACGAGTCCTCCCAAGGCTCGGCGAAAGACAGAACTCTCCTCTTTCAGACGCCTGGAGAACTCGATATCTTTCTTCGTCGCCTCTACATCTACTTTGATCGGAAAGGCTTCTATTGTATTGTCCTTTCCTCCCTTGTTAACTGTCTCATTATGAGTCTCATCATCTTCTTTTTACTTGTCTTGGGAGCATTTCTTGACACCTCCGTCCTCTTTTCCAGTCAAGATCTCACCTCCGCCTTCGTTTGGGACGTTTCTCGAATTTCTCCTCTTCTCTGGGTAATTACAAGTGTCTTCGGTGTCTTCCTCTGTTGGCAGATTATCGCCTCTCTCCGAGAAATTTGGGACATGTTCGAGATCTCCCAAATTTATACCTCAGATCTTAAAATTCCCGATTCTCAACTTCCTTTTCTTGAGTGGTCAGAGATCCTTCAACGTCTCTCAAGTCTGGATAAGTATCGTCCAATTTCCGAAGAGTTACAAAATCCTCTCTCTGTTACTCTTCGCATTCTCCGAAAAGAAAACTATCTCATCGCCCTCTTCAATCAAGATCTTCTTCAGATGAACCTGCCCTGGACTCAGTTCATTTTCTATACAAAGGTCTTAGAGTGGACACTCGAGTACTCTCTGTGGAGTTTTCTCTTTGATGAAAACTTCCAAATTCGTCACTCCATCGTCTATTCCACAAAGGAGAGTCGTCTTTCTCTTGTTAAGATCTTGAAAAAGCGTCTTTTCATCTTCGGTCTGTTTAATCTCATTCTGTCTCCCTTCATCTTCCTCTATCTTGTCATCTACACTTTCTTTCGCTATGGCGAAGAAATCCGCGCACAACCGTCCTATTTAGCCTCTCGATCCTGGACTCGTCACGCCCTCTGGAAGTTCCGCGAATTCAATGAACTTCCACACATCTTCCGTCGACGTATCGCTAAAAGTCTCGAGCCCTCTCGCTCCTATCTCGCCCAATTCTCCAGTCCTCTTCTCAGTATTGGAGCTAAACTCTTTCTCTTTATGAGCTCATCCGGTGTCGCCTTTCTTCTCGTGTTAGGTTGTATTGATAGCAATCTCTTTCTGTCCGGCACGTTCTTTGGACAAACTTTCCTCTGGTATATCGGTATCCTGGGTATCGCCGTCGCCGTCTTCAAGTCTTTCATTCCTGATGAAAGTTTTGTCCCAGATCCAGCTAAACACCTCTCGGAGGTTCTCCGAGAAATTCACTACTCTCCAGAAGAGTGGCTTAACAACCCCTCCTCTCCTTTCACTCTTGCCGAATTTAAATCTCTCTTTCGTCTCAATGTCATCATCTTCCTTCAAGAGTTAATCAGTGTTCTTCTCGTCCCTTTTATCTTAATGGGAAGTATCTCTAACTGTCTTGACGATCTTCTTCTCTTCTTCTCTCAACACACTCAAGATCATCCCAAACTCGGTCACATTTGTGACCTCGCCAACTTTCAGCATCTTCCAGCTCACGACTCCACCTATCATAACAAATTACAACACTCCATTCTCACCTTTCGAAAAGCCTACCCCTCCTATGAACTCAGCAATACTTCTCTCGTCTAATCCTCTCTTCCTTATTTTTCTATCTCATCTTTCGAGAAAAATAAGGAGTATCTCCCTCTTTAAAAAAGACTATCATATATATTCGACCTCAAACCACTCACATTAATTAACCCTGACACTCTTGAAAGTGGCTGTAGTCCTCTTCCGTCACTCTTTACCACATATAGAATATACGGTCCAGATACAAACTCGATCTTCTGAAATTTAAACGCAAACACTATCTTGTCAACCTCTTTCTCGATTGACTTCTCGATTATAATCGCCCACCAGTTAAAGTCCCCATTCAAGTCCGTCACCGATCGAGAAAGTTCATGTGTCTCCGTTCTCCCCCTCGATTGCTCCAAAGAAAAAATCGCGCTCTTCAGATATCCAAGCATGTCTCCTTTCCAATATACCTCTCCAAATCTTTTGACGTATAGATAATCTTTATCATCAAAGGACAGTCAGGGCATCGAGCTATCTCCTCCCCCTGTTGTAATTCTTCCAAACTTATCGTAAACAAACTCCCGCACGGACATGGATATGTAAATCTCCGATCCTCCGGATGATATTCCAAGTCCTCAATCTCAATCTCGTCGTAAAAAGAAATCGACATTCCCCTCTTTTCTTAAAAAGTCAACCTTTTTAATTTTTTCTTACTTTTTTCTTAATTTCATCTATCTCCCATCTTATCCAATTTTCATTTGAATTCTCCTAACTCTAACCATCCTTTGATTTTCCCTATCCAACACATTAATTCAATACCAAGATCGTTACTGTTTCTAATCACCTCCAAATCCAATTAAACTAAATATCGAATATCTTCTGGAGCAAATTTGTAAACATCAAACACCAAATATCTGAAATTCATCTATAGACATCAAACACCAGATATCTGGTATTCATCTATATACACTCGATATTTAAAGTTAAACTGTTGACATCAAACACCAGATATCTGGTATTCATCTATAGACACTCGATATCAGATATTTGGTGTTAATCTGTTGACATCAAACACCAGATATTTGGTGTTAATCTTTAAACATCAAACACCAGATATCTGAAATTCATCTATAGACACTCGATATCAGATATTTGGTGTTAATCTTTAAACATCAAACACCAGATATCTGAAATTCATCTATAGACAGACATCAAACACCAGATATCTGAATTCATCCATAGACATCAAACACCAGATATCTGAATTCATCCATAGACATCAAACACCAGATATCTGAATTCATCTATATACACTCGATATCAGACATTTGGAGTTAATCTGTTGACATCAAACACCAGATATCTGAAATTCATTTATAGACAGACATCAAACACCAGATATCTGAAATTCATCTATAGACAGACATCAAACACCAGATATCTGGAATTCATCTATAGACAGACATCAAACACCAGATATCTCGAGGAAATTTATAGACATCAAACACCAGATATTTGGTGTTAAACTTTAGACATCAAACACCAGATATCTGAATTCATCTATAGACACCAGATATCTGGTTTCATTTATAGACACCAGATATCTCGAGGAAATTTATAGACATCAAATACCAGATATTTGGAGTTAATCTGTAGACATCAAACACCGGATATCTGAAATTCATCTATAGACACCAGATATTTGGAGTTAATCTGTTGACATCAAACACTGGATATCTGAAATTCATCTATAGACACCAGATATTTGGAGTTAATCTGTTGACATCAAACACCGGATATCTGAAATTCATCTATAGACACCAGATATTTGGAGTTAATCTGTTGACATCAAACACCGGATATCTGAAATTCATCTATAGACACCAGATATTTGGAGTTAATCTGTTGACATCAAACACCGGATATCTGAAATTCATCTATAGACACCAGATATTTGGAGTTAATCTGTTGACATCAAACACCAGATATCTGGAATTCATCTATAGACACCAGATATTTGGAGTTAATCTGTTGACATCAAACACCAGATATCTGGAATTCATCTATAGACACCAGATATTTGGAGTTAATCTGTTGACATCAAACACCGGATATCTGGAATTCATTTATAAACACCAGATATAGAGGAAAATTATATACATAAAACACCAGATATCTGGTGTTAAACTGTAGACATCAAACACCAGATATCTGGAATTCATATATAGACACAAGATATTTGGTGTTAATCTGTTGACATCAGACACCAGATATTTGGAGTTAAACTGTAGACATCAAACACCAGATATTTGGAGTTAATCTGTTGACATCAAACACCAGATATTTGGAGTTAATCTGTTGACATCATACACCAGATATCTGGAATTTATCTATGGACACCAGATATTTAAAGTTAATCTGTTGAAATCAAACACCAGATATCTGAAATTTATCTATAGACACAGATATTTGAAGTTAATCTGTTGACATCATACACCAGATATCTGAAATTTATCTATAGACACCAGATATTTGAAGTTAATCTGTTGACATCATACGCCAGATATCTAGATATCTGAAATTCATCTATAGACGCCAGATATTTGAAGTTAATCTGTTGACATCATACACCAGATATCTAGATATCTGAAATTCATCTATAGACGCCAGATATCTAGAGGAAATTTATAGACATCAAACACCATCATTTATATACACCAGATATTTGGAGTTAAACTGTCGACATCAGACACCAGATATCTAAAATTCATCTATAGACGCCAGATATTTGGTGTTAATCTGTTGAAATCAAACACCAGATATCTGAAATTCATCTATAGACAAACGCCAGATATTTGAAGTTAATCTGTTGACATCAAACACCAGATATCTAGATATCTAAAATTCATCTATAGACGCCAGATATTTGGTGTTAATCTGTTGACATCAAACACCAGATATCTAGATATCTAAAATTCATCTATAGACGCCAGATATTTGGTGTTAATCTGTTGACATCAGACACCAGATATCTGAAATTCATCTATAGACAAACGCCAGATATTTGAAGTTAATCTGTTGACATCAAACACCAGATATCTGAATTCATCTATAGACAGACGCCAGATATTTGGAGTTAATCTGTCGACATCAGACACCAGATATCTAAAATTCATCTATAGACGCCAGATATTTGGAGTTAATCTGTCGACATCAGACACCAGATATCTAAAATTCATCTATAGACGCCAGATATTTGGAGTTAATCTGTCGACATCAGACACCAGATATCTGAAATTCATCTATAGACGCCAGATATTTGGAGTTAATCTGTTGACATCAAACACCAGATATCTAAAATTCATCTATAGACAGACGCCAGATATCTAAAATTCATATATAGAAACCAGATATTTGGAGTTAATCTGTCGACATCAGACACCAGATATCTAAAATTCATCTATAGACGCCAGATATTTGGAGTTAATCTGTCGACATCAGACACCAGATATCTAAAATTCATCTATAGACGCCAGATATTTGGTGTTAATCTGTTGACATCAAACACCAGATATCTAGATATCTAAAATTCATCTATAGACAGACGCCAGATATCTAAAATTCATATATAGAAACCAGATATTTGGAGTTAATCTATAGACACTCGATATTTAATCCTTAGTGTTAATTTCGAGAAACCAACTCTATCGAGATAATTAAGAGATACTAAATGTTTGTGGTTGATCGTGAAAAACAAGATATTCGGTGTCTAGGAATGAACACTATATCCATATCCGGGGACGAAGAATTAACAACAACTGGCAATCGATTCTTAGAAATAAATGCCAAAATATCGAGTTTCTAGAAATTTTCGCCAGATATTTAATGAAGAAGAATCAATACCAGATATCGAGTTTTTATAATCAACCCGATATCTGGAAAAATCGAAACTAACTCTCACATCAGATATCGAGTATCTCAATTTAACCTCTAATATCAGAGTATCGTGTGTCTGGAAATTCACGCTCAATATAGAATATCAGGTGTCAGGTGTCTGGAAATTCACTCTCAATATCGAATATCAAGTGTCAGGTGTCTGGAAATCAACACTTGATATAGAGTATATGTATTCAAGTCTCAATATCGAGAGTTAAGTATAGATACTCGATATCGAGATTAATTATAGACACATAATATCTGATATTGAGAGTTAGTTATAGACACCTGATATTCGATATCAAGTGTATACAAATCAACACTCAATATCAGATATCGAGTATCAGGTGTCTATAATCAACACACGATATTCGATATCAAGTGTATACAAATCAACTCTTAATATCGAGTATCAGGTATCTGGAAATCAACACTCAATATTCGATATCGAGTATCAGGTGTCTATAATCAACACACGATATTCGATATCGAGTATCAGGTATCCGGAAATCAACACTCAATATTCGATATCGAGTATCGAATGAACGTCAGGTGTCTGGAAATTCACTCTCAATATTCGATATCGAGTGTCTATATTAATTCTCAAGATCTGATATTGAGTGTCTATAATCGAATGCAGATATCAGATATCAAGTGTCTGGAAATTCACTCCCAATATCGAGTATCTAGTGTCTATAAATTTCCTCTAGATATCTGGTATTGAATGTTTATAATCAACTCCCGAACCTCCAAATATCGAGTGTCTTTAAATCAACTCTCGATATCGAATATCTAATGTCTCGAAATTAGCTCCAAATATCTGGTGTTTATAAATTAACACCAGATATTACAACTCAATACTAAATGTCAAGTTTCTCACAATTAACTCTCGATATCGAGAGTTGATTTGGAACCACTCAAATATTAAGAGTTGATTACGAAACACTCAATATCGATATCAAGTTGATTGAGAGACACTTGATCTCAAGTTGATTGTGAGACACTTGATCTCAAGTTGATTGTGAGACACTTGATCTCAAGTTGATTGTGAGACACTTGATCTCAAGTTAATTGAGAAACATCGATATCAAGTTAATTGAGAAACATCGATATCAAGTTGATTGAGAAACATTTGAGATCAAGTTAATTGAGAAACACTTGAGATCAAGTTGATTGAGAGACACTTGATCTCAAGTTAATTGAGAAACATTTGATCTCAAGTTGATTGAGAGACACTTGATCTCAAGTTAATTGAGAAATATCGATATCAAGTTTATTGAGAAATATCGATATCAAGTTGATTGGGAGACACTTGATCTCAAGTTGATTGAGAAACATCGATCTCAAGTTAATTGAGAAACATCGATCTCAAGTTGATTGAGAGACACTTGATCTCAAGTTAATTGAGAGACACTTGATCTCAAGTTAATTGAGAGACACTTGAGATCAAGTTGATTGAGAGACACTTGAGATCAAGTTGATTGAGAGACACTTGATCTCAAGTTGATTGAGAGACACTTGATCTCAAGTTGATTGAGAAACACTTGAGATCAAGTTGATTGAGAGACATCGATATCAAGTTGATTGAGAGACACTTGATCTCAAGTTAATTGAGAGACACTTGAAGTCAAGTTGATTACGAAGCACTCGATATCAGAGTTGATTTGGTACATCGATATCGAGTGTTTTACGAAACACTCAATATCAAGTTAATTGAGAAACACTCAATATCAAGTTAATTGAGAAACACTCAATATCAGAGTTGATTTGGAACATCGATCTCGAGTGTTGATTACGAAACACTCAATATCGAGTTGATTACGAAACATCGATTTCGAGTGTTTTACGAAACACTCGAAATCAAGCTAATTGAGAAACACTCGATATAAGAGTTGATTACGAAACACTTTATATTGAGTGTTGTTTACGAAACATCGATATCGAGTGTTTGGTTATGAAACATCGATATCAGAGTTGATTAAGAAACGCTCGATATCAGAGTTGATTAAGAAACGCTCGATATCAGAGTTGATTAAGAAACGCTCGATCTCGAGAGTTGATTGAGAAGTATCGATATCGAGTGTTGATTAAGAAATATCAATATTAGAGTTGATTACGAAACATCTATCTCGAGTGTTTGGTTACGAAACATCGATATTAGAGTTGATTGAGAAAGACTCGATATCAGAGTTGATTACGAAACATCGATATTAGAGTTGATTGAGAAAGACTCGATATCAGAGTTGATTACGAAACATCGATATTAGAGTTGATTGAGAAAGACTCGATCAGTTGATTGAGAAATATTCGATATCAGAGTTGATTGAGAAACATCGATATCGAGTGTTGATTAAGAAACACTCGATATCAGTTGATTGAGAAATATTCGATATCAGAGTTGATTGAGAAACATCGATATCAGAGTTGACTACAAAACGCTCGATATCAGAGTTGATTGAGAAACACTCGATATCAGAGTTGATTGAGAAACATCGATATCAGAGTCGATTAAGAAACATCAATATCAAAGTCGATTACGAAACATCAATATCAAGTGTTGATTACGAAACACTCGACATCAGAGTTGATTAAGAAACATAGATATCGAGTATTGATTAAGAAACATAGATATCGAGTGTTGATTAAGAAACATAGATATCGAGTATTGATTAAGAAACATAGATATCGAGTGTTGATTAAGAAACATAGATATCGAGTGTTGATTAAGAAACATAGATATCGAGTGTTGATTAAGAAACATAGATATCGAGTGTTGATTACGAAATATCGATATTAGAGTTGATTAAGAAACATAGATATCGAGTGTTGATTACGAAACACTCGACATCAGAGTTGATTAAGAAACATAGATATCGAGTGTTGATTAAGAAACATCGATCTCGAGTGTTGATTGAGAAACATCGATATCAGAGTCGATTAAGAAACATCGATCTCGAGTGTTGATTACGAAACATCGATCTCGAGTGTTGATTAAGAAACATAGATATCGAGTGTTGATTACGAAACATCGATCTCGATGGTTGATTACGAAATATCGATATTAGAGTTGATTAAGAAACATAGATATCGAGTGTTGATTAAGAAACATAGATATCGAGAGTTGATTAAGAAACATAGATATCGAGAGTTGATTAAGAAACATAGATATCGAGTGTTGATTGAGAAACATCGATCTCGATGGTTGATTACGAAATATCGATATTAGAGTTGATTAAGAAACATAGATATCGAGTGTTGATTAAGAAACATAGATATCGAGTGTTGATTAAGAAACATAGATATCGAGAGTTGATTAAGAAACATCGATATCGAGTGTTGATTAAGAAACATCGATCTCGAGTGTTGATTGAGAAACATCGATCTCGAGTGTTGATTAAGAAACATCGATCTCGAGTGTTGATTAAGAAACATCGATCTCGAGTGTTGATTGAGAAACATCGATCTCGATGGTTGATTACGAAATATCGATATTAGAGTTGATTAAGAAACATCGATCTCGAGTGTTGATTAAGAAATACTCGACATAAGAGTTGTTTAGAAACATCGATATTAGAGTTGATTGAGACACATCGATATCAGAGTTGATTAAGAAATATCGATATCAGAGTTGATTTGGAAAGACTCGATACCAGATATCTGGAGAAAATCTGTAGACACTCGATATTTGGATTTAATCTATAGTCACCAGATATCTTGAGAAAATTTGTAGATACTAGATATCTAGTATCTATAGACACCAGATATTTGGAGTTAATCTATAGATACTAGATATCTGGAGGAAATTTGTAGACACTCGATACTCGATGTTTAATTTTAGTGTTAAATTCGAGACACCAACTCTATCGAGTTAATTAAGAGATACTAAATGTTTGTTGTTGATTGAGAGAAACCAGATATTTGGTAATGAAGTTAACATTAGATATTCGGTGTCTAGAAATAAACACTATATCCAGGGACGAAGAATGAAACAACAACTGACAATCGATTCTTAGAAATAAATACCAAATATCTGGTGTCTCAGAAGTAACACCAGATAGTTAATGTCTACAAATCGGCTCTAAATATTCGATGAAGAAAAGATCAACTTGTCAGATCTGATTTCTATAATCAACTCGATAAACTTGAGGTCTCGAAACTAACTCCAAATACTCGATATCGAGTGTCTCGAAACTAACTCCAAATACTCAATATCGAGTGATCGAGTGTTTTGATGTCAACTCCAAATATCTGATATCTATCGAGTGTCTCGAAGCTAACTCCAAATATCAGATATCTATCGCGTATCTCGAAACTAACTCCAAATATCTGATATCGAGTGTTTTGATGTCAACTCCAAATATCTGACATCGAGTGTCTGCAACTTTCTTCCAGATATCTGGTTTCTATCGATTAACTCCAAGTATCTGGTGTTTGATGTCTACAAATTTTCTCCAAGTATCTGATATCGAGTGTCTATAAATTTCTTCCAGATATCTGGTATCGTATCGAGTGTCTACAATTTTCTCCAGATATCTTGGTATCTGATGTCTATAGATTTCCTTCAGATATCTGGTATCGAGTGTCTATAATTTTTTTTTCCAGATATCTGGTATCAAGTGTCTACAACTTTTCTCCAGATATCTTGGTATCTGATGTCTATAGATTTCCTTCAGATATCTGTTATCGAGTGTCTATAAATATCTTCCAGATATCTGGTGTCGATAGATTAACTCCAAGTATCTGATATCGAGTATCTACAAATTTCCTCCAGATATCTGGTATC
>Ga0101944_10003546_pt1 | contig 21443 bp, 12 predicted proteins | sample DewCreD2012metaG_FD_75245 | JGI IMG/M metagenome (GOLD analysis project Ga0101944, IMG submission 75245) | Hot spring sediment bacterial and archeal communities from British Columbia, Canada, to study Microbial Dark Matter (Phase II) - Dewar... ... | reverse complement strand
GGTGGTTCTCTCGACCGGTTAGGCCGTGGCTCTCAGCGTGGCGATGGTGACCTAGGATTCACCGCGCTCCGTCTGCTGGGCCCCCACAGTCAGGCACCAGCAACTTCATCTTCAGGATACAGGATGCCGCCAAACATCCCCCCGGGCGCGGCGGGGGAGAAGTCTCGTAACTAGTTGAAACAAAATAGAATACTGTGGAGGCACAAACTTGAGAACGGTTGTGACCGAAAAAACCGTCCTGCGAACACGGACGATGTCTGCGCCCCGCCGGCAGTCCCGGCATCCTTCGGCGGCGGGACCCGGCCTGGCCTTTCTGCGTCCTATAAAGAGTGCGCGGTTCAGCTTCGTCCGAGCGCGGCCGCCGGTCTTCGGGGCCGGCGCTGTGTGTGACTTTGTTTCCGAGGTACAATCGCCCTGTGATGCAGCGCGTTCCGCTCGCCGGCATCGTGGTGTTGGCCTGTATTCTCGCGGGATGCGGAGAAACCGCTCCGCCGGTGAGAACCGCCGAGGTGCAGGAGTTCCTGCGCATGTACGACGACCTGTACCAAGGGTTGAGTACGGTTGCCTCCGAAGCGGAATGGAAGGTCGCCACGGACGTCTCCAGCGGCAACATAGGGGAGCGAATCGGAGCGGAGCGCGCCCTGGCCGCTTTTCAAGGCAGCCGGTACGTGATCGAGAACAGCCGCCGGCTGCTGAGAATCAAGGAAGGGTACTCCGACGTCGAGTTCCGTCAGTTGGACAAAATCCTGCTGAACGCCGCCGAAACTCCCGCAACCATCCCCGATGCGGTGCGGGCGCGCATCGAAGCCGAAGCGCATCTGGCGGCGACCCTGGAGGCTTACACCTACTGCGCCCAGGAGCGCGGGGAGAAATGTCTCAAGCAGATCAGCCCGAACGAGATCGACCAGACGCTCCTGACGTCCGCCGATCTGGCTGAGAGGCGTCGCGTCTGGGAACTGGCGAAGAAGCCGGGCGCCCTTCTGAGAAACAGGCTGGCCGAAGCCCGCAATCTCAGGAACCGGGTCGCCACCGAGCTTGGCTATTCGTCCTATTTCCACTTGCAGGTCGCCGATTACGGGATGAGCGTTACCGAGATGCTCCAACTCATGGAGAAGACCGTTTCGGAGGTCCAGCCGCTTTACGAGGCATTGCATCAGTACGCCCGCCGGCGTCTTGCCGGGCGTTACCGGCAAGCGGTCCCCGCCACAATCCCGGCGCACTGGCTGCCAGACCGCTGGGGAGGACGCTGGCCGGGACTGGCGGATGGCAATCTGCTGGATGAACAGTTTCGCAGACGCTCCCCGCAGTGGATCGTGGAGCAAACGGCGCGCTTCTACACTTCGCTCGGCTGGCCCGCTCTTCCGAAAAGCTTTTGGGACAAGTCGGACTTGTACGAACCGCCTCCGGGGTCCGCCCGCCGCAAGAGCAGCGGAGCTTCGGCCTGGCATATCGACCGCGACCGGGACGTCCGCTGTCTCATGAACGTTATCCCCAATTTCGCCTGGTTCAGCGCCAGCCACCACGAACTGGGACACATTTACTACTACCTCGCGTACTCCAATCCCCAGGTGCCGGTTGTTCTGCGCGAGGGCGCCAACCGCGCGTTTCATGAGGCGGTTGGGGACTTGATTGCGCTGGCGGCCCGCCAGGAACCGTATCTCCGGCAAGCCGGCATCCTGCCCCAAGGTCAGAAGATCGACAGGACGCAGTGGCTTCTGAGCGAAGCGCTGGACAGCGCGGTGGTGGGCATCCCTTTTTCGGCGGGCGTGGTCACGCGGTTTGAGTATGATCTGTACGAGCAGAAACTTGCGCCAGACAGATTCAACGGCCGCTGGTGGGAACTGGCCGCCAGGTATCAGGCGATCACGCCGCCCGGCCCTCGGGGCAAGGAATCCTGCGACGCCTGCACCAAGGAAGAGATCATCTCCAGCCCCGCGCGCTATTACGATCACGCGATCGCGCAGTTGATCAAGTACCAGTTGCACGATTACATCGCCCGCAATATCTTGCGCCAGGATCCGCACGAGTGCAACTACTACGGAAACCAGGAGGCGGGCAAATGGCTCTGGGAGATTCTGCGCCTGGGCGCCACCCGGGACTGGCGGCAGGTGCTCCGCGAGAAGACCGGGGAGGATCTCTCCTCGCGGGCGATGCTCGAGTATTTCCGGCCGCTCCAGGAGCACCTTTGGCAGGCGAACGAGGACGGCCGCTGACGCGCTACTCCCACCCTTCCTTGCCCCGAAGCGGCACAAACCGGCAATAGGTGAGCAACTGCGAACGGGCGACTCCCGCCTCCTTGCGGTAGAGCCGCAACTCCTGCTCCCAACAGGAGCCGAGCGGGATCACGAGCCGGCCGGGATCGCTCAACTGCGCCAACAACGCCTGCGGCGCCACGGCGGCGGCCGCGGCCACCGAGATCGCATCGTAGGGGGCTTGTTCCGGCCACCCGGCCGAACCGTCCGCGCAGACGATTTCGATGTTTCCGCCTAAGCCGGTTTTCTCCAGATTGTGGCGCGCCGCGGCCGCCAGCTCAGGAATGATCTCCAAGGCAATCACCCGCGCGGCGAGAGAGCCCAGCACCGCCGCATGATATCCGCAGCCCGCCCCCACCTCCAGGACCTTCTCCGTGCCCTTCAATTCCAGGCGCTCCGTCATGAGAGCCGTCATGTAGGGCTGGGAGATCGTCTGGCCGAAACCGATCGGCGCCGGATCGTCCACGCAGCTCAGGTGCCTGTATTCCGGGGGGATGAACTCCTCCCTTGGTATGCGGGCCATGGCTTCCAGAATGCGCGGGTCGCGAATTCCGCGCGCGGCGATCTGGCGCTCCACCATTTCGCGGCGCTGGGCCGGCCAGCCGGTTTCAGCACGATCGAGACTCACTTGAACTGCCTTCTGAACTGAACCTCGATGCCGAACAAGCCATTCTCGTCCCGCACGGCCAGGACGGACCATTGGCGGCTGAGGTTCCACTCCACGCGGACGAGAGTCTGCTGTTCCTGGGCGAGGTTGGTCACATAGGTGAAAGTAATATCTCTGGAAACCTGTTGCTCCAGGGTGATCTGCGCTTCCGGCGTTCTGCCCAGGCCGGTGAGATTCGGGTCGATCTTGATCCGGCTCACGCCGAAAAACCGCTGGAGGCGGCCGCCCTCCAGCGCTTCGACGGCGGTTCCGATCAGCTTGCTGGCGCCGAGCTGCTGCCAGCTCTGGTCCCGCTGATTCTGCTGCGATTGCACGGCGAGATCCGAGGAGGGCGCCCGTCCCACCGCCAGCAAGGCGATGATCTCGTTCACTTGCAGCGGCGGGTCGGAGCGGTAGGTGAGGTTCAGTTTGTCCAGGGGGCCCGTGAAGTTCATGGTAACGTCGATGCCGCGCACCCTCGTGTACAAGTCCAAATCCAGCAGCGGCTCCAGCCTGACGGGATTGGCGAAAGTCACGATCCCGCGGCTGATCCGATAACTGCCTCCCAGGAAATTGATCTCGCCTTGGTTGACCACAATTCGCCCCAAAAGCACGGGCTTGTAAGGGGTGCCTTGAAGCCGCAAATCCGCTTCGGCCTGCAAGTTGCGGGCCAGCGAGTTCTCGAAACGCGCATTCGGCGCCGTAGTCACAGTGACATCGAGCTGCATGCCGTTCAGCAATTCGTTGGGAGCGGCCGGGGGAGCCATGGGCTGCGGCGGCCTGGCCAGTAAGGATGCGAAATCGAGATTCGGGGCGATGCTGCTGCGCAAGACGGTCGCCGTGCCGGAGAGGATGCTCCGCTGTGCCGTGCCGCGCAATTCCAAGGCGGCGTCGAAGGTGGTGCTGACTCCTTCCGGGTAGCGCACGCGCACCTGACGGGCCGCCGCCTTGACCTGGTAAAAGGCGCGGTCTCCGCCGAAGCTCACAAAACCGCTGACCTGGAGAGTTCCGCTGCCCGTGCGGGCAACCAGCCGGTCAAAGGTGGCCCGGTCCCGGAAGACGAAGATGTCCCCGTTGGCGCTGTCAATGCCGTTTGGAATGCCTCGCAGATAGAACGAGGCGTCAATCAGCCTCAGCCGGCCGTAGATGTCCGGCTGATCCATCCGCCCGCGTACCGTGATGTCGATCTCCGAAGCGCCCGCAGCGGTCAGGTTCCGGTCCAGGTTGCGCAGAACCTCCAGATTGACGTTTCCCAAAACTCGCAAATCGTACGTTGGCCCTCGCGCGCCGAACAGAATCCGCCCCCGCCCTTCCAAGTTCGAACCTGCGCCGGTGAACCGCGCGCTCTGGACGGCGGCCTGCTTCCGGTCCAGAGCGATCACGACCGGGGCGGACGAAGACAGCCGCAACGCGCTGTTGTTTTCTCCTGCCTCGGGCTGAATGTCCGCCCTGGAGAGCTCCAGGCGGCCCTTCCAGCTCGCCGAATCCAGGATGCTTCCCGAGAAGGACAACTTGCCCTCGGCGAAGGCCTCCAGCGGCAGTTCCTTCGGCTTGCCGGGCTGCGCCAGGGGGAGCAAGGCCGATAAAGCCACCCTCCCGAACGTGATCTCTCCATCCGTCTCAAACCGGCCGAGCAGCCTGCTGCGGCCTCTCACGCTCAGGCGCGAGCCGGCAATCTGGCCGCTGGCGGAGACCTCGAGAAGGTCCCCTTGTGTCTCGGCGAGGATATCAAGCTGGCCCGCCGGCTGTTGATTCAACGTCAGGTTTCGCAATGAGCCCTTGCCGTGAAGGAGCGACAACAGGAATCTCTCGCCCGCCTCGGCCTCCCCCTCCAGCTGGAACTCAAGATCCCCGTCGACATCGGCCTCCAGCTTGGCGATCTTCCGGGCTTGCGCCAGCTTCAGTTGTTTCGCGCTCAACGCGAAGCTCAGCGTGCCCTTCTTCCAGGTATCCGGCTGGGGCGTGAACCCAAACCGGCCCTGAAAGCTCGCTTTGCCCGAGTTCAGTCGCACGGCATCCAGAATGAGGGAGCGGTCCCGCAGGCGCACCGTCGCGCTCGTCGCGTCCAGGCGCTGCCCGTAGGCCACGGTCTGCGCCGCCTCCACTTTGCCGTCCACCTCGGGGGATTCAATCTTCCCTCCCACCTGAAAACTTCCGTTCATCAACCCGCGGACGGGAACTTTGCTTCCCGCCTCAGCCAGGATGTCCTGCAAGGGCAGATTCCGGAGCGTCAGCGAGGCGGACACAGGACTGCTGCCAACAGCCTTCCACTCCTGCAAGCCGATGCGCCCCGAGCCCTCCAGGCGCGCGCCGTGCCAGTTTGCGCTGATCGCCGTGGCTTCGAGGCTGTCTTTGCCCGCAGCCAGGGTTGCCTCCAGGCGCTCAATCGTGCGGCCCTCGTACGACAGGTTCGTGACACTGAGCCGGCCGCCGATCCTGGGATCGTCGAGTCTGCCGCTGACCAGCCCGTTGAAGCGCGCTGTCCCGCCCTCCAGTCGCACCGGGAGCGGGGACGGCAGTGAGACCCCGGCAAAGGCAGCGGCGAGATCCAAGTCCTCCAGCCTGGTGGTCTCGGCGCTCACGCGGATTTCCCGCTGCAAGGTCCCGTCCAACCGCAACTTGGTGGCGTCGGTGGAGAGCCAGGACTGACGGACTTCCAAGGCGCCGGTCCCCTGGTCGAAGGCGAGGGCGATCATGCCCTGTACGGGGTGCCCCTTGGCGATGGCCTGGATGGAGAACTCCCCCGAAGCTCTCCAGCGGGACGCGGCGCCGCCTGCGAATTCTCCTTCGATACTGGCCGGCCCGGAGACGACGCCTTCCAGCCCTTCCGCCTGCGCGCCCCGCAGACGGAACAGTTCGGCGATCGAGATGCCATCCAATCCGCCGGACCAGCGGAAGCGGCGCCAGTTCTCGAGGCTTGCCTCGCCGCGAGCCACGCCTCCCAGCGCCGAGAGGCTGAGCCCCTCCAGGCGGAGACTTCCAGGCTCCAGCCGCAGACTCGAGCTGAGGGTGATGCCGCCGGCGGCGCCCTGCGGAGTCTTCACAGACAAACCCGACCCTGAGATCTTGGCCGCGGCAAGATATCGCTCTCCGTTCTCGTATGCAAGCGTCCCATCCAGCCGAAGGGTTCCGGCCAGTCTCGCCGGCAGTTGCGGCGGGGTCCATTGTTCCAGCGCAAGACTCGCCTGAAAGGCCGCCTGAAGGCGGGGAGACAGAAAGTTCTCGATGGTTGCGGTGGCGGCGATAGCCGAATCGGGGCCCGTCAGGGCGGCCTTCTCCACGATGAGCCGGTTCTTTTCCAGAGCGATCGAGAGATCCGCATCCAGCGGCGGAATCCTGCCGGCGGGCGCAGCAATCGTAAGATTCCGGACGGACATCCGGCCCGTGTATCGCTCGCCCTGCAACTCGTAAAACAGCCGGGCGCTCAGATCCTCCCCCGAAACATTCAGCGGAATTCTGCGCTCGTTGATGCTCACCGCGCCCTGCTCGATGCGGAAGCGGCGGATCGCCAGAGCCACAAACTGCTCCACCGGGTTGCGCCTCAGCCGTTTCACCGGCGGTTCGGGCAAGTTGGTCCGGCCATCCTCGTAGACAATGATGTGCAATTGCGGGCTGGAAAGAAGGACCTCCTGGAGGATGATGTCGCGGCGCAGGAAAGAAGCGACCTTCAAAACGACACGCATCGAGCCGGCCTGAAACAACGGCGGCTCTCCCGCGGTCTCTTTGCCGTGGAGGACGAAGCGGGCCACCTCGCCTTCCAGGCGCGCCCAGTGGAAGCGGAACTCGCCGATTTCCACACGCCCGCCGGAAGCGTTCTCGACTTCGCGGACAATCCTGAGTCTGACTTGCTCCCGGAACCAGTCCGAGCGCAGCAGCGCGACCGCCGCCGTGACGGTCAGCAGGAGCAGCGCCACCAGCGTGACGCAGGCCGCAACGACGATGCGCTTCGTCCTGGTCACCGCAAGGCCTCGTCCTTATACTCGACGCGAGTCCGGCCGCCGGCTTCCCTCAGCCAGTCGTCCAGCAATACATCCGCCCTCTGCTGGCGCAGCATGCGGTCAAGGTCTCCTCTGACGTCGTCAAAAGCGGGCGCCGGCTCCTTGCTCTTATTCTGCCATTCGGGCAGGAACTTCTGGACGAAGTACTCCCGCAGGTCGGTGTCGGATACCTGAACGGCGGCCCCAAACCGGGCGTCGATAAAACGCAGCAACGAGAGCTGCTCCAGCAGATACCGCCGCAGTTCTTCCTCACGGATGCCGTAACGCTGGAGCGCCTGTTCGAACTGCGCGGCGACGGCGGGACGGCTCTTCTTCAGCGATTCAAGGGCGGGTTCGACTTCCGCGCCCTTGGGCTCCTGGTAATTGCCGGCCTCCATCTCGGCTTCGATCAGAGCGCGTTCCACCAGTCTCCTGGCGGCGGCCTTCCGGTTCTCCGGGGAGAAATCGGGCTCGGTCTGGTTGAGAAATGAACTGAGGCGGATCTCCAGCAGGAGGTCGCTCTCCGTATAAGCTCGGCGGCCGACGCTTACGGCGATCCGGTCGAGAACCTCCGCGGGAAGGGAAGCCGCCGCTAACAGACATGCGAGAATCAGCCGTCGCCGCATCAGAAAGTCTGCCCCAAGGAAAAGTGGAACTGAAGCCGGTTGATGCGCTGGTCGGACGGGTTACAGCGGCCCGCCAGCAGATCCTCGCGCGTGCCGCTGCACCCGAAAAACCGGGGCGAATTGGGGGAAAAGGCCAAATCCAGTCGTACAGGGCCGACCGGGGTGCGGTATCTCAGGCCCAGCCCGAACGCATGCACCATATAGTTGAACTGGTCCTTGCCGCCCTGCCGGATCCGGAACGAAACATCGCGCACGCTCGAATAAACGTTTCCGGCGTCGTGAAAAAACACGCCGCGAATGTTCTGCCCGGCGATGGGGAAGCGGATCTCCGTCCCAAAAAACAGCAGTGCTTTGCCTCCCAGGGGAAATCCCGTTTCCAAGTCGCGGGGGCCGGCCTGGTTTTCCGGAAACGCGCGGTGCGAGGAAGCGCCGCCGGCGAAGAACCGTTCCGGGAGGGGGATATCCTGGGGGCTGGCCGGCTGGCCCGGCCGCCGCCGCAATGTGGTCATCAAGCCGAAAGCGGTGGTTCTTGCCAGCACAACCCGCCCGTTCAGGGGGTGGTAGGTCGAGTTGCGGGCCAGCAGCCGTCCGTAATCGGTCTCCGAGACAAACAGCCGGGAAGCCACGCCAAGGTCCAGGCTGTTGTAAGTTCCCCGGGTCGAATCGGTCGGCTCATCGCGGCGGTCGTCGACGTAGGAAACCGAAAGCACTCCCACCCTCACGGGCTGGGACAGCAGCGGGATCAGGGCCTGGCTGATGTTGAGGGTGTTCTGGTCCACGGAGACCCGCCGGTAGGCGAAACGGTAAAAGAACGTCTTGGAGCGGGTCCAGCGGTGCGCCATCTGAGTCGATCCTTCCCACCGCCGCGCCGAGAAGGTGCGCACGTTCTTGGACGTGTCGAACAACGCGCTGATGCTGAGGTCCAGGTTCTCCCTCCCGCGAACCTGCGGCGCGAGGTAGTTGAGGAGCGCCCGCTGCTGCAAGTTGGAGACCCGGGTCCGCAGACTGACCGTGTGCGCGCGCCCCAGGAAGTTCAGCCGGCTGAGGTCAATGGAGAAGCGGGGGCTGAAGCCTGCTTGACCGGCGGGGGAAGTGAGGTCGGTCTGGCTCCCCCCAATGCGGGCGATTTCAGCGCCGAACCCGCCGGCCACCGAGTACTTCCTCGATTCTTCCATCTGCAAGTCCACAAACTTCGCCGGCTCCTGTCCCTCGGGATTCTGGATGGCGGTTTCCACCTTGGCGAAGATGCCCAGGTCGTAAAGGCGTCTTTGAGTCTGAATCATCTGGGCCGGCGAGAGAGGATCGCCCACATTGATGTCCAGGCGCTTGTTCACAAGCTGGGGACGAGTGGCATCCAGCCCGCCCAGGAGCACCTCTCGCACGAATTGCCTGGGGCCTTCGCGGACCGTATAACGAAGGTCCATCCGCGCCGGCTCTCCGGAGGGCTTGAACGCATACTCGAAAGAGGCGCCGGAGTAGCCGCGGTTGTAATAGTAAGCCAGTATGTTGTCCCGGTCGGCGGCGATATTGGCCTCGCTGAAAGGCTGGCCCGGTCCCGATTGGAGAATCCCGCGGATGGCTTCTTCGTGTTCCGGGCTGACACCTTCAAACCCGACGCGGGTCACCAGCCATTGAGGGCCCTCTTCCACCTGGAGGAAGACCGCCACGTTGCCGCGCTTGCCTCGATAGTCCTGCTCCACGCTAGAAGCGACCTTCGTTTCCCGGAAACCGTTGGCCCAGTACAGCCTGGTGATGGAGTCCAGATCGCGTTCCAGCATGTTCGCGCTGAAGCGGCCCCGGCGCATGTGCAGCCTGGCGGCAGGCATCATGAAGAGGCGCTCGAGCAGCGTCTCATTGTCGAAGTACCTGTTCCCGTCTATGTGGATGTGGACCAGCTTATGCCGCTCCCCCAATTGGATCTGATAAACGATGTGCATGCGCCCGTCGGCTTCCCGCTCCGAGGTGTAGTTCACCTCGGCGTCGAAATAGCCCTGGGTCTGGAAGTACTCCGTCAACTGCCGGGCGCCTTCCTCCAAAAGCTCCCGGTCCACGGTCTGCTCTTCGAATACCGGGATGAGCCGCCGCAGTCTGCTGTCCTTGACCTTGGCGCCCTTCGCCTCAATCCGGACGGGCGGACCCTGGATGACGGTAAGGCGCGGCGTCACGGTGCGCGCCGCCGGATCGAACAGCAATTGGTCCAGGGAAACGGTGGCCATGAGGTGGTTCTTTCTGCGGAACATCTCCAGAATACGCTGGAGCCCGTTCTGCGTCCGGTCGTCGGTCACCCGGCGCCAGCCGAACCACCACTTCCAGCGTGTCGCTCCCACGATACTGTCCGGAGACACATTGAATTCTCCTTCCAGCACCGGCCTGCCGAACCGCGCGCGCTCTCCCGCTACCACTTCGAAACGGACATTCGCCTGCTGCGTCCGGTCTTCGTGCTCCACCTCGGAGCGGATCTCCGGCTGGAAGAAGCCATTGTTCGCCAGCACTCTCCGCAGATTCGCCTCGGCCGCGCCAAGCTGCTCCGGGTAGAACGGCGCGCCGAGCTTCAAGCCGGTCGCATTGACAAGTTGCCCGGATCCGGGCGGCTGGGGCGCCCCATGCACGCTCACTTGCCCCACAAACCAATTCCCCTGCGTGCGGATGCGAATGGCGACCTGTCCGTTCTCCTCTTCGGCCTCCACGACAATGTCGTTGTAGCGGCCGGTGGCGAACAAGCGGCGGATGGATGCCCGCACGTCGCTCATCCGCAAGGGCTGATTGCGCCGCAACGCAAGGAGGGACGCCATCTCTGAAGCGGTGAGGGGCTGGACTTGAGGCTCAAAGGTGATGCTGCCAACGACCTTTCCTTCATAGTCGGACGCGGCCGGCGCTTGAAAGGACGCGGCGAGCAGAAGGCACAGAACCACTCCCGTGTGCAAATGTATGCCCCAACGGCGCACTTCCTGCATCATACTGCAACGGCTGCTACGATTGGATCGGATGACGCCACAGGACCGCCTGAGATACAGCCGCCAGATGCTCGTCTCGTGCTTCGGAGAGGAGGGCCAGCGTCGCGTTCTCGCCTCCAGCGCCGCGGTGGCGGGCTGCGGCGGTCTCGGAACTTACATCGCCGACGCTCTGGGCCGGGCCGGTGTCGGGAGGCTGGTTCTCATCGACCGTGACTACGTCGAGTTCAGCAATCTCCAGCGGCAGAGTTTGTACCAGGAATCCGACGCCGCCGAGGGGCTTCCGAAAGCTGTTGCCGCCGCGTGCCGGTTGCGGGCGGTCAACTCTTCGATCCGGATTCAACCGGAAGTGGCCGATCTCACCTCCGCCAACATCGCGCGGATTCTGGAGGGCGTCGATGTGGTGCTGGATGGCACGGACAACTTTGAAACAAGGTATCTGATCAACGATTTTTGCGTCTCCAAGGGGATCCCCTGGGTTTACGGCGGCGCGGTCTCCACCCAGGGGACTGTGATGCCCGTGCTGCCTGGCCGCACGGCGTGCCTGAAGTGCATTTACCCCGTGGCCCCGCCCAACGGAGGGGTCACGTGCGAGACTGTCGGAATTCTTAATACCGTTCCGGCGCTGATCGCGGCCATTCAGGCGAGCGAGGCGCTCAAAATCCTTGCCGGGAAACAGGATGCAGTTTCCCGGCGGCTGACTTCCGTGGACGTCTGGAGCGGCGTGATCCGCCAGGTAAAACAGCCGCCGCCCGATCCGGAGTGCGTGACCTGCGGGCTGCGGGAATTCGTGCATCTCGCCGCTCGCCCCAGAGGGCCGGTCACTCTTTGCGGCCGCAACGCGGTCCAGATCCACGAGCAGGCCCGGGCCCTGGACCTCGAAGCCCTTGCCGCGAGGTTGCGCGCCCTCGGCGAAGTGCGCGCCAATCCTTTTGCGCTGCGGCTGTCGATATCTCCCTATGAGATGACGGTGTTCCCGGACGGTCGGGCGATTGTGAAGGGAACCACGGACACAGGCCTTGCGCGCAGCCTTTATGCGCGTTACATAGGCTCCTGACGGTCTGCGGCTGAGCCGGGCGGGGGTATCCCGGCGCACCGCGGAGCAGGCAAAGAAAAAGGACCTCCCCGGTGTTTACCCGGAAGAAGGTCCTTCGGTCAGGCCTGATAAGCTTTTGTCCGGCCCGCCGGACCCGGTTATCAGCCGTGCTGACGGGTTGGCCGGACCCGGAAAGCGAATCGAATCACCCTCCGGCTCTTGTTTCAAGAGATGCGAACGACAGGGGGAAGGTCGCAAGAATCGGCGGCTGGCCATCCTGTTCTCGCAGGATGGATTCTGACTCCGGCGTGACTGCTGCGGGAGCCGGAACCGCCCGCCGCGTTGCGGAAGATCCCCACGCGCCCGGCGGAAGCACCCGCACTCCACGCCCCGGCGCCGTCGCTCGGGAGCGGCCGCTTACGCAACTGCCGCCACCACGGCGCTCACCGGCCCGGACCCCACTGGGATTGTTGTAAACAGCGGCGCGCCCCGGGTGCGCCTCGGAACGACCGTCGAAAGCCGGATGACCGCCATGTTGCCGGTGCGCCGGTCCAAAATCAAGGCGTACTGATCATCGGGCGTGATCACGATGAAGCCCGGCTCTTCGCCCACCGGGGCCACGGCCACCACGCGCCGGGTCTCGACGTCCAGTATGGTCACGTCGCCTGTGGGCGGATTGGCTACGAAGAGGTACTCCGGCGATCGGGAAATGGCCATCGCCCCCGGCGCGCGGCCCGCGAGAACGGTCTCCGCGACTTCGGTGTAGTACGGGCTGACAATCACCACGGCGTCCATGCCCTCTCCGGTCACGAACAGCTCGCCGCCGTCCGCCTTGAAGCACAGGTTCTCAGGTTTGACCGCCAGGGCGAGGCTGGTGACGACTCTGGCGCTGGCTGCCTCGACAATGACCAGCCGCCTGCGCGCGGGATCCGCTGCCAGGACCTGCCGGCCGTCGCCGCGGAAGCGCAGGGCGCCGCAGAATTCGCCTGTTGGGACCGGTTTCCCCACCCGGCGGGCCTCCAGGTCCACCAGGCTCAGCGAGCCCGCCGTTCCGAGACTGACAGCGGCCGTGCGTCCATCCGGGCTTAGCTCGAAGTCCCACGGCTCGGCGGGCAGGTTCGCCTGCCATTTCACCTTCATGTCGTCGAGGGACACCTTCAGCAGTTGACGAGGCTCCGCGGAGAGGATCCAGAGCGCTTCGCCGTCGCTGGCGGCCCGCATCGAAACCAGCCTGCCCCTGGCGCGGAATTCCCTGGCCGGCGCCAGACGGCTGGTGTCGATCTCGTGGACGCTGCCGGATTCCGGCGTCAGCACGTACACGCGCTTGCGGGCAGGAACCGCGAGCACGGAGCTTGGGGCGCCCGGGAGCGGAATGTGTCGCGTAAGGGCAAACGCCATCAAGTCCACCACCGCGATCGCCCGGCCTTGTTGATTGGCGACAAATGCGTAGCCGGGAAAACCCGAGCCGCGGCGGGGGCGGCACGCGGCCGTCCAGCCGAGGGGGAGAAACAGGAAGCTGCGCCGCAGAAGCACCAGCCCATCATTGTACTTGGAACAGGAGGCGCAGGCGCTGACGGCGGCGATGAGCAGATGCAGTCCCGCACGCCGCTGGATGCAAAGGACTTCGGGCAAGCTGCTATAATGCCATTCCCTGATGCGGGCTCGAAGGGCAATCGCCACCGTACGGCGCGCGCGCATCTTCGCATCGCGCATGCCCCCGGCGCTTCTGTGTCTTCTGCTCAATCCGTTCCTGACCGCTTCCGCCGCCGGTCCGGAAATGGAAATCCCATTTGCTTTTCTGCACAACCAGATCCTTCTTGAGGCGGAGGTCAATGGAACGGGGCCCTTCAACTTCGTGCTGGACAGTGGCACGTTCTCTTCGACGGTCAGCCTGCGCCTGGCCCGGCAACTGCGCTTGCCGCTGGAGTCCCGCAGGACACTCGGCGTGGGCGCGGGCAAAGGCAGGATTCTTTCCCGGCGGACGGTTCTCGATAAATTGAACGTAGGGGATTTGACCATCCTCGACTTCCCCGTTGTGGCCCTGGACCTTGCGGCCCCCTCGAAGCAGTTCGGCAGGCCTCTCGACGGGGTCTTGGGCTATGGCTTCCTGTCCGGCAGAATCGTCCAGATCGATTATTTCCACCGGCGCGTGCGGATCTTCCGCCAGTCCCCCTTCCCGCTGGACGCGCCTCCCGAAAACACAAAGCGCCGGCTCTCATTTCCAATGCAATTTTTGGAAGGATCCGTTCTGCCGGTGCTGGAGGACTGCTACGTGAACGGATTCCGCCTTCCGGTGACGATCGACACCGGATCCAGCTTGGGGCTGATCCTCTTTCCGCAGGCGATTCAGCGGCTCGGCTTGGAGAAACTGGCCCGCGAGGGACTGTCCACGTCCGCTTCCGGCTACGGAGGCGCGGCGCGGCTGACCAAAGGATGGGTCAAGTCCCTGGTGCTGGGCAACATGGATCTGGGCGCCGTGGAAGTAGCTTACGTCCGAAGTGGCTATGGTGAAGGGGAGCAGACCGAGCGCCGGGGTGGAAATCTGGGAAATGCCCTTCTGCAAGAATTCGTCGTGACGCTGGACTACCGCAACCACCGGGTCGTGATCGAAGTTCCCGCCGAATGATCACTCCGGCTGACAGCCGCCGGCGCCAGGGAGTTCCCCGGCCCTGGCGGCGCCCTGCCTGTCTTTGCCGTTCTATTTCAGAGATTCATATCTAATTCTACTATTCTTAACGGCTTTGAAACGCGCACCCGTTAACCTGAGACTCGACAGGCCGCGCATGCGGCCGGGACTAGTCTCTATGCGCCATTCATATTCCGCCCTGGCGGGCGCCGGGGCAAGTTTTGAACTACCGCAAGATTTCGCTTGGAGAGCGCCAAGAACACATATGAAATCCATCAAAGTGTTTGTGTTGTTCGCCTTTGTTGCGTGCCTGGCTGTCTTCGCGCAGTCGGAGCAGGGCCGCATCGAGGGCACAATTAAGGACAGTAACGGCGCGGTGGTGCCCGCCGCGCAAGTGGTTGTCAAGAATCAGCGAACCGGCATAGCTCGAACAGTCCTGACCAACGAGCAGGGGCGGTTTGTTGCTGCCGGCTTGAACCCGTCAGAATACATCGTGACGGCCAGCGCCCCCGGCTTGGGGCCTTCCGAAGTGGCCGGCATCGCGGTCACGGCCGGCCAGGATAGGCATCTGGACCTCACGATCAGTCCCGCCGTGCTTCAGCAGTCTGTCACGGTTTCCGGCGGCGAGCTGGTCATCATCGACACGAGTTCCGCCCGCATTGGCGCGAACGTCAATGAAAGGGAGGTCGGCGCTTTGCCCTTGAATGGGCGGCTGCTTTCGCAGCTTTACCTGATGGCGCCGGGCGCCACCACGGCGGGTGGCGGATCCTATGACAACGTCCGCTTCAGCGGGCGCGCCAACCAGCAGAACGCGATTCGGTACGACGGAATTGAAGGCTCCTCCATCATCGACGCCTCGCCGGGGAACCTGAATGGCGAGACTTCGACCGGGTTTCGGCTTCAGTCGAGCCTGGAAAACGTGCAGGAATTCCGCGTGGAATCCAGCAACTACCCCGCCGAATATGGCACCGGGACGGCTGGACAGATCTCGGTGGTCACCAAGTCCGGATCCAACGAATTCCACGGCGCGGTGTTCGAGTACCTGCGCAACAGCGCCATGGACGCCCGTAACTTCTTTGCCGGTTCGAGCAAGTCACCGCTGCGGCTGAACCAGTTCGGCGGCTCATTGGGCGGGCCGATCCTGCGTGACAAGTTTTTCTTCTTCGCAAGCTATGAAGGATTGCGCCAGCGCGCCGGCGTGAACCTGATTGAGGCTGTGCCGAGCGGCAGCGCCCGCGCCCGAGCTGTGCCTTCGATCGCGCCGATCATGGATGCCTATCCGGTGGGCGCCATGCCGACTTCCAACCCGGATCTGGACCTGTTCCGGCTGGAAGCCAGTTCGCGCATGGACGAAAACTACGGCAGCCTGCGGCTGGACTACCGGATCAACGACAACTACTCGCTCACGTTTCGTTACTTCCGCGACCAAGGTGAGCTTGTCAGCCCACTGAACGTCACCGGAAACTACCAGCGCGTTACGGCCGTTCCGCAGAATGGGCTGATCGGCTTGCAGCAGCTCATCGGCGCGAACAAAGTTCACGAGTTCAAAATCGGATTTAACGGAGTGAGGACTCGCATCAATGGCATCGCTCCGACGGTGAACGGCATTGACCTGTCACCCTATTCAATCGACTTCACCGGAAGCGCCAGCATCGCCGGCATCGGCGGACAGGGAGTTTCCGGCGGCGCCGCCCGCCTGGGAGGCCTGATCCGCTCCAACAGCGCGCAGAACGGCCGCGCCGTGCCGTACACCAATTACACCCTGACTTTCGCGGATCAGGTGAGCATGGCGCTCAACAACCACAGTATCAAGTTCGGCGCCGAAATCCGGCCTCTGCGGATGTACACCGACAGGCTCGGAGGAACGACCTATACTTTCTCCACCCTGAACGACCTGCTCAATAATCGCCCGGCCAATGTCCAGGTGATCGGCGACATCAGCGCCCCCAATCCGCTGCACAACGGAGCCACCGGGAACCGTCTCCTGAAGCAGATCTACTACATCGGCTTCGTGCAAGACGAGTGGAAGATCCGCAACAACATCACCATGAACTACGGGATGCGCTACGAGTACTACTCGGTGATGAAGGAAGACCGGAATCTGTTCACCTACTTCGACATGCAGAAAGGCGATCTGGATCTAAACCCCGCCCGCCCCTGGTATCGCAGCTCGAAGCGCAATTTCGGTCCTCGCCTGGCGCTCACCTGGGCGCCCGAGAAGCTGCGTTCCAACACCGTCTTCCGCATCGGCGCCGGTTACTATTACGGCCCGGGACAGACCGAAGACCTGGTGCAGTTGATCGACAGCGACCGCGTTACCGTCACGCGCACCAGCGGCGTGGCCTTCCCGGTGGACAGTCAGGCGATTATCAATAGCTTCGACGTCAACAATCTGAAGAACTTCTCTCCGCGCGTCTACGCGCCGGGCTACACGGTCCCCGAGAAGATCCTCTCCTACACCGCCTCCATCCAGCAGCAATTCTCGGCCGGAACAGTATTGACGGCGGCCTATGTCGGCAGCCAGGGCCGGAACCTCTTCCTGCGCTCCTGGACGAATTACATGACCGGGGTCACCATGAATCCGGCCACCGGCGCCGGAGTCGCGGTGCTACAGTTCGGAGACCGCTTCGGTCAGCTCGATTACAAGACCAGCGGGGGCACGGATCACTACGATTCGCTCCAGGTAACCGTCAATCGCCGCTTCAATAAAGGCCTCACCATCGGCTCGCAGTGGTCCTGGGGGCACAGCATCGGCAACACCGGTGGATCCAACGAAGCCCAGACGTCCACAAGCCCGCTGGACTTTGGTCTCGACCGCGGCAACAACGCCTTCGACGTGCGGCACAGTTTCCATGTCAGCGCTCTGTACGAGCTTCCGGTGGGCAGGGGAAGAAAGTACCTCTCCCACTCAGGCGGCGCGCTGAACCTGTTGCTGGGCGGTTGGGAGGTGGGCGGCATCGTGAACGCCAGGACCGGCCTTCCCATCGACCTGACGCTTTCACGGAACGATATCGCTTACCGCGTCAACTCCACCGGCGCGATCGTCGGCAGCCCCCAAGTGGCCGCCGACGGGACCATTCTTACGACTCCCCTGGTCAACAATCCTTACGGCGGGGCTTTTCGCAGCAACCGCCGGCCCGATGTGGTGGCGGGCGTAAGCCCCTTCCTTTCATCGGCGGCCGACAAACGTGTGTTCCTGAATCCGGCGGCGTTCTCCATCCCCGCTCCCGGCAAGTTCGGAAACCTGGGCCGTTGGGCCTTGCACGGGCCGGGACTCTCCCAGTTCGACCTCACGTTACACAAGCGGGTGCCGGTCCGCGAGCGCGTCAACCTGGAGTTCCGCTCCGAAATCTACAACCTGCTCAACCACGCCAACTTCGCCAACCCGGTCTCCCGTCTGAACAACGCTCTGGGGACGGGGTCCAACCAGCTTCAGCCGGGGATGCCCTTCACTCCCGCTGCGGCCGGAGGCACGTTCGGGTTGCTGACCTCCACGGTGACCAAGGAGGTCGGTCTCGGCGCCAATCGGCAGATTCAGATGTCCCTGAGACTGAACTTCTAGATCACCTTCGGGCACGGGCAGGTGATCCAACTGCCCGTGCCGCCCAAGGCTGCGAATCGATGGAACAGGCCGCCGCCGGCTCCAAGGCCGTGTTCGCCCCATGTTTGCCCGATTTTTGGCCCAACTAGCGCATTCTCCCCCGGCTGTGTTAGCCTTTGATGGGACCCAACTTTCCCTCTCGGACCGCATATTCCGTGATGAATCTCCGTTCCCTATTTAGTTTGTTTTCATCGGATTTGGCGATCGACCTCGGTACCGCCAACACCCTGGTTTACGCCAAGGGCAAAGGTATCGTGGTCAACGAGCCCTCCATTGTCGCCATCAACAAGAACACCAGCGAAATCGAAGCTGTGGGGCGCGACGCCAAGGAGATGGTCGGCCGCACGCCCGGCAACATTGTCGCCATCCGCCCCATGAAGGACGGCGTAATCGCCGACTTCAAGGTCACGGAGCGGATGCTCACCTATTTCATTCAGAAGGCCCACGGCCGCAGAGTGCTGGTGCACCCGCGCATCGTGATCGGTGTTCCCAGCGAAATCACGCAGGTGGAAAAGCGGGCGGTCGTGGACTCGGCCTACCGCGCCAAAGCGAGCGAAGTCCACCTCGTGGAGCAGGCGATGGTGGCCGCGATCGGCGCCGGGATGCCTATCACCGAACCTTGCGGCAATATGATCGTTGACATCGGCGGCGGGACGACCGATGTGGCGGTCATCTCGCTCTCGGGCATCGTCTACTCCCGCTCCGTACGCGTGGCCGGCAACGAGATGGACGAGGCCATTGTTCAGTACCTGAAACGCAAGTACAACCTCCTGATCGGCGAGCGCACCGCCGAACAGATCAAGATGCAGATCGGCTCGGCCTTCCCCCTGGACAAGCCCATGACCATGGAGATCAAGGGCCGGAATCTGATTCAGGGCGTTCCCAAGACGATCACGGTGGATGACAGCGAGATCCGGGAGTCCCTGTCCGAGTGCGTGGCCACCATCCTCAACGCGATTCGTGTCGCCCTGGAACGAACCCCGCCCGAACTCAGCGCCGACATCAGCGACCGCGGCATCGTGATTACGGGGGGCGGCGCTCTCCTCAAGAACCTGGACTTGCGAATTCGGGAAGAAACCGGCCTGCCGGTCTCCATCGCCGAAGATCCGCTGGCTTCCGTCGTGCTCGGAACCAGCAAGATGCTCACCGACTTTAACTTGCTGCGCCGGATCTCCATCGATTAGAGTTCGCGCCTCTGCGCCTATGGAGTCGTTGCTCAATCGCTACCGCAACCTCACGGTTCTGCTGGCGGTGATCCTGTTGCAGTTGCTCCTGGTCGCCTACCAGGTCCGCACGGGCGCGGATGTGCCTCTTCTCCGGATCTGGGCCGTGAACCTGGTGGTCCCGCCGGGGCGCATCCTTGAAAACGTCCGGTCCAGCGCCGTCCGCTGGTGGACCGAGTACGTCTTCCTGACCGGCGCGCGGCGTGAGAATCGGCGGTTGCAGCAGGAACTGGATCGCCTCAGGATGGAGAACCGCCACCTTCGTTCCGAACTGGGCACGGCGGAGCGCGCGCAAGCGCTCAGTCTGTTTCGGGCGCAGATCCCATCTCAGACGGTGGCCGCCCGCGTCGTCGCCGCGGCGGCCGGGGTCAATTCGAAAGTGGTCTTTGTCGACCGCGGCGCTTCCTCGGGCGTGCGGACGGGAATGGCGGTCATCAACGCCGAGGGATTGATCGGCAAGGTCACCGCGGCTTACCCTTCCGTCTCCCAGGTGATGCTGCTGACCGCTGAAGGTTTCTCGGCGGGCGTTATCGGAGGGCAGAACCGCGTGCAGGGAATCCTCAAGGGGCTCGGCGGCACAGAATGCGGGGTGTACTACATCCACAGCGACGAAGACATCAAGCCGGGAGACTGGTTTTACACCTCCGGCGAGGACCGGATCTTTCCGCGCGGCCTGCCCGTGGGACACGTAAAGTCGGCCGGAGGGGAGAAGGTCTTCAAGGATATTGTTCTGATTCCCGCTTCGCTGTCTCGCGGCATCGAGGAAGTTCTCATCGTCACTTCGCCGGTCCACCAGTCCCTGCCGGACGAGCAGCCGGCGCCGGGCAACGCGCCCCTGATGGCTCCGCCGGCCCGCGACCCTTCCACTGCGTCCAAGGCCGAGCCGGCGCATGCGCCTCCGGCTCTTGAAACGGACGCGGACAGGCTGCTCGGCCGTTACCGAAAGAAGGCCGAATCCCGCGGCGCTCCTTATGGCGACAATGACGCCGCTGCCGGAAGCGCGCCCCCGGTTCCTCCTCCCAAACCCCTGAGGCCATGAACGAAAACGACCAGTTTTGGCTGCCGGGCGTGAGCCGCCGGAAACAGCGCCGGCGGACGCGCCTCTGGGTGATGCTGGCCGCGCCGGTGATGGCGATTCTGTTCCAGACCTACGCCCCGCTCCTGGCCGGCGTTTTCTCCTATCTTGAGCTGCCTCTGCTGATGGTGATTTACTTCTCCGCCGGACGCCGGAGCCCGATCGGAGGGTTGCTGGCCGGCGCCGCCGTCGGTCTTGCCCAGGATGCCCTCTCACACCGGCCCATCGGCCTGCTGGGCATGGTCAAGACGATCGCCGGCTATGCGGCGTCTTCGCTGGGCCTGCGCCTGGACACCGACAATCCTCTGGTGCGGTTCTTCCTGGCTGGCTTCTTCTTCGCCGGCCACCAGCTTCTGTTCTGGATCCTCAGGCGCGCCCTGCTGAATGACCCGGCCTCGCCGGCTTTGGCCGCCACGTTCCTCGCCGCGGTGGTCAACGGCGCTCTGGCCGTGCCGCTGTTCCACGCGTTGGATAAACTGAGGGAGAATCCATGAGTCTTGGGGTGCGGCGGTGAATCTGAATCTGCCACGCTGGGATCGCGGCCGGCTGCCCGGCGGCTACTTGCGCCAGAATGACGACGATGTCCGTTTTGCCGCCGGCCGGATCGTCATCTTCCAGTACATCGCCGTGGCCGCGTTCCTGTTTCTTCTGTTCGGTTTCTGGGAGCTTCAGGTCCTGAACCCGCAGATCTACAGCGAACGCGCGGAGCGCAACCGGATCCGCTCCCTCCCCATCCCCGCGCCCCGCGGCCGCATATTGGACCGCGACGGCAGGGTCATTGTGGACAACCACTCTTCCTTCAGCCTCCTGCTGCCCAGGGAGAATCTTCAGACCGCGCGCCTTCAGGAGGTCAGCGAAGGGTTGGATCTGGATTATGAAGAACTGAATGCCCGTCTTCGCCGCTTCGCCGCCCGTCCCCGCTACCAGCCAATGATGCTGAAGGAGCGATTGACGCCCGGCGAACTGGCGTTCGTGGAAGCGCACCGCGGCGATCCGAGCTTCCCCGAGATGGAACTGATCCCTGTTCAGAGGCGCCTGTATCCCCGTGAATCTCTTGCCGCCCATCTGCTCGGATACGTGGGCGAGGTCAGCGAGCGCGAGCTGAACACCGCCGAGTTTGCCCGCTACAACCCCGGCGACGTGGTCGGCAAGAGCGGCATCGAGAGGCAGTACAATACCCTGCTGACCGGGCGCGACGGCCAGCGGCAGGTTGTTGTCGATAACCTGGGAGTCGAACGCCGGCTCATCGGTTTTAAGGACGCCACTCCCGGACGGACCATCCGGCTGACCATCGACCTCGATCTGCAAGCTGTCGCCGAGCTCGCGATGCAGGGGAGGCGGGGCGCCGTAGTCGCTCTGGATCCGCGCACAGGCGAAGTGCTGGCCATGGTCAGCCAGCCCTCTTTCGACCCCGCGCAATTCCTGGGGGG
>Ga0101944_10003544_pt1 | contig 21455 bp, 23 predicted proteins | sample DewCreD2012metaG_FD_75245 | JGI IMG/M metagenome (GOLD analysis project Ga0101944, IMG submission 75245) | Hot spring sediment bacterial and archeal communities from British Columbia, Canada, to study Microbial Dark Matter (Phase II) - Dewar... ... | reverse complement strand
ATAAAAACGACCCAAAAAAAATTTTAGCCCGAACCGATTATCCTCTTTTAACGCCTGAGGAGTATTATGAAAAAGAGGGTCAGGTAAAAAATGTCGTTTTTCCCTCAGGAGCAATGCTTAAAGATGAGACGATTTTTCTTTATTATGGAGCAGCCGATACTATCTGTTGTTTAGCTACTATCAACCTTTCCTCACTTTTGGATTTTATGTTCAAAAAAAATGTGGTTTATCTTTCTCGTTATCAAAAAAATCCGATTTTAACGGCTGATAAAAATCATCCTTGGGAAGAAAAAGCAGTTTTTAATCCGGCTGCTATTTATCTTGAAGGCAATGTCCATCTTTTATACCGGGCGATGTCAGCCGATAACACCTCAGTTTTAGGCTATGCGAGAAGCAGGGATGGGAAAAATATTGACTTTCGCTCCAAAGAGCCAGTCTATATACCCCGTGAACCATTTGAACAAAAACAAATTCCCGTCAGTAATTCAGGTTGTGAGGATCCAAGATTAACTAAAATCGGTAATAAAATCTATATGTGTTATACTGCTTTTGATGGAAAAAATCATCCCCGGGTGGCTTTTACTTCAATTAAAGTAACTGACTTTTTATCCGGCAATTGGCAGTGGGAAAAACCAGTCCTTCTTTCACCGCCTGATTTTTCAGATAAAGATGCCTTACTTTTTCCGGAAAAAGTAAATAGTAATTATATGTTTATTCATCGGGTAGGCGATAACATTAATTATGCTTTTGTTCCAAGTTTAAATTTTGATAAAAATACTTTTCTTGAAGAATATCATTGGATAAAACCTAGAGCCGGCTTTTGGGATAGTAAAAAAATTGGGGCGGCGGCTGCGCCGATAAAAACGGAAAAAGGTTGGGTCCTTTTTTATCATGGCTTGTCCGATGATAATATTTACCGCGCGGGGGCTTTGCTTTTGGATAATAATGACCCAACCAAAGTTTTAGGTCGAACCAGTCATTTTATTTTTGAACCAGAGAAAGACTATGAAAAATATGGCCAAGTGGAAAATGTGGTTTTTCCTTGTGGGGCAGTTTTAATTAATGATACTGTCTATATTTACTACGGGGGAGCTGATAGTGTTTGCGCTTTGGCCACAATTAAATTAAATGATTTATTATGTTTATTTTCTTGAAGAAAGTCTAATAAATATCAGGTAAAAAAGAATTGCTTACTTTATCCCAGACACCCACGCGATTATCTTCCGGATTAATTTTTAATTCAAAATCACCGGCAAAAGTCCTTTCTAAAAAATCATCATGATAAACTCCCTGCATCTTTTCAGGCAAATTTTTCGCCAATTGCCACATTAAAAAATGGCTAAAAAAAGCGCTTTTCTTTTTTCCTGGAAAAAAATCTTCCCCTTGTTTTCTTATATCACCAACTGTTGCTAAAGGCCCGCAACAAATTGAAATTCCTGTTCTAATTTTTGGATTATAATTTAACCCGGAACTAATATCTTCCGGATAGCTTAATACTACTGGCAAAACCAATCCCTCATCAGGAAGTATTCTAACCATCAAGCCAAGCCCTTCTTCTGCCGGTAAAAGCTTGCCGGTTGAACTTCGATGTCCTTCAGGAAAAAGAGCAACAGTAGGTGCTGAAAGTTCATAATGTTTTAATTCATCTTTTAAAAGACGAAATAAATCTAAAGATAATTCCTGCCCTTGTTTTTGATTTTCTTCTGTCAACCGATAAGATTGGATTACGGCAGGCATTTGATAACCTAAAATACTTTCTGCCAATCTTACTCCTAAAGCATAATGCGGATTTTTGCCCAAAAGGCGAAGATAATCTAAAGAAGTTGGGATGATGACATTTCTTCTTTTGGGTAAATATTTTAAAAGCAGATAAAACATCATCAAAACATCATCACCTGTTTGATGATTAAAATATAATAAACAAGGAGAGGTTAAATTTTCATTTAAAAAAGAAAAATAATTTTGGTTTTTTATCTCAATCCGATAACCTCTTTCTATCTGGTTTAAAAATACCTCAACAATACCTTGAGTAATCCTTTCTTTAAGCGGCATAAAATTTATTTATAGTCCAACCATCAACTGCCAATATTTTAATACATCAAATTACCCCAGGCGCGGAAGTTCGGAAATTTTTATACTCATAAAACGTCATCTTAAATATCCCTTCAAATGTCATCCTGAACTTGTTTCAGGATCTAACTTTTTTCAAAAGGTGAAAATTTTTTTTATTATAATAAATTTAGCCCAATTGTGTATTATAATTTATCTTATTTCAAGCCGGGATGTTGGAATTGGTAGACAAGCAGGACTTAAAATCCTGTGGTTGCATAAACCGTGAGGGTTCGAGTCCCTCTCCCGGCACTTTTTAAAAAAATAAAAAGAGGAAAATTATTTAACCAAGGCAATAATCAAAGCTCCAGCAGTCATCAAAACTGATCCAATTAAAATAGGAATAGTAATTTTCTCTTGCAAAATCAAGCCGGCTAAAATTATGGTTAAAACTAAACTTAATTTATCAATCGGCACCACTTTTGAAGCATCTCCTACTTTTAAGGCATAAAAATAAAAAAGCCAAGATAAACCGGTAGCTATTCCTGAAAGAATTAAAAATAGAAAACTAAATTTTGATACTTTACTTAAATCTTTTAATCCGCCTTGAAAAAAAACAATTCCCCAAGCAAAAAATAAAATCACCACCGTTCTTACAGCGGTTGCTAAATTAGAGGAAACGTCTTTCACTCCAATTTTGGCCAAAATTGAAGTTAAAGCAGCAAAAAAAGCTGATAAAAAAGCTGCCGCCAACCAGTTCATAAAATTATTTTATCAAAAATGAAAGAATTTTTTAAAAAAGTTGTATTAATTTATTAGAAAGGAGGTGAAAAATATGAAAAAATCAATACTTACCGCAGGTGTTTTAACTTTAGCGTTTGCTTTATTTTTCTCAAAAAACGCTTTAGCCTATCGCGGTGACCCAAATGCCAAAGGACCAAACTATACACCAGAGCGTCATCAGGCGATGTTAAAAGCTTTTGAAAAAAAAGACTATAATGCCTGGAAAAACTTAATGGGCAACCGGCCTATTACCCAAAAGATTAACGCTTCAAACTTTTCCAAATTTGTCCAGATGAGAAACTTAATGCTTCAAGGAAAAGTTGATGAAGCTAATAAAATCAAGACTGAATTAGGTTTAGGTCAAGGATTAGGAGGTGGTTTTGGTCGCGGTTATCGTTATAATATAAATAAATAAATTTTTAAACTGCTGCCGGCAGCACAAAGAATATGACCGATGAGAAGTTAATTGAAAAAATTAAAAAAAATCCGGATGCTTTTGGTGAAGTTATTGATCGTTATCAAAAAAAATTGGCGCGTTATATTTTTTATCTTATTGGTGATAAAAATGAGGTGTTGGATTTAGTCCAGGAAGTTTTTATCAAAGTTTATATCAATCTTAACGGTTTTAATCCAAAGAAAAAATTTTCTTCCTGGATTTTTCGGATTGCCCATAATTTAGCGGTCAATTATTTGAAAAAAAAGAAAAAAGTTTTTCCATTAAATGAGGAGATAAAATTAAGTGATGAAAAAAATATCGAAGATGATTTAGCTAAAAAAGAGTTAGAAAAAGTTTTGCAAAAATGTTTAAATGATTTGCCGATAAATTATAAAGAAATTATTGTTTTATATTATTTTGAAAACTTATCTTATGAGGAAATTTCTGACTCATTAAAAATTCCACCCGGGACAGTGGCGGTAAGACTTTCTCGGGCAAAAAAATATTTAAAGACCTTATGTCAAAAACAAAAAATCTAAAAAAAGAGGTTTTGGAAAAAATAAAAAAAGGTGAGATAAAAATGAAGCCCAAATGGTATTTTATTTTAGGATCCCTCCTTCTTTTTTCAGGGACTGTTTTTTCAACCGCTTCAGCCATTTTTATTTTCAACTTTATCCTTTTTCTTTTACGCCGTCATTATGGACCGATGTACCAATACCGATTAAGTCTAATTTTGGAAAATTTTCCTTGGTGGATGATTTTTTTTGGGTTTTTGGGATTATTTTTTGGAATAAAACTTTTAAAAGAATATGAATTTTCCTATAAAAAGAATTTTTTGCTTGTTGTTGCTGCCTATCTTTTGGCAGTATTTTTAAGCGCTTACCTGATTGATCTTTTTAATTTAAATCGGTTCTGGTATAAAATGGGGCCGTTAAAAAGATATTATCAAAAAAATAAAATTTGGAAAAATGATAATTCTTATCCAAAAGGGCCAAGATGGATAAGGTAGTTTTAAAATCTTTATCCGCCAGCTAATCGATAAGGATCTTTTAAGATTCCAAAAAAACCTACCCTCTTTGAAATCTCTTTTTTGAGATGCTGAAATAAATTCAGCATGACAATTAACACCATTTTTATCCGGTTTAGTGTTTTTGTCACCTTCTCCTTTTAATCGAAAGATAAGATATTTTTCTGTCATCCTGAACTTGTTTCAGGATCTCTTTTGAGATTCTGAAACATTAAGATGCCGAAACCTACCTGACGGCAGGCATGGCAAGTTCGGCATGATAAAAATCTAAAATTCCAAATGAACTTGCCCTCTAAGTCGGAGAGTTTAGTATAAATAAGATGCAAACTTTTTGCTAAATTTCTACTTAATGTTATAATAAAATTTAAACTATTTTATTAAATTAAAAAAATAATTTTTTTTGGACGTTTTTTTTGTATTTTTTCTTAAAAGCTTCTTCTAAATCAATATTTAAATAAAGACAAAGTTTTAAAGTTTGCCAAAAAATATCAGCAACTTCTTCTTTTAGATCTTTAGGGATTGAGGTTAAAGTCATTTTTCCTCTTTTTGTTTGATAACAAAGTAGGCTTCTTGCTAATTCACCCAATTCCTCAACTAAATGCGTAAAAGCCTCAAATGGTGTTTTTTCAACCTTAAAATAACCAATATCTAAAAGATGCTGATAAACCTTTTTCTGCGCTTCTTTAATAGTCATAGATTAGATTTTATTAACTAATATATTTTTATTATTTTAAACCATTTTTCTTAGTAATTTTTCTTAGTAAAAATAATTAGTATAAGATAGTTTACCACGCGAAGCCCTATACCAGACGGTATAGGGCGAAGAGTGGACTATCACGAACGAAGTTTGCAACTTTTTTAAGGAAGGAAATAATAAATTATTTCTAATTAATTTCTAAAAAATCTTACCCCACCCCTGATTCCATTATTTCTCCGTGAGGACTCTTTTGTTCAATGCCTCTAAAAAGATTTCCTTCGTAGATTTCTGGGAGTTTTTCTTTTGTAATATAACTTTATTGGATTGTTCTTCTCGTGATTTTATATATTTATCTTTATTTTTCTTTCCAAAAACTGAAAAAAAAGTAATAATTAAAGGAATTCCTACTCCTAATAAAAAGTTTGAACCAAATAGTGTAAAAAAAACCACATAAGCAATAAAATATTTCGCTGTCTTTTTTTTTGTTTTTTTCCACCAATAAATATAGGCAATAATAATTGAGATGATAAACGGCAAAAAAATATGAAAAAATATATTAATCGGAAAAATTTTTAAAGTGGAGTTTAAATATAACCATAAGTATGATAAATATCTATAGACAATATAAAAAATAAACGCATTACTAATTTCTTTATCTTTTGATTTTTTTGATAAAAAAAAGCAAATTATAGATAAAACTAATAAGGTAATAAAAAATTCAAATATTTGCATAAAGAAATTATAATTTTTTATAAATAAAAAGCATGTTTAACTTAACTCATTTTTACATCCATTAAATTTATGGATATTGCTCACAATTACTCATTTCATTTTGAACTTGATGCCAAAGTACTTCACAAACAGAAACCCCACCACAACTTCCCGATTCTGGACATGGATAAGCACAACCGTAACTTCGCATTAAACTTCTATATTTATCATTAACAGCTTGTTGACATTGAACTTTGGTCATTTGTGGAACATAAGGTGTAGGAGTTGAATAATCTATTGTGGGAAATGGAGGAAATGTTGGTAATGGAGCAAAAGTAGGAAATGGTGCCCAAGTTGGTAAAGGCGGAGAAGTTGGATAATTATAGTTTGTTCTGTTACTCCAATAACTATTCTGATCTTGAGTACATTTACTTTTACTTTCATAAAAAATCCAAGAATTTCCTATTTGACAACAAGTTGATTGATCACAAATGCTTTTTTTTAAAAGCCTTGTCCCACCACCACAGTTGACATGAATTTGACAATTTACCAGAGGATTAGGATCAAAATTATTAGTATTTACATTTATGTTAGTATTTGAAGTGTTAACTGAAGTAGGATATTTTTCATTACTTGCTGTCAAATAATAATCTCCTGTTTTATCCCCATACACCTCATTAAATTTATCTATAGTTTGTTGATCTAATTCACCTGTTTGAGGTAAATTGTATTTTTGTTGGAAGTTAATAACCGCTTGTTTTGTTAGATCACCATAATAACCAGAAATAATGCCTGAGGGATATACTGATTTATCAGTAGATAATACTGCCTGAAGTAGTTTTACATCTTCTCCAGATGAACCTAATTTAAAAGGAGAAGAAATCAAGGTATTTTTTGAGGCTTCGGTTGGTTTAACTATCTCTTTATTCTTATTGAAAACTATAAATGGAGCAATTATTAACCCTACACCAAAAACAACAAAAACAATAAAAGACAAAGAAGAAAATATACTTGCTTTGATTCTTGGATATTTTTCATGAAAAAGTTTTTCTAAAGAGAGAATAAAAATAATAAAACTTATTGCTCCACCGCCAATAGCTTGAAGTAAAAAGATAGTTTCAATTGAATTCAAACTTTCACTGTCTTTTCTAAAAAATTTTAAAAAAAGAATCAAATCAAATAAAAAAATAAAAGCAAACCAAGAAAAAAAGGAGATGATAATTTTTTTGTTTTTTAAAATATTTTTCATAATTTATCCTCCCGGACAAATACTTTCACAAGGAACTCCATCATGATCCCCATCTCTTGCTGAACAACCACAAGTATTTAATTGAAAATAAGCCTCTTCACAAGATACCATTTGCGAGCAAGTTTTACTACAATTACAAACAAAACTACTTGATGATTCATTAATAGTTGATGAATTAGTTTGATTTTGAATTGTAGTGGTTGGTGGTGGATTATAAATTTGAGTTGTTGGTTTAATAATTTGAGTTGGGGTAACACAAATATTATCAGCCCACAAACCTCTTTTTGCTTCTTCAGCTTCTTTTTGAGCTTCTTTATATTGCTTTTGATATTTATAAGGGATGTTGTATGTATACTCATAAGCATAACCCTCTTTAATCATCAAAAGTCCAAAATCAGTACCATCTTCCAAAAATATATAACGAAGTAGTCTTCCATATTTGTCGGTATTGCCTTGAGTTGGGTCATTTTCCAGTCGAACTTTTTTGCCAAGCAAAATTGACTTTGCTTTATCTGATGCTTCTTTTCCAAAGCATTCAACTGGCTTTCTTGGATCAACCACCTCTGGAGTGTTTATCCCAATTACTCTTATTCTTTTTGTTTGATTGTTAATATTTACATCTATCGTATCACCATCAACCACTTTAACTACAGAATAAAGAATTGGTGTTGGTGTTAAGGTTGGGGTTAAAGTTGGTTTTGTAGTTGGAATTAAAGTTAAAGTTGGAGAAATAACTTCTTTTTGTTGTTTTGTTTGATTAACTTTATTAACAATATTTTTTTGTTGATTTAAATTATCATTCTTTAAATTAGTCTTAGGAGTAAAAGCCCCCGCAAGAAAAAGAAAAGAAATAATAATTAAAAACCTAGCTTTTTCAAGATTGATAAAAGTTATTTTTTCTTTTAAATATAAAAAAGTTTGAGGAATAAGGATTAATGAGATTAAAAATAAAAGAAAGGCGGATAAAAATGACTCTGATAATAACCCTAATGCTATGAGAAAGAAAAAAATACCAAATATTAAACCCCAGTTAATTTTCTTTATTATTTTCAACATTTTATCAAGTTTATTTTACTATTTTTGTAGATTATAGACAACAAAGGAGAAAAATAAATTCTCACCTCACCCCTAACTCCATTATTTTTATTTAGTATAACCCTTTTTGATATTTTGGTTCCATAAGTAATGAGGACGGTTTATATAAACAACTTCACTCTTTTTTATTTATATATATCTAAACATATTATGTTTATTGAATTTTTCTGATAGTTAAAGAGTACTTATCAGCTAATCTTTTCATCTCATCTGATATCTCTCCCGCTAGCTTTCGAATAGAATTATACATATATATATCATCTTGGGTAGGAGTTTTTGTTTCATCTAAACGTGAAAGCAAGGTTGTACAAAAATCTATCAAGATATTCATAGAATTAACAAGATTTTTTCGTTCTTCTTCTGGAATTTTATTTATTTTTTCCCAACTATCTTTTACTGCGGACATGTTTTTTAGTCTTCTTCTAACATAATCTAAATCAACAACTATCGGTTTTTGATTAACATTTGGAATATTATAATTAATAGGTGTATTATTATTTTCTTCAATTGTGGGAGTAATTTTTTTATTTTCAAGATAGATTATTGATCTCCATCTTTTTTTATATTTTTCTTGTTTTTCCCAAGAAATAAAACAAATTATATCATCTTCAGAAATAAAACCAAATTCTCTTGAGTCAGATGAATGACGCCTATTATCTCCCAATAAAAAATATTTATTTTCAGGAACAATAATTTCTTCCCCTTCTTTTGTAAAACCATTCTCCCAATTATTTGTTGATTTAAACTCATTAACATATTCCTCATATTGTAAATTTCCATTTATGAATAATTCATCATCTTTAATCATAACTTTATCATTAGGTAAGGCAACTATTCTTTTTATATATTCCGCATGTTTAATTTTCTGTTGGTCTTTTTTTTGGTATTTAAAAACCACAATGTCTCTATAGTTTAGATTATGATTTTTTTTATCATATTTGTCACATAAGAGATATTCTCCAACTTGTAATGTTGGGAGCATTGATTTCCCCTTAACTTCCTTAAACATAGGAAATAAACCACTATTTGATAAAAATAAATATAAAATAATAAGAAGAACATAAACTAAAAAAAATTTAATAATAGAAAAAGTTTTTTTAATACGTTTATTAAGAAAAAAAGTTGCTATAGTCAATATAATAACTATAACACCGGCGAACTCATCGCTAATTTTAGTTATAAAGGTTCTAATTAAAAAAATTAATATTGATGCTGAGAATATTAAAAGACACCAGATAAGAATAAATTTAAAAATGTAAGTAATAATTTTTTTTATCTTCAAAAAAAATCTAGTGATAGTTTTGATTATTAATTCCTTTTTTGAGTTTAATTTAAACTTAACTTTTAAAAGATGATGTTTTAAATCTGATTTTATTGATGATAAATAAGGTTTTTTTATCTCAAATTTTTTTACACTAATGTATGTTAAAAATAAGATTAAAGCTATCACAGAAATATCAAAAACAATATTCTCTTCTTCTCCATATTCAATATTAAAAATTAAAGCAATAACTACAGCAATTACAACGAAAAGAAAAGAGTAAATAAAGATGCAAAAAATTAAATAAAGAATATAGTATAGAAGATTAATTTTTGGTTTTTTCAGACTGCTTTTATTATTATGTAACATGTTTTTTGTTTATATTTATTTTACTTAATTATAAAACTTAAAAGAAAAATATAAAATATTAATAGAAACTATGGAAAATCTTAATAAAAACGAGGCAAAACCGACTAAATTCGTAGTCCCTAAAAAAATTTATAAGAAGAATAAATACTTGGCTCTCTTAAGACTGATTAAAGAAAGAAAGTTTACTACAATTAAAGCTGTTTCTAAAATACTTGGCATAAGATACCAGACTTTACAATTATGGATGAAAACACCTCAAATTCAACACGCCCTCATTCAAGAAATAGACTATTATGTTGAAAGTATGAAGGAAGCTGGTAAAACAGACTGGAGAATGTGGGATAGGCTTATTCAATATGCAACAGGGGATAAAAAAGAAGATGAGGAGAGAAAAAACAACCAAAAAATAATCATCATACACAATGAAAAAGAGTTTAAAATAGGTTATTCTGAAGATGAAGATTAAATTTTATTAAAATCTTTTAGTTTTTTTAATTAGCATAAAACCCATCATATTTTCCATTTGTTTTTGAGTCTCTTGGATAATATTTTTTTATTTTCTTATCAGGCAAAATCTCAAAAACCAAAATCATGTCTTTTGAGGCAAAAGGTTCATATTCAACCAGTGATTCTTCTTTAAATTCAGGCGATGTCCTTGATTCCAAGACCTCAACAATTATATTTCCGTTTTGTTCTTTTTTTATTGATTTAAATAAAAACCAGTTTAAACTGTAGTTGTGAAGCCTTACCATATATAGTCTTGGGGTATTTTCAAGATCATATCCGGCAATAAACTCCAATTCGCTTTTTTCAGATTTATTTTCCGGTGGTGAAAACATTTTTATCAGTGAATTAGCATCTTCATTTTTTTGATAACGCTCAAATTGTCTGACAATGTTTTTATATTTTTCCGCCTCTTTTTCGGTGATATTTTCTAGTTTAATTTCCATGTAATTGTAGTATTCAATATTTTGCTCAGGGCATTTTTTAGGAGTTGTTATTGTTTTTTTATCTTTGTTTTTATTTAAAAAATTAAATCCCGGTTTAAGGATTAAATAAATAATTATTGCTATAAAAAGAATAACTAAAAGAGAAAAAAAACTAAAAGAAAAAGAAAGCTTAATTTTTTTGTTTTTTAAAATATTTATCATATTAGGTTAATGCAATTTTCCTTATTTAATTTTACCAACTTTTTAATTTCCTTTGGTAATTTTAAAAACTTATGATTAATTCTAAACTCAAAATATTTAGCTGTAAATCTTACTTGTTTTGTTTTAACAAGTTAATAGTTTTGGTGGTTTTTTAAAGTTCTTTTTAATATTTGTTTTAATTGTCTTCTTCCGTATCCACTTTTAAGAAATTCTTCACGAGCTTTAGCATCTGCTTTATCAACAAAATATTCGTAATGAATAAGTTTTAAAGGCGTGCGGTCTTTTGTTGCTGTTACCTGATTATTTGAGTGTTGAGTCAGTCTTTTTTTAAGATTGGTTGTATAACCAATATATAAACCACCGTCTTTAAGACTAAAAAGAATATAAACGTAGTATTTGGAAACGTCTGACGTTTCCATATTAAAAAATAAATAATATGCGGGTCGCGTCAAACGCGACTCGCTTCAAACTTGGTTTCTTTCGAAACCGCGTTTGACGACGTATATATTTAAGACGCCGGCCGCGTCTGACGCGGCACACGTCTTCACGCGGCCTTAAAGCCACGTTCAACGTGGTGGAGATGTCCGGAGTTGAACCGGAGTCCGAGAAAACACTTTTAAAAATGTTTAGTTAGGGATAGGTTATTTTTGACTTTTGCTTTTTGGTGAAAAATAACCAAACGTCAAAAAGCAGTTGGTTGATTTTTTTAAGTTGCTCCAAAAGCCAACCAAAAACTCTTTTGGACAACTGCCTGATTGGTTTACCCTTCTTTAAGTTAAATCAGGCAAAACTTAAAGAAAGGAAGACTTTATCGCTTAAGCAGCGTATGCATATTGATATGCAAAGCTTCTGGCGACAAAAGCCTCAGCTGCTTCTTTTTCTTCAGCAGTTGTTTTTTTCTATTTGTCGCATAGATGCGCCCTAACCATTTTTAAAAGTGCGAGTTTCCCGTCGAAACCGTTCATCCCCATTAGAAAATCTTTGCGAGCTTGCGAGCGATTAGATTTTCTTATGTCCGTCAAAAGCCGCTCTTCAAGACGTCGAGCGAATAGCGATGAGTTAAGTCTTGAAGTAAGGCATGGCGGACTGCCTACCCCTTCATCCACTCCTTTACCTCCCTTTCCTTCTCTCTTTCAATCTCTCTTTTTTTCTCAAGCTTTCTTTTTTCAATATCCTTTCTTCCCCTTACTAAAGCAATTTCCACCTTAATCAAATTACCTTTATTATAACACGATTTAGGCACAATTGTCAATCCGCCTGACTTTATTTTGCTTTGAATTTTTATAATTTCTTTTTTGTTTAATAAAAGTTTCCTTGATTTTTTTTCATCAAAGTTTTGATTTTGGGAAAACCGGTAGGGGAAAATTTGGGCATTGATTAAATAAGGACCGTCAGATAAAATTTTTACATAACTATCTTCCAGCCTTATTCCTCCTTGCCGCACCGATTTAACTTCAGCTCCAGTTAAAACAATCCCCGCCTCAAAACTTTCAATTTCTTGATAATCACGATTAAATTTACGATTGACAATTTTCATTTTAAAGAATAATATAACTTTTAACTTTTGACCAAGTCTAGCTTGGTTATAACCACGTCAGACATGGTTATAACTTTTAACTTTTGACTTTTAACTTTTAACTTATTTTATAATATCTCTATGTCAATTATTGCTGATTTACATCTTCATTCCAAATACTCAAGAGCGGTTTCGCAAAAAATGGATTTGAAAGAAATTGCTTTTTGGGCGCAAAAAAAAGGAATTAATTTAGTCTCAACTGCCGACTGGACTCATCCTTTATGGTTTCGGGAAATTAAGGAAAATTTAGTTGAAGACATGCCTGGTATTTTTAAATTAAAAGATGGTAGTTTTCCTCAAATAAAATTTATTTTATCAACCGAGCTTTCCTCAATTTATTCCCAAAATGAAAAAGTCCATCGGATCCATAATTTAGTTTTTGCCCCATCAATTGATACGGCTGAAAAAATCATTAAAAAACTACAAGAACAAGGTGTTAATCTTATTTCCGATGGCCGGCCAACAATGGGTATTTCTTCCAAAAATCTTTTGGAGCTTTTGTTATCAATTGATGAAAATATTTTTTTAATTCCCTGTCATGTTTGGACACCATGGTTTTCCTTGTATGGCTCAAAGTCAGGCTTTGACTCAATTGAAGAAGCCTTTGGCAACTACTCAAAATATATTTACGCGGTTGAAACCGGGCTTTCTTCTGACCCGATTATGAACTGGCAAATTGAAGAACTTAAAAACCGCTCAATTGTTTCATTTTCCGACGCTCACTCCGGCCAAAAATTAGGCCGGGAAGCAACCGTTTTTATCCCCAATAATCATAATTTTTCCGGCAGTTTCAATTATTACGATATAATCAAAGCCTTTAAGCAAGAAAAAGATAGTCGTTTAAAAATCGGCTACACAATTGAGTTTTTTCCTGAGGAAGGGAAATACCATTGGTCAGGCCATCGTACTTGCCAAATCCGCTATAATCCACAAGAAGTTAAAGAAAGGGGAGAAATTTGCCCAGTTTGTGGCAAACCACTAACCATTGGGGTGGAGAATCGTGTTCTTGCTTTATCCCAAAATATTTTAACTACCGAGGATCTTGTTTTTTTAAAAAATAAATATGATGTTACCTTTGTTTATGATCCGCAAAAAAAACGGCCCCCTTTTGTTTCACTCGTTCCCCTTTTGGAGATTTTGCAGGAGATAAACCAATCCCCCGTCAAAGCAGAAAAAGAATATGAAAGATTAATTGAGAATTCAGGGTCAGAATTTGAGATTTTACTTAAAAAAAGTTATGAGGAGATTGAAAAAATTGGTGGACAAAAACTTCGCTTAGCCATAGAAATTGTCAGAGGAAGAAAAGTTTTTGTTGATCCAGGTTATGATGGCGTCTTTGGTGTTGTTAAAATTTTTGAAAATGAAAATGGACAGGAAAAAAATCTTATCAATCAAGAGACATTATTTTAAGTTTATAAAAATTTTTAATCAAATTAACCGTTTTGCTCTTTTGGCCTATCTTTTTTTTCTCCCCACTCAGTTAGGAAAACATTTCTTTTTTTCTTTTTCTTATTTATCAGGTGTTCGGGTCGATTATCTAGCGCCAACTCTTTATCTCAACGACCTTATTTTTATTTTAATTTTCTTGTTAAATATAAGGGCCTTTAAATTTTTTTTGCAATCATCTAAATGGCTTTTGCCAATTGCTTTTTTAAATATCTTTTTTGCCTTATCAAAACCGGTTGCTTTTTATTATTGGATAAGACTTCTTCAGTTAATGATGGTTTTTTTCATTTTTAAAAACAATAAATTGCCGGCTAAAACTGTCATTTTAATTTTTATTTCAAGCGCCATCATCCAATTATTTATTGGCCTAAATCATCTGCTTTTAGGCCGCTCTCTTCAAGGTGTTTTTTATTTTTTAGGTGAGCGCTTTTTTAACTTATCCACTTTTGGTATCGCTAAAATAGATTTTTTTGGTAAAGAAATTTTGCGGGCATATGGTACTTTTTCTCATCCTAATTCTTTGGCCGGTTTTTATCTTCTTTTATATGTTTATCTTTTGACTGAAAAAAAATTTAACCCTTTTTTTATATTAAAAAATCTTTGCCTTTTTGTTTTAAGCTGTCTTATTTTAATTTCTTTTTCAAAAGTGGCAATTTTTTCTTTTTTAATCATCAATTTAATCTATTTTTTATTACAAGAAAAAAAATGTCTTCTTTGTCATTTAAGTAAAATTTTTATCTTTTTTGTTTTAGCTTTAATTTTTCTTCAAGCTAAAGGCGATGTATTAAGCTTATCAAAACGGTTAGAGTTAATTAACAATGCGTTAATTATTTTTAGTCGCTCCCCTTTTTTTGGGGTTGGTTTAGGCAATTATCTTTTAGCTCAAAATGCTTTTTCCTCAAAATTTTATCTTTTTTTCAATCAGCCGGTCCATAATATTTTTCTTCTTTTAATGGCTGAAATTGGAATATTGTTTTTTATTATTCTAACTTTTATGGTGTTGTTATTTTTTAAGAGAATTATCTCAAAAAAAATACTTACTACTTACTACTTACTACTTGTGACCATCTTTCTCACTGGTTTTTTTGATCACTATTGGCTTACTTTACCGCAGAATTTTTTTTTAATAGGAGTGGTTTTTGCTTTAAAGCTTTTCTAAATCAGTTTTTATTTTTTCATTAATCTTTATTATCTCCATCACCGCAGCTGTTTCACCTTGGGGTATTTTTTTTAAGAAATTATCAGCAATTTCTTTATGTTTAGCATTGGCTAATTTTAATTTATCAATAAAATCTGACGGTATCTGTTGCCCTTGTCGTTTGGCTTCCTTTAGAAGAGGGGGAATTTTTAAAAAATACTTTTCACCTTTGGAAAAAGTGGTGATGGCTAAATTTATCTTCCCTTTTTCCAAAAGAAACATGGCCATATTTACTCTTTTATCAGAATATAAAAGATATGTTTCTGCTTTTTTTTGATAATCACGGATAAAAAAAGCTTGGATTTGATCGCGTAAGGCTTTAAAAACATACAAAGGATTATCGGGTAAAATCCCAGGATAAGGCAGCTGATAAACTACTTTTTCCTGATAGGCTTTTACTTGATGAGGTGATTCTAAAAAATAAACAGCCAGCGGAGTAATTAATACTAAAAAAACTAAAAGAAAAGCGGTTAACCATTTCTTAATCATATTAATACAATTATATAAAAAAATTTAAAAAAAACAACCCTCCGAGTCGGAGGGTTGTTTTAAAGCCTAAAAGTTTATTTAACCAGTCTTTTAAGACTTTTTCCGGCGGTAAAACCTGGGGTTTTGGTGGCTGGAATTTGAATTTCTGCTCCAGTTTGTGGATTACGGCCTTTTCTGGCAGCTCTTTTTCTAACCACAAACGTCCCAAAACCGGTCACCACTACCTTTTCTCCTCTTTTTAAAGCATCAGAAATAGTTTGAAAAACAATGCTGACTGCTTCTTTAGCGGCTTTTGAAGTCAACCCAACTTTTTTAGCCACCTGGGCGACTAAATCAGCTTTTGTCATTTTTATTTTCACCTCCTTCCATTATTTTTTAACTTTTAATTAAATACTAACCAATATCATCATAGGAATTTTTTGGCTTTATGTCAAGCTATATTTAAAATATCTTATTATAACAATCTGCATCAATTTAGGGCTTGCCTAAAAGAAAAAGAAAGATTTTACTGGGATATTTTGCAGGAAATCTTTTTATATTTTCGTTACCGCCTCAACCCTTGTTTCGCGGATAACCGTAATTTTTATTTGGCCAGGAAAAACATCAAATTTTTTCTCCAGCTCCTCTTTTATTTTTTCTGCTAAAACCACCATCTCATCGTCAGTTAATTCTTCAGGTTTTATAATCACCCGCAGCTCTCGGCCTGCCTGAAGGACATAAGCCTCCCTCACTCCTTTTTTCGTTTTAGCTGCCTCCTCGATGGTTTTAATTCTTTTTAGATAATCATCAAAGTCTTCATGTCTTGCCCCAGGTCTGCCACCGGAAACCGCATCGGCAATATAAACAATTACTGCCTCAATTGAGGAAAAAGGAATATCCTCATGATGGGAGGAAACACAATCAACTACTTTTTGAGGAAAATGATATTTTTTTAAAAGCTCCACTCCCAAATCAACATGTGATCCCTCTTTTTCACTAATTACTTTACCAATATCATGAAGCAGACAACCTAATTTAACCGTTGAAACATCGGCTTTTAACTCATAAGCTAAAGCAATACCAATTTTTGTTTCCTCTAAAGTGTGGGCTATCATATTTTGCCCATAAGAATAACGATATTTAAAACGGCCTAAAAGCTTAATGATTTCTGAAGGTAAATTATAAACACCAACCTGATGAGCTAATTCCTCACCGGCTTTGTAAATTAATTTTTCCACCTCCTCTTTTGTCTTCTCAACAATCTCCTCAATTCTTGAAGGCTGAATTCGGCCATCTTTTATCAATCGCTCCAGTGAAACACGCGCTATCTCACGCCTTATCGCATCAAAAGAAGATAATTTAATCACTCCCTCCTCTTCTAAATCAACATCAACGCCAGTTGCTAACTCAAATGCCCGAATATTTCTTCCTTCTTTGCCAATAATGCGCCCCTTAAAATCCTCATTCGGAATGGAAATTGTTGATAAAGTATATTCTGCCACATAATCAGTGACACCATAACGTATTGCATCGGCTAAAAGCGACTTTGCTTTTTCATCGATGTTTTCTTTTATTTCCTTTTCCGCCTTTTTTATCCGCTGCGCCACTTCTTTTTTTAATTTTTCTTCCCAAAAAGAAAGAAGTAAATTTTTTGCTTCCTCCTTAGTCAGTTGAGCTGCTTTTTCCAATTGATGGACCACATGCTCTTTTTTCTTTTCTATCTCCTCTTTTATTTTTTCTAAGTTTTCTTTTACTTTTTCTAGTTGATATTGTTGTTGTTTTAGATAATCCTCCCTACCCTCCAATTGCTGCTCTTTTTTGGCTAAATAATGTTCTAAGTCTAAAGCTTTTTTCATCGCCTGACGAGCTTCTTCTTGAGCTTTAAAAATTATTTCTTTTGCCTCATTTTTTGCTTCTTGCAAAATTTTTTCTTTTTCGGTTTTGGAAAAAATAATACGACGGAAAAATTTTTGTATCATATTTAATTTTTCGCTTGAAGATTTTAAATAAACTGAGATTGGTAATAAATGAATTTGTTTTTAAAACAGACTACTTAGACAAACTCAAGCTTTTTTAACATTTGATTGAAGGATATAAAAATTTTATTCATATTATTAATCTCAGTTATTGATAATTTTTCTTCAAGCCAATTTTTAACTTTTAATATTTTACTTCAATTTCAACCATTATTCAAATTTAATTTTTTAAAAACATCAGTGGCGGTATCATAACTAAACCCACGCCGCAATAAAAAACCGATTGCTTTTTTAAATTTTTTCTCAACCGGTAGATTTTTAAATCGTGGCCAAATATTTAATAAAACTTTTCTCGCCAAATTTTTTTCATCAATGGGGTTTTGTGAAAAATAATTATTTATATCTTTTTTTTCTATCCCTAATTTTAAAAGCTCTCTTTCCAATAAAAATTGGCTTTTTGGTTTAAATAAAAGACGTTGGGAAACAAAATTTTTAATAAACTCTTGGTCGTTAATAAGCCTTTGTTTCTCTAATTGATTAATTATCGCATTGATATCTAAGGAAGAATAATCTTTATTTTTGCTTTTTTTTAATAAATATTCTTGAAGTTCTTTCTTTGTCCTTAACCGAAATTTAAGAAAAAAATAAGCTTTATTTAAAAGCCAGGTTAAATCTTTTTTTTCATCAGTCATTGTTTTACTTAAAGATTTTACTAATTAATGCTTCCCGCATTTTTTCATCCTTTATTAATAAATTTTTTACATCTTCTTTTCCATGGCCTAAAACTTTATCTTGAAATTTAATAAATGAGCCGCTTTTTGTCAAAATACCAGCATTTAAAGCTGCATCAACAATCGCTTCATTTTTATCAATCCCATCGCCTTTAATAATAAACTCCGCCTCCTTAAAAGGTGGCGCCACCTTATTTTTTACTACCTTCACCCTAACTCTTGCTCCATAAACTTGATTGTTCTTTTTTAAAGTCTCTATTTTTCGGGTGTCTAACCTAATTGAGGCATAAAATTTTAAAGCTAATCCTCCCGGAGTTGTTTCTGGATTACCAAACATAATCCCAATTTTTAATCTTATCTGATTGGTAAAAATAACAGTTGTTTTTGATTTAGAAACAACTCCCGTTAGCTTTCTTAAAGCTTGAGACATTAATCTTGCTTGAAGGCCAATTTGGGCATCGCCCATCTCCCCTTCAATCTCCACCCGCGGCACTAAAGCGGCCACTGAATCAATCACCACTAAATCGACCCCGCCCGAGCGAATTAAGGTCTCAGCAATTTCTAAAGCTTGCTCGCCGGTATCTGGTTGAGAAACTAAAAGATCTTCTAATTTTACTCCCAAAATCTTAGCCCAAGAAGGATCCATCGCGTGTTCTGCATCAACAAAAGCAGCCACTCCGCCTTCTTTTTGCACTTGAGCAATTAAAGATAAACATAGGGTTGTTTTTCCTGATGCTTCTGGTCCAAAAATTTCAATAATTCGCCCTTTAGGGATACCACCCACCCCTAAAGCTAAATCTAAAGGCAAAATTCCAGTTTTTATCACCTCAACTTTTGTGGTTGGTCCTTCCCCTAATTTCATTATTGCTCCCTTGCCAAATTGCTTTTGGATTTGCTCAATCGCTAAATTAACGGCTTGTTTTTTTTGGGAGTCGATGGTGTTTTTCATAAAATAAAAAATTTTTAAATTATTAAAATATTTAATAAATTTACAATGTTTTTATCTTCCTGTCAATTGACTATCGGCTACAAAATATAAATTAAGGTGATGATAATCAAACCCCAGAGTAAAACGGTTACCAATAAAGGTTTATCAGTGGTAATAATTTTTTCCGGCTGTTCACCTTCATATTTTTCATATAAAAGTTGAGCATAACGAGCCACCCCATAAACAACCAAAGGAATTGTCACCATCAACCATTTTCTTACCTCAAAATTAGGGTATAAACTTAAGAAAAAATTAGTAAAAATATTTTTTACTTGAGGTAGTCTTTCAAAATAAGTATAAGAGGAATAAGAAATAATAGCTAAAGTTGATGAGGTATAAGTTAAAAAATCAAGAAAATGTTCGTTATAGCGATATAAAGAGATCCGCGTCCCTTTTCCTTGAGCAACCAGCTCAGCATGCCGTTTGACTGAAGCCATAAATAAGGAAAGAAAGAAAATAGTTAACAAAAGCCAAATTGGAATATGAAAGCCGCTGATTACCTCTCCAGCTAAGGCCCTTATCGTAAAAGAAAAAGAGATCGAAAAAATATCAATCACCGGTTGACGTTTAAGATACAAGGAATAAAAAAAATGAAGAAGAAGAAAAAACAAGCTTAAAAAGAAAAATGGCAAGGAAAAAAATAAGGCGATAATCAATGAAGTTAAAGTTAAAATAAAGGTAATAAAAGTCGCCTCAGGAATAGTAATTAAACCGGCGGCTAAAGGCCGGTTTTTTTTTATCGGATGTTTTTTATCATAAGGATAATCGATAATATCATTCAAAACATAAGACGTTGAAGAAAGTAAACAAAAGATAAAAAAACCAATGACGGTATTGAAAAAAAGCGTCCAATCAAAAAGATTGCCTGAAAAAATTATGGCAGTGAAAATAACTAAATTTTTTATCCATTGGTTAACCCGAAGAAGTTTAAAGTAAATAAAAATTTTTTTAGTTTTCATTTATAATTGAATTATACTAAAAAATTAGTTAAGATATCTATCTTATGATTAATTTAGATGCAATTCAAAAAAGTTCGCGTTCCCAAAGTGAAAATATGGTTCTGCAATCAGTTGATAGCCTACAGCGCCAGTTAAAACAATCTTTTAATGAAGCAAAAAATCTTAATTTTCCCTCCTCTTATAAAAGAGTCAAAAATGTAATTATTGGTGGCTTAGGTGGATCACGCTTCCCAGCTTTAATCATTAAAGAATTATTTAAACAGGAATTAAAATTACCGGTCATTATTAACGATGATTATTTTTTACCATCATCATTTGTCAATAAAGAAAATTTAGTTATTCTTTCCTCATATTCCGGAACAACAGAAGAAGTAATTATAATGGCAAAACAAGCATTAATTAAAAAAGCTAAAATTACCGGAATAACTTCAGGGGGAGAAATTGCTGATATTTTAAGGGGGAAAAAATTCCCTGTTTATATTTTTAATCCAATCTATAATCCATCGGGCCAACCACGGATTGGTTTTGGTTATGCGGTAGGCGGGCTTTTAGGGATGCTTTTTAAATTAGGTTTTTTAAAGATTAAAGAAGAAGATGTTGCTCAGGCAATTGAAAGATTAAAAACCCTTTCCTCTCATTATCAAATTACGATTAAAAAAGAAAAAAATTTAGCGAAACAATTGGCTTTTAATCTTTATGAAAAATATCCTTATTTTATTGTCTCAGAATTTTTAACTGGCTGGGGTAATGCTATCGCTAATCAAATAAATGAAACAGCAAAAAATATTTCAGGTTTTCGCGTTATTCCTGAATTAAACCATCATTTAATGGAGGGGTTAAAACATCCGCAAAAAATTAAAGAGGTTCTAATTTTCATTTTTTTCTTTTCCAAATTTTATTCAGAGAGCATTCAAAAAAGATTTATTATTACCAAAGAAGTGGTTGAAAAAAATAATATCTTAACCTTATGGATTGAATTAAAGGGAAAAAATAAGATTGAGCAGGTTTTTGAAGCAATGGCTTTAGGGAGTTATACCAGTATGTATCTTTCGTTTTTATATAAGGAAAATCCAGCCGCCATCCCCTACGTTGATTATTTTAAGAAAAGATTGAAAGAGATTTAAAATAATTCCCGCAAATTTACCGCACATTTACCGAAATTTTTTAAATATCATGATAAAACCAAAAATCAGCCGGGGTGGGGTAACGTAAAGATAAAATTGCTTCCTCTTTTTTTAATTGATAATAACTTTCAATAAGGGATTTATCAAAAACCCCACTTTCC
>Ga0101944_10003542_pt1 | contig 21457 bp, 23 predicted proteins | sample DewCreD2012metaG_FD_75245 | JGI IMG/M metagenome (GOLD analysis project Ga0101944, IMG submission 75245) | Hot spring sediment bacterial and archeal communities from British Columbia, Canada, to study Microbial Dark Matter (Phase II) - Dewar... ... | reverse complement strand
ATTTGTTGTGATAGACTCCATCTTGACCTTCCTCTGTGTATGTTTTGTCTCGCAACAAAAGATTACACGAGAAAGGTCTTTTTTATTCCTCTTTTGGCTACTTTAAGAAAGCCCTGAAGGTTCCGAAAAATTGTCTTATCAGAACCTGTCACTTTGTTATACAATAGGGATATGCTGATTTTCGCGGTATTGCTGGCTTCGGCTACCTTTACTGGGTTGATGACGGTTTTCTGTTACCGGCGCAGGCGGGTGATTGGCGCATCTACCCTGATGTGGATAATGATTGTGCTAACCTGGTGGTCGCTGTCCTATGCGATTCAAACGCTGCGTCCCGATTTAGTTTGGCATAAATTTTGGGCATCCGCGCAATATTTGAGTATTGCGACCCTGCCTGTTTTGTGGCTGATATTTGCAATTCAATTTAACCGACAAGAAGTCGCGCCTTCTCCTCGCAGCCTGGCCTGGCTGTGGGTTTTTCCCGTGATAACCATTCTCATGGCGTGGACAAATGACTGGCATCGGCTGGTTTGGTCGCATTTGGAAGTGTTAACGTGGAATGATGTGAGCCTACTGAAAATGGAATATGGGTTGTACTTTTGGGTTCATGCTGTTTACTCTTATGGTAGTTTTTTTGTAGGAACCATCTTTTTCATCCAACAGTCTATGCGCGAAGACCGGGCGTATCGCGCGCAGGCCAGCCTTACGCTTCTTGCCGCCGGGATATTGATGGTGGGGAATATTCTGTATGTCTTCAATTTGTTACCACTGCAAGGATTGGATATCACCCCGCTCAGTTTTTCTGTTTCCAGCGGTCTGCTGGCTTTGGCGCTCTTTCGTTACCAGATGCTCGACCTGATACCCATTGCGAATGAAATCATCCTGAACGACATGGGGGATGGCATACTGGTCATCGATGCCCGCTTGCGCGTCTTATACATTAACCCCGCCTTTGCGTTGCTGACCGGTCTAAAAGTCGACGTTTCGATTGGACAGGATATTCGTCAGTTGTTGCCCGAGTGGCCGGATATCTTCCAGCCCTGCGCGCAAAAGAAAACCGCCGAAATCGAGGTTGAAATCGGTGGTGTCAAGCGCATTATCGAACTGTTGATTTCCCCATTATTGCGAAAAAACGCTTATGAAGGTAGTATTTACGTTGTTCGTGATATTACCGAAAGGCTCGACCTCGAAAATCGCCTGCGTCTTTCGCTGGAAATCAGTAAAAATGAGCGCGATGACATTTACATTTTCCTGGCAGTTGATGCTCACAGCGGCCAAGTGTTGGACGTCAACAATAAGTTCGTGGTCGAGACCGGTTTTAGCCGCGAGCAGGTTTTAAAGCGCACTCTGCTTCAGGTTGGTTTGTGGGACGTGGAAACGCGCACGACCATCACGCGGCTGCTGCGTGAACACAACCAGGTTGTCGATACCCCCGTCAGCGTGCTCAGTAGTATCGGGCAGCGTCTTAACTGGATTCTTTCTATCGGCACCGCCAGCGTTGGCGGCAGGGACATCCAAGTGTGGGTGGCGCGGCCTGCCGCTTAATCGGTCTTTATCTTCTCGATTTTCTTCCGCTGTTGTTTATCCAACAATCTGATAATCCACGTTTGCTCACCGCCCCACAAAACGAACAGAGTGAGGAGAGACATTTTGCGCGCTTGTGGAACATTCATCGCCGCGCTGAAATCTACCTCGCGGCCATCGATGTGGAAGGTGTAGCGCCCGGTGCGTTCCACTGTGGGTTCTTTTTGCAGGAAATCGCGGACAGATTCGCGCTCGGTCTCTGTCCACCACTGTGGAAGGTCAGAAGTGGCTTTGAAGTTGCAGATGCGTGCCAGGTCTTGCAGCAGGGAATTTTGTTCTGATGTTAGGGAGTTATGCTTGCTGCGGAAATAAGCCACATCGGGGTCGATGTGGAGCAGTGATGCCAGCCACAGGCGATGCAGGCTAGTGCGGATGGCGTTCCTGGCGCCTGGCGTGGTTGGGTTACACAGGATGCGCGCGTCTCGTTCGCTCTCCCAGAAGTCGGCCACATCTGGGCCGATTCGCAGCCCGTCGCACAGTCCCAGCGATGGCAGGATGGGTGCGCCGCAGGCCAGGAAATAGGCGTCCTCGCCCATCGCCTCGCGCATGATTTGCAACCCATTTCGGTAAGCGGCTTCGCGCGGTAGGTCGAGGTGGCGAACCCCGGGCAGGGCGGCGGCGTAGAGAAAATCGAGTTTCAGGTAGTCGAATCCCCAGTTGCGGACTTGCTCCATCAGCGCGGCCAGCCACTCCAGCGCGTCGGGATGGGTTGTATCAAGTGCGTAGAGCGGTTCGCCCCAATTGAATCCCGCTGAAACGAAATTCCCGTTGGAGTTGTGGATGAACCAACTCGGATGTTGCTGGAACAGTTGGGACGATTCGGCTGCAATCAGGGGAGCCAGCCACAGCCCGGCCTCCCGGCCTGTCGCCTGGATGCCGTTTGCGAGCGCCTCCATCCCGGATGGGAATTTCTCGTTGGCTTGCCAGTCGCCAACCTTTACCTGCCAGCCGTCATCTACTTGCAACACATCGAACGGAAGGTCGCCCAAAGCCTGGAAGGTTTCTGACAGGATTTGCTCGTCGATGGCAGTGTACAGGCTGTACCATGAACACCAGACACGCTGATGCTTCCCGGCTCGTCTCAGGCCCAAGGTGCGGGCTAAAATTTGCGCGTAGTCACTAAATACTTGTGCTTCATCTCCATAGCCGACGAACCAAGCCTGGTGCGGGACGCTATCCCGCGATACATTTTCATACCAGCCCTGAAGCGTTCCATCGCGCAGTTGGACATGCGCATCGAGACCAAGAGCGCCGAGCAAGAGGATATTCCCGTTGTCGAATTCCACCGCTCCCAGCCAGTTGCCGTGCGGAGACGGATGATGGGCATAGACCGGGTCAATTTGTAGCGGATGGAACAGTTCTGGTTTCTGAACCGGCAGCGCCTGGGGCGCGCTCCACGTTGCCAGTGACCAGGATTGCCATCCATGATGGTAATACGAACGAGGCGCGTTGGGCAGGGTCAGGGCTGTATTAGAACCAGATAAAAGATACCCTCCGGATTCTAACTCCGCCAATTCACAATCCGCTATAATTTGCGTTTCTTTGAAGGAAAGGATGGGCATGGTTGCTCCTGTGGGTTCTATAGGTAGTTCCAATTCTACGCCGAAAAGACGGTTTTCCAGGCGCGATTTTCTCAAGGTCACAGCCGTTTTGGGGCTGGATGCTTTTATCTTGGGGATGGTGGGGGTAAGTTATATGAGCAATGTCGAGCCTTCCTGGATGGAAGTCAAGCATGTTCGGCTGAAGTTACCTCGTTTGCCGGAGGATTTTTCGGGTTTGCGCATTGCGCAGTTGAGCGACATTCACATTGGCCCCTGGATGATGCTCGACCGAGTGCAGGAAATTTTGGAGGTTGTGATTGCGCAGTCGCCTGACGTTTTGGCCCTGACCGGCGATTTTGTGTTGGCGTATGGCCGTATGACAAGGTCATACATGGATGAACTGAACCAAATGGCGCAATTGCTTCGCCGGGTGAGCGACGATTTGCCGGTCGTAGCGGTGCTGGGGAATCACGACCATCTGTATAATCCCGGCCAGGTACGGGCAGCTCTGGAGCGGGGCGGGGCGCATGTCTTGATGAACTCGGTTTATACCCTGGCACGCGGCACGGCGCGTTTTCACCTGGCCGGAATCGACGATTTTTATCGAGGAAACCCTGATTTGAACGCTGTTCTGGCCGCCTTTCCGCCAGATGAATGCGCGGTGCTGCTGGCCCACGAGCCAGATTTTGCCGACATCAGCGCGGAAACCGGGCGGTTCGATTTGCAAATCTCTGGCCATTCGCACGGCGGGCAGGTCGTTTTGCCTTTCATTGGGCCGCCGATTTTGCCAAAATGGGGGGAAAAGTATTTCTCCGGGTTGTACCAGGTTGGCAAGATGTTCCAGTACACCAATCGCGGCGTAGGCATGACGTTTCCGGCAGTGCGCTTCAACTGCCGCCCAGAGATGACTGTTTTTACCCTGGAGAGCGTTTAGGTTTTTCTTGGGGGCGAAAATTCAGCCGATATCCAGCCCGGTGAGGCGCGTCAGGATACGATGAATAAGCAGGAGCGGCAAAATCAGGAGGCCATGCACAAGGATGCTAACCAGCAGAATAAGCGCCGTGCCGCGCAGGAACTCGTTGAGAAAGGGCGCAAGGTTGGCGAGCATCCATGGCCCGGCTCCGGCCAGCAATACCAGCCCAAACAAGACCCCACTAATGACGCCTAGCGGCATCCAGGCGTGGCGGTCGGATTCAGAGGGCATCATGGTGCTGGAGACGGCAAAGGTCAGGTAGAACCACAGCCAGAAGTCGGGGATGGTTGGCAGGGTGCGTAAACCCATCGAAAAGAGTTCCCATTGCCCGTTGCGCAGGGTGTCCCACATGATAACCAGGCGCAGTCTTTCGACTGCTGCGTATGCCACGAACAAAATCCCGCTGATGAGCGGGGCCAGGCCGACCAGCGAATCGCGCACGATGTCGGTATGGGCAGCCTCCACATAGCCGAGTTGCAGGCGTCCACCCGGCAGGATGGTTGGGAGCAGCGAAAACTTGCCGGTGCGCACGCCCAACAATTTGGCTGAAACCAGGTGGCTGAGTTCGTGCAGGAAGACGCCCGGCAGAAAGATGAGCGAAAAGGCCAGCACGGTGATGCCGGGATTGCGGGTGGCAATCAGGAAAATGGCATGGATTTCACGGTGCAAGGCGCGCTGCAAGAACAATAACGCGACCAGCATCGCGACTGCCCAAAAGAATCCATCGAAAGTGGTGAGCATGGATGTAAAAAAGTCCCGAAGGTCGGCGGAATGACGGAAAACCTTCGGGATGTGAAACGTGAAAGATGAAAGGTGCGCTAGCTCGGCATTTTTGGGTCAATCTGGCTGTTTCAGGCGGCTTTTACCCTGCATTTTTTAGGCAGTCCGGGTACTAGAGTGCCGCAGCCTGATTCTTGCCGCTCGTGCCAAACCAGATGGCTCCGCCGCCTGCGCCAAAGGCGGCGGTGAGTCCTACGTTCATTAGCCCGATGCACAAGGCAAACAAAATTTGGAGTGCCCAAACCATTGCCGGGTCAACTGCTTCCGCGCCCCATATCCGCCCCAGTTGGTATTGTGGGTTTTGCAAAACCAGCGAATTGATGATGGATGCGATAACCTGGGCAAAAATTGCCAGCCCGGCGGCAATCGCTCCCGCGCCTGCCCCGCGTTTGGCCGCATCGCCATTGGCGAGGGGTTTGTCGAAGACCCCGGCAAGGTAGCCAGCTCCCAGGCCGGTCAGAAGGGGGACGCACAGGGCGCAAAACGGACTGATGACTGCCGCCAGGCCCAGAACAAACAGGAACATCACTGCTCCGACAATCAACCCTGACTTAACCACGAGAACCTCCTGTGCCTATCTGGCAGCCGCCTGCGCGATGGCGACGAATTCTTCGGCCTTCAGGCTGGCCCCGCCTACCAGGGCGCCGTCGATGTTTGGCTGGGCGAAAAATTCGGCAGCGTTGGCGGCTGTCACCGAACCACCGTATAAAATGCGAATGGACTGGGCAGTTTCTTCCCCGAATAGTTCTTTGAGCGCGGCGCGGACGACATCCCGGTGAACGTATTCGGCGTTTTCGGCGGAGGATGCTTTTCCGGTCCCGATGGCCCAAACTGGCTCGTAGGCCACCACAATCTGTGGCGCGAAAGCCGGGTCGAGGCCTTTCAGCCCCTCCATCGCCTGGCGGCGGACAACCTCTGCCGTTTCCCCGGCTTCGTACTGCGCCAATGTCTCGCCGATGCAGACAATCGGGGTCAGGCCGTGCTTCTGGGCAGCCAATACCTTCTTGTTGACGGTCTCATCCGTCTCGCCAAAGTAGGTGCGGCGCTCAGAGTGGCCCAGGATGACGTACTTGCAAAATTCCTTGACCATGCCAGGGGCGATTTCGCCGGTAAACGCGCCCTTGTCTTCCCAGTGCATGTTTTGAGCGCCCAGGCCGATGTCGGTGCCGCCCAGCAGGTTGGCGACCGCTACCAGGGACATAAAAGGCGGGCAAAGCACTTTCTCGACGCCTTTGACACGTTTGAGACTTTGCCCCATCGTCGAGACCAGCTCGCGGGACTCGGCGACGGTTTTGTTCATTTTCCAGTTACCTGCTACAAAAGATGTGCGCATGAGTTTTCCTCTGTGTTGGATGGCTCCCCGTTGGGACATCGTCCCGAAGGCTTTGCTGCGAGGGGGCAGCCGAGCGGTTTTGGGGAGTGGTTTTCGTCGTATTGAGCAGCCCTCAGGACGTTTTAGCGAGTTTTTTCACATTATAGCCGACATCTCAAAAACCGCTCAATACATCTCCGATGGAATCCATGACATCCCCGGCCAGTACTGAGGCTTCCGCGCCGACTTTCTCAGCGGCAAATAAACCAGCCTGGGCGTGAATCCAGGCCCCGGCTACCGCCGCCTCGTAGGCAGGGATACCCTGCGCCCGCAGGCCGCCAATCAGTCCGGCCAGCACATCGCCTGTTCCAGCGCGCGCCAGGGCCGGTGTCGCCACAGGGATGACCGTCGCGCGTCCATCGGGTGCGGCGATGACGGTAAATGCACCCTTCAGCACAACCACATGGCCCCATGCGGCGGCGTATTTTAAGGCAATCTTCAGCCGGTCGGCCTGGATGTCGTCTTTTTTCAGCCCGGTCAGAGCTGCCATTTCGCCGGGGTGCGGCGTTAAGATGCTTTCGGCAGGCAGTAGTTTTGCCCAATCCCTTATTTTCGCCAGGTGGCGCAGGCCGTCGGCATCCACCACCAAGGGGGGCAAGACAGCAGATTTTTCCAGGTCTTGTTTCGGCCCATCGTTGCGCACAAAGCCCATTGGCGCGGTGGGTTTCTTGGCGCTGCCGCTCCCGGTCAGCAAGTTTTCGATGAATTTCCCGGTGCTTTCTTCGTTTCCCAGGCCTGGGCCAAGCAGCAGCGCCGTGGCACGCTCCAGGTTTTTGAGCAGCACTTCGGCGGCGTGCTCGGCAATGACGCCTTTTTCGGTGGGGAGCAAAATCCAGGTTGCTTCGAGGAAATGCCCGGCCAGGGCAGTATGTACCGCGCCCGGAACAGCCATTTGCACCAGCCCCGCTCCCGAGCGATAGGCCGATTTGCCTGCCAGCAAGGCAGCGCCGGTATAACCTATCGAGCCAGCCGCAACCAGCAGCGTACCAAACATCCCTTTGTGGGCGTCAGCAGGGCGCGCAGGCAGGATGTTCTCAACTATCTCCGCGTCCGCTGCGAAATGTTTGATATCCTTCCAGGATTTGATTTCGTCAGTCAGGCCAATTTCGACCACGCGCAGTTCTCCCGCCAGTTCAAAGGCCGGGAGTTTGAGCAGGCCGTGTTTGACGGCGGCCATGCAGACGGTGATGCTGGCAGGAATGACCTCGGGCGCGGCCTCGCCGGTATCACAATCGATGCCGGATGGGCAATCGACAGCAACAACGTGCGGCGGCCAGGCCAGGCTGGAGATGGCGCGGTTGGCAGCATCCAGTACGCCGGCCACTTCGGGTTTGAGCGGCAGCTTGATGCCTGTGCCGAGGATGCCATCCACGATGACATCGGCGGTTTCGATGAAAGCGGTCAGGCGGGTGTAGTCGGGGTCGTTCTCAGCAAGCAAGACTTCGCCGTCTTTTTTCCTGAATCGTTCAACCAGCTCATCGTCCTCAGCCTTGCGTTTGACCAGGTAGGCGCGCGCGCGCCAGCCATCGGCGGCCAGGTGGGTAAGGGCCACCAGCGCATCGCCGCCGTTGTTACCCGGCCCGACCAATGCTAGAATCTCGCGGTCTTCCTCCGATTCTGCATAGGCCAGTTGTAAGATTTCCTTGGCCAGGCCATAACCAGCATTTTCCATCATCTTTGCATACGATAGGCCGTTAGCGTCGGCTTCTTGTTCGATGGCGCGCATTTCCGCGACAGTGACGAGTTTCATTGTCTCTCCTCGGGATATAAACGTTACGTTGTTATTTTTTTAGGTTGAAGTACTCCTGATGTGCAATCGTAAATTCATCGGGAGGAAAAGTCAACCATTTTCTATATACAAACTGAAAATCGGCAATTAAAAGGCCCCACCCTGCCGTCCAACGAGGGCTGCCGCAGGGGGTGTGGCTCTTCTCGTCTGACACGGGCAGGGCAGGTAATTTGCCTTTTCTTCAGCGGGGTTAACCCCACGCGAAGCACTATTATATTATAACTGCAAATTTTGCCAACCGTGAATCTTACAATTCAGTAAACCCAAATACAATTCTGTCAAAAAAGACCGGGCACGGCGTATGCCACGGTCTTCCGGGGAGTGTGGGCGCGAAGGGACTCGAACCCCTGACCTCATGTGTGTGATACATGCGCTCTAACCAACTGAGCTACGCGCCCGCAACGGATTGGGATTATAGCCCAGCCCGCTGGGTTTGACAAGAGTCGCGGTTGTTGAAAAAAGACTGTTTTTAGCAGCAGTGTCTTCTTTGGTAATCAGTTCAATCGGTCGGCTTCTTCTTGTTGAACCATATCCACGCAAGGGCGTTCTCCCCCCTGATGAACTGAAAGTAGACCCACGTCAGCAGGTGCAACACAATCAGGACGAACAGCGCCGTCGAAAGCGTGCCATGCACCGTCCGCAGGGGAAATGCGTAGAAATCGGTGGGCAAAACCAGCCCCGAATCGCTCAGTACCCCGGCCTGAATCGTCAGCCCAATGCCGCTCAGCGACATCAAAAGGGTAAACAAATATAAGAGCCATTGCACCGGTCCGGCTATGGTCACGATAAGCGGCTTAGGTTTGGCCAGCGGATTCCTGACCCTGCGCAACGGCTTGAGCATGACCCGCCGCACGATGAGGCGGATGACCGTCAACAGCAAGATACCCGTTCCCAGCGCCATGTGAACAGCGAGCGGGATGATTTTTTCCTGCGTGTTAGGCTGCTCGGCCAGCGCAAAGACGCCCAGCAGGAAGGTGACAAAAATCAACACGGCAGATAACCAGTGCAGGATAACCAGCAGGGGAGGATAACGGCTCATGCGAGGGGCTTTTTGGCTGCGATGCCCACCTTGCGCGGATAAGCAGGCGGGGTAGCAGCGGGTTTATCAACGATGACAAGATAGCGTTCTTCGGCCACGCCGGGTAATTCGACTGATATAAGTTGGCGCATGCGACCACCGAGCAGTTTAAGCGCGTTTTCAGCGGCCTGGACTTCTGCCGGGCCGCTCTCGCCTTTTTGCGCCAACATTCCACCGCCTACTTTAACCAATGGCAACAAATATTCGACTAGCACCGGAAGGTTGGCGACAGCGCGCGCCACCGCCCAATCATATTTTTCACGATGTTTGGGGTTGCGCCCCACATCCTCGGCGCGGGCGGCCAGCACCTCCACGCCTTCCATGCCCAGGGTCTCGATGATGTGTTGGCAGAAATTGGCCTTTTTCCCGACAGATTCGACCAGGGTCAGTTTCATGCCGGGGTACAAGATTTTAAGCACTACTCCGGGGAAACCCGCGCCCGTGCCGACATCCACCAGCCGCCGGGGGGGCTGCTCGCGCCAGGCCAGACAGCAGGACATCGAATCCAGAAAATGCTTGGCGCGGATCCCCTCTACATCTCGGATGGCGGTCAGGTTGAATTTCTGATTCCATTCGAGCAATTCGCGTTCATAGGCTGCGAATTGGGCTGTCTGCCGGGGTGAAAGCGAAATGCCAAACAATTGGAGCGCGTCGCGGGCGAGTTTGTCCATGCCAGGAATTATAGCGATTTTTGATGATAGCGGTACACCCACACCGAGCGCAGGAGAGCCAGCGTCAGCGTGAAAAACAGCATGATAATGAACGAAAAGTTCCAAACCGGGCGCGCCAGATAGAACAGATAAATTGCCACCAGGTGAACCAGGTCGCCGAACAGGAGCGCTTCCACAGCCGGAGAAAGCATCCGGTTATCGTTATAAGGCAAAATCCGCAGGACGACAAAGGTCAAAACCCATAACAAGACGCCATACCAGCGAATCAGTTCCAGCGGCACGGGGGGCAAAGTATCGGTTGAAAACTGCGCCACGAACATGGCTGGGGCGGCCAGGCACAGCAAACCAGTACCAAAATTTAGCGCCACCGCTTCGAAAATCAGGACATATCGCATGAATTTGTTGTAGGTCATTGTTTATTCCTTTTACGTTGGGTTAACGAGATTATACAGGCATTGCGCCACAAATTGCGAGGATTGACCGCGCTGCTGGTAGAATCGACCCAATTCAGCCATGACCTACATCACCTGTATCCCCCTCACTACTTGGATTCAAGCCGCCCGCCCACGCACCTTGCCCGCCGCCGCCGCGCCGGTGCTGGTTGCAACGGCCCTGGCCTGGCGCGATGGCGTTTTCCAGCCGCCCGCGGCGCTGGCCTGCCTGCTCATCTCTCTGCTCATGCAAATTGGCGCGAACTTTGCCAATGACCTGTTCGACCACGAACGTGGCGCCGATACGCCCGACCGCCTTGGCCCGCCGCGCGTTACCGCAATGGGGTTGGTCTCCCCGGCCCAAATGCGCCTCGGCCTGGCGGTCGTCTTCGGTTTGGCGGCGATGCTTGGGTTGTACCTCGTTGCCCTGCGCGGCTGGCCGGTGCTGGTGCTGGGAATCGCCATCATCGCGGCGGCGCTGGCCTACACCGGCGGCCCCTTTCCTTACGGCTACAACGCCCTCGGCGACCTGTTCGTCTTCTTGGCTTTTGGCTTGGCCGCCGTCTGTGGGACGTATTACGTCCAGGCTGGCGCAGTCACTCCAACCGCATGGTGGGCCTCTGTCCCGATGGGTTTGCTCATCGTCAACATTCTCGTCGTCAACAACACCCGCGACATCCCCACCGACCAAAAGACCAACAAGCGCACCCTGGCCGTCCTGCTGGGGCGCGAAGCCATGCTGACCGAATACCTGGCCTGTCTGCTGGGCGCGTACCTGCTTCCGCTCGGCCTGTGGGTTTTCGGCCAGACCTCGTGGGGCGTTCTGCTGGCCTGGGTTTCCGTCCCACAAGCCATTGGCTTATACCGTGAATTTTCACGCGCCGAAGGCCGCGCCCTCAACAAAACCCTGGCTGGCACGGCGCAGTTGTCGCTTGTGTATGCCGTTCTGTTTTCGCTGGGGCTGCTATGGCCGTAGGCGTTGTTGAGCGTCTTCGCGTTTTCAATCAAAACCGTCTGCCGGGCATGGTTGCGCGCAAATATCAGGCCATGCGCGCCCATCCCTTTGCGTTTTTTCGCGGCGCAGCCCACCTGTTCTATGCGGATTGGCCTGCCGCTTCCCCGCTCAATGATTCGCCGCCTGCCTGGCTGTGCGGCGATCTTCACCTCGAAAACTTCGGCGTTTTCAAAGGCGCCGACCGGCAGGTTTACTTTGACATCAACGACTTCGACGATGGCGCGCTGGCCCCCTGCGCCTGGGATGCCGCCCGCTGGCTCGTCAGCCTGCATTTGGCAACGGATTTATTGGATTTAAGCGAGGCGGATGTCGCCACGCTGGGGATGTTTTTCCTGAACCGATATTTTTCCACGCTGGCAGGCGGACGCGCCGCCCCACTTTCGCCTGTTCCGGTTTCCGAAGCAGTCCACCGGCTAAAGCGCGAAGCCGAAACCCGCTCGCGTGAAAAATTCCTGAACGAACGCACCCGCCGCGAGGGAGATGAACGCCGCTTTGTCGAATCCAAAAAACTCTTGAGCGTAAGCGGCGATGAAAAAAAGCGCGTCATGAAAGCGATTCGCCGGATGGGAGAAAACTCGGGCAAATTGGAATTTTACCGCCCGCTCGATGTGGCCTTCCGCATAGCCGGGACGGGCAGCCTGGGGCTGAAGCGTTATGTTGTGCTGGTCGAGGGGCGCGGCTCTCCCGACGAAAACTTCATCATCGATCTGAAGGAATCCCATCCTTCGGCGCTGGCCCCGGCCCTGAGAATTCCCCAGCCGCAGTGGGCCAGCGAAGCCCAGCGCGCCGTCACCGTGCAGGAACGCGCCCAAACTATGCCCCCGGCCCTGCTTGATACGCTCGAAATTGAGGGCGCGTGGTACATCCTGCGCGAAATGCAGCCCTCGCAAGATAAAATTGCCGTGACCGACTGGGAAAAACGCCCCAGCTGGATTCAATCCCTGTGCGGCGAGATGGCCGAACTCACTGCCCACGCCCACCTGCGCGGCGCCGGGCGCGAGGGGTCGGCCACTTTGGAATCATTCATCGCCTTTGGCGAACAGGCTGCCCTGACAGGTGAATTGCTCGCCTTTGCCCGCCGCACCGCCGAAACTGTCCGCGCCGATTACCGCGTCTTTTGCGCCGCGCTCGAGGCCGGGCAACTGGCTTAAGCGGCCTCGAACAATCCCGTTTCTGTCACAATCCACCTCACTGACACATCATACCCGCTATGGGGAATAAATTCCAATACCAGCGCCTGGTAGGCCACCCCCACGCTGATTCCGTTAAACCGGGATAGGAAGCGGTCATAATACCCGCCGCCATAGCCCAGCCGCCAGCCCTGGCGGTCGTAGGCCAGCCCTGGGACGAGAACCAACTCGATTTCTTCTGCTGGGACGAGCGGCAAATCCGCCGCCGGTTCGGCCATGCCAAACGGGTGGATGACCAGCCGCGCCGGGTCGTAGGGATGGAAATCCATCCGGTGGTTTTCCTCCGGCACGATGCGCGGTAGCATCCAGCGCTTTTTGGGGAATTGCCCCAACAGTGGGCGCAAATCCACTTCGGCCTTCATCGGCAGATAAGTCAGAATCGTTTCGGCGTGCTGGAAAACCTGCCAGGCGGCGAGCTGCTCACAAATCGCCTGGCTGGCGCGCTGGCGCTGTTCCTCGCCCAATTCTCGGCGGATGGCGCGGCACTGCTGGCGGAGTTGGTGCTTGGGGTCAGGCATGGGGGAATTGTAATCTAAAAAATCTTGAATGCCATTGTATATTGTGATAATATACAAATGTGATTGATTTTGATCACCTCACCGGTTTTGATTGGGACGAAGGCTATCGCCAGAAAAACTGGAACAGGCACCAGGTTTCGACCAGCGAGTGCGAGGAAGTCTTTTTCAACCTGCCTTTGCTTTTGCAGGATGATCCCGGGCATTCCCAAAATGAGCCGCGTTGTTATGTGCTCGGGCAAACCAATTCGGCCCGGTTGCTATTTATCGCCTTTACCGTTCGCAAGGATAAAATCCGGGTGATTTCGGCGCGCGACATGAGCCGTAAAGAAAGAGAAGTTTATGAGCGAGAAAATTCCTGAATTCGACAATGAAGACGAAGAACGCGTGTTCTGGGCCAAAACCGATTCCAGCGAAGTGCTGGATTGGGGCCAGGCCAAACGCGCCCTATTCCCCAACCTGAAACCCACCACCCAGGCAATTTCCATCCGCCTGCCGGTTTCGATGCTCGGTGAACTGCGCCAACTCGCCAACCAGCGCGATGTGCCTTATCAATCTTTGATCAAGATGTTTTTGCGCGAACGGATTGATATGGAACTTGGCAGGGGGTTTGCGGCGTTCGAGGAAAGGGCAGATTACCGGGCGAAGAAACCAAGATAATGCCAAGAACTCCGAGATTTTCAAAATCTCGGAGTTTTTTTACCCTTATTTTGACTCAAAAAAGAACGCTGTTATAATCCCTTCATCAAATCCTCCCCAAAGGAGTTACGCATGTCATCTCAAATCAAATTCGGCACCGACGGCTGGCGCGGCGTGATTGCCGAAGATTACACCTTCGACAACGTCCGCCGGGCTGCGCAGGGCTTCGCCTCGTACATGCTTGCGCAGGGCAAGGCCGGGCAGTGGGTTGTCATCGGCCACGACAAACGCTTTGGCAGCGAGCATTTCGCCGCCGCCGCCGCCGAAGTGCTGGCCGGTAATGGTCTCAACGTCTGGCTGACCGAGGGCGCCACCCCCACCCCAGTCATCGCCTTCTCGGTCGTCAACAAAAAAGCCGCCGGGGCCATCAACATCACCGCCTCGCACAACCCGCCCACCGACAACGGCTTCAAAGTCCGCAACGAAACCGGCGGGGCCATCGACCCAGAAGGGTTGAAGCAAATCGAAGCCGGAATCCCTGAAAGCGTGGACACCGTTCAACGTTTAACCTTCAACGAAGCCGTCAAAGCCGGGAAAATCGTCAAATTCGACCCCGCCCCGGCCTACATCGCGCACATCCAGAAACTCATCGACCTCCAGCCAATTAAAGACGCTGGCTTAACGGTCATGGTCGATGCCATGTGGGGCAACGGCGCGGGCTGGCTGACCCGGCTGCTGGAAGGCGGCAAAACGCGCGTCCTCGAAATCCACAACCAGCGCAACCCGGTCTTCCCCGAAATGAAGCGCCCCGAACCGATTCCGCCGAACATCAACGTCGGCTTACAGGCGACGGTCGATAACAAAGCCGACATCCTGCTCATCCTGGACGGTGACGCCGACCGGGTGGGCGTGGGCGATGAAAACGGGCAATTTGTCAACCAACTGCGCGTCTATGCCCTGCTGGCCTACTACCTGCTCGAAATTCGCGGCCTGCGCGGTGACATCGTCAAAACCCTCTCCACGACCGGCATGTTGAACATCCTCGGCCAGCAGTACGGCGTCCCGGTGCATGAGACCGGCGTCGGCTTCAAATATGTGGCCCCCAAAATGACTGAAACCAACGCCCTGATTGGCGGCGAGGAGAGCGGCGGCTACGCCTTCCGCGGCAACGTCCCCGAACGCGATGGCATCCTGGCCGGGCTGTACCTGCTCGATTTCATGGTTCGCCTGGGCAAAAAACCGACCGAATTGCTCAAACTCCTGTTCGAGAAGGTCGGCGGCGAGTTCTTCTACGACCGCGTCGACAGCGCCTTCAGCGGCGACCGCGCCGCCCGTGAGCAAATCATCCTGAATGCCAACCCCCAAACCATCGGCGGCCTGAAAGTGACCCAACTCATCACCATCGACGGCTTCCAATTCAAGTTGGAGGACGGCGGCTGGCTGCTCATCCGCTTTAGCGGCACCGAGCCAATTCTGCGCGTCTACTGCGAAACCCGGCATGGCGATAAAGTCCAGGCCATTTTGCAGGACGGGCTGAAGGTGGCGGGTATCAAATAAATATGTCAGGTGTCAGGTTTTCCAGTGTCACGCCAACCCGACACCTGACACCTGACACCTGGAACATGACACCTGGAACATGACACTTACTGATACCCACTGCCATCTCGATTTTGGACAATTCGACAGTGACCGCCCCGAGGTGCTTCAGCGCGCCTGGGAAGCGGGCCTGACCCGTATCCTGATTCCGGGAATCGACCTGGCATCGTCCCGTTCCGCCGTTAAACTGGCCGAATCGCACCCCAACCTGTTTGCCGCAATTGGCGTGCATCCGACGGAGGCATCAAACGTTGAACGTTCCACGTTGGACGAATTGCGAAAATTGGCGGAGTCCGACGACTCCCGTCGTCGAATGCAAAGTCGGGAGACTTTGCACTCCAAGATTAAAGCCATCGGCGAAATTGGGCTGGATTATTATTGGGACTCCGCGCCGCACGATGTCCAGCAGAGCGTGCTGAAGGAACAGTTAAACCTGGCGGGCGCGGTGGGACTCCCGGTGGTGCTGCACCTGCGGGAAGCGGGCGATGCCCCAGAAGGGCAGTGCGCTTCAGATTTGTTAACTATTCTCGATGAATGGGTAAACAGGCTCCAGTCGAGTCAGAATCCACTGGCAGAGCGCCCGGGCGTGCTGCATTCTTTTAGCGGGAATCTTGCCACAGCCAGGAAAGCGCTCCAATTGAACTTCTATATCGGCATCACCGGCCCGCTGACGTACAAAAACGCTGAATCGAAACGCCAACTGGTGAAAGCCCTGCCGCTGGATAGAATCCTCATTGAAACCGACGCGCCTTATCTCGCGCCGGTCCCGCAGCGCGGACGGCGCAACGAACCTGCCTTTGCGCGTCATATTGCTGATAAAATTGCAGAAATCCACTCTAAAAACACCGAGGAGATAGCCGCCATCACAACTGCTAACGCCGCGCGGCTGTTTGCCTGGTGAGGACATATTTTGACGACCACATTTTTCGTACCGGTACAATCCGGCATTAAAGAAGTCGAGGCGCTAATGCGCGCCCAGGTCGACTCAAACCAACATCCCGACCTGAAGGCCGCGCTGGAACACCTGATGTCTGCCGGGGGCAAACGGATTCGTCCTACCCTGGGGTTGCTGGTTGGGCATCTGCTCGGCGGCAACCATGAGAAACTCGTCATCCTGGGCGCATCGGTCGAGATGTTGCATACCGCCACCCTGGTGCATGACGATTTAATCGATGGCGCGCTGCTGCGGCGCGGCACGCCCACGCTCAACGCACGCTGGTCGCCGGCTGCAACGGTGCTGACCGGTGATTTCCTATTCGCGCGCGCCGCCAAACTGGCCGCCGAGGCCGATTACCTGCCGCTGATGAAATTGTTCGCCGAGACGCTGGCAATTATCGTCGGCGGCGAGTTAACGCAGATGTTCGCCGCACACGGCAGCCTGAACCGCGAAAACTATACCCAGCGGATTTACGCCAAGACCGCCTCGCTGTTCGAAATGTCCACCCTGGCGGCAGCAATGGTCTCTACTGAAGACGAATCGCTGCGCAAGGCGATGAAATCCTACGGCTATGAAATTGGGATGGCCTTCCAGATTGTGGATGACATCCTCGATTACACCGGCGACCAGGTGGCGGTGGGCAAGCCGCTCGGCTCCGACCTGCTGAATGGCCTGGTAACGCTCCCAGCCATTTACTACGCTGAGACACATCCCGATGACCCGGATGTACGCGCCATCCCCGAAGGAGGCTGGACCGATACCGAGCGCGTAGCGCGGCTGGTGGAACGAATCCGCCAGAGTGACGCCATTCAGCAGGCGCTGGGCGAGGCCCAGGCGCATGTCGAACGGGCTTTGAACATCTTGGAATCATTCCATCCATCTACTGAGCGTGACGCGCTCGAGGAACTGGCGCGGTATATTGTGGACAGGAGTTTTTAGAGCAAACAAGGCGCAAATTCGCGCCCTGTTTGGTTAAACCTGCAACATTTACGGTCCGGTCTCGCTGCATTTGGTAATGAAAGGCGGTGAATCACCATAAACTACAATGGCGCAGGTGACAACATACCCATCATCGTACACCGCGCGAACATCATAACCCTGGGTGGTGTACGTCGATTTGGCATAGAACAGTTCAAATGGCTGATTGCGATGCGCCTCGAGATGGGTCAATTTCAACAATGTAGAGCCAGGTTCGGGTGCGGTTTGCAGAGCCGTATTCATTTCGGCAACTGCATTTACTGCCCGAGTGGGCATTCGCATCCAGATTCCACCTGCGGCGCCCAGCAATATCACCAGCAAAAACAATACCATCACCCGCAACGCGCCGCCCGGCTGCGACCAGAAACGGATAGACTGTTTCGCCAGCCAGCGGAAGAAATAGACAACCGGCAGGCAAATTGCCATCGCTGGCAAGAAAATAATAACAAAGGTAATCCCTTTCTGGAACGGGCTGGCTGCCGAATAGGGCATGTTGCTTAAAATCAGGATGGTTGCCCCTGCCAGCGTGCCGGTCAGCAATCCTGCCCAGGTTTCGAACCCCCAGGCCGTCAAAAACCCGACCAGCATCAATCCCGGCCCCAGCCAGGCCCAAAAGGTGGCGTAAAACTTCCAGTCGAGCCCCATTGGCAGGTGCGGGAATAAAACCCGGTCTGAGAACATGGCGACCAGTGTAAACGCCGTGCCTCCCAGCAGGCCAAAGACTGCGCCGAACAACGCGCGGCGAATTTTATTGATGTTCGATTCTTTATCTAAATGATTAAGCGAGGTTGGGTACATGGAATATCCTTAAACAAGGGTATTTTCCCACAACTGGATATAATCTTCCAGTCTCCCCGAAGTGGTGACAGCAATTCCAAGTCTAAGGAAACAACTGAAAGATGTGAAACAATTCCGTAAAGCATCTCTTCATTATACGAAAAACCGATTGACTTGAAGATTCGCGCGTGCTACAATGTGGGCAGGTTCGCCCCAAATTTCACCATCGAAGAGAACACAGTGCCAAATCCTCGCAAACCCCTGCGATTGAATGTCGGTTTCCTGGTCAGCGCCGCTGCCGGATACAACCGCGATTTCGAGTTCTACATTCCCAAATTAACTGATGAAGATGATGTAACGCTGGCCGAGGTGGAAGGCCACGCCAAAATCAGCCGCACGCCCCAGGGCCTGCTCGTGGAGGGTGAATTTACCGGCGATACCCAACTCGAATGCGTGCGCTGCCTGAACGAGTACACCCAGCCCTTGCATTGGGAATTTACCGAACTATACGCTTTTACCCGCGATAACATCACCGAATCCGGGTTGCTCGTCCCCGAAGATGCGCACATCGACCTCCAGCCGCTGGTGCGCGACTTCGCCCTGCTCGAAATCCCCATCAAACCATTGTGTAAGTCAGACTGCAAGGGTCTGTGTCCCGAATGCGGCCAGAACCTGAATGAAAAAGACTGCGGACACCGGCCGGAAATCGACTCGCCGTTTTCGGCGCTCAAAGATTTACTGTAAGGCGGAATTCATTCCGCCGCGCAATACAACGTGAATTCGGAATAAAGATTTCGAGCCCGATTGCACTAAAAATATTTCACGCAAAGCCGCACAGACCGCCAAGTTTTTTATTTTCTTTGCGGCTTTGCGCGGGAAAAACTACAGAATTGAGCCGGGCATTCTTATTCCGAGTTGACCTTAATAGAGGGAATGCGTGAGAAATAAATATCAGGAGGGCAGTCGTGGCACACGCGAATCGAAGATACCGCAACGAAGTCCTCAACAGCCTGCTCGAAAAAGCAGGCGTGCAGGGTTATCTCACCACGGATGACCTGATGGAAGCCGTCCCGGAGATTGATTCGGAGCGGTTGCGTGTTATTTTAACGGTGCTGCGGCGGCGGGGCGTGGATGTGCTGGATGCCGAATCGCCGGAAGATACCCGGCTGAACGAATCCGAGTCCCAATCTTGGGACAATCCAATTGATTCGGTTGCATCAAATGACCCCATTGGCTTGTACCTGAAAGAGATGGCACGCGTCCCGCTACTTTCCATGGAAGAAGAATTTGCCATTGCCCGCAAAATAGAAGCCGCTCGGCAGGCGCGCAAGGAACTCCAGCGCGGCGGGGTGACCCCAACGGCAGTTCGCGCGCTAGAGTTGGATATCCAGGAAGGGCAGGCGGCGCGTGAACACATCATCAAAGCCAACACCCGTCTGGTTGTCAGCATTGCCAAACGCTATATGGGGCACGGCCTGGCTTTTCTCGACCTGATTCAGGAGGGCAACCTGGGGTTGATGAAAGCCGTCGAAAAATACGACTACCGGCGCGGCTTCCGCTTTTCGACCTACGCCACCTGGTGGATTCGCCAAACCATCTCACGCGCCATCGCCGACCAGTCCCGCACCATCCGCGTGCCGGTTCACATGTCTGACCGTATTCGGCAGGTTTACCGGTGTACGCACGAACTGGAACAAACCCTGGGACGTGAGCCAACCATTGCCGAACTGGCTGCCGCCATGAATCTGCCGGTCGAAAAGGTGCAGTGGATTCGCAAAGTCTCGTGGACGCCGCTCTCGCTCGAAAGCCCGGTCGGGGATGAAGAGGAATCCGAGTTGGGAATGTTTATCGAAGATGAACTCAGCCCTCCACCGATGCAGAGCGTCTACGAATCTCTATTGCGCGAAAAAATCCGCGAAGTGCTTGGTACGTTGCCGCCGCGCGAGGCGCACATCCTGCGCCTGCGCTTTGGTCTCGAGGATGGTAACGTCTACACCCTCGAAGAAGTCGGTCTGAAATTCGGTCTCACCCGCGAGCGTATCCGTCAAATCGAAGGCAAGGCCCTGCGCTGGCTGCGCCACCCCAAGCGAGCCAGACAGTTGCGCGACTACCTGTAAAAAGACCTCGGAGTTCAACCAGAACTCCGAGGCTTTTTGATACAATCTAAACCGGAGATTCTTCTGATGCTTAACCAACCACTACAACTTTTACCGGAATATCGGGATTACGTCTGGGGAGGAGAACGACTGCGCCCGGGCATGGTCCCCACCGCCGAGGCCTGGGTCGTCTACGAAGGCGACCAAATCGCGGCTGGAGCCTTTGCCGGCAAAACCCTGGCGGAACTGGCCGCCGAAAAGGGACAAGAACTGCTCGGCTCACGCGCCTATGCCAAAACCGGGACGCGCTTCCCGCTGCTGGTCAAACTGCTCGACTGCGCCCAATGGCTCTCGCTGCAAGTCCACCCGGATGACGAGCAGGCCATTGCGCTCGAAGGCCCCGGAAACTTTGGCAAAACCGAAGCCTGGCACGTCATCGAAGCCGCGCCCGATGCGACCCTGATTGCCGGGATGAAGCCCGGAACCACTGCCGAGACCCTCGAAACAGTGATGCGCAACGGCACAATCACCGAACATGCCCAATCGCTGCGCGTTCAGGCGGGCGATACAATTTTCATGCCCGCCGGCACTATCCACGCCCTTGGCCCGGGACTGCTCGTCTATGAAGTGCAGCAGACCTCCGACTGGACCTACCGCGTCTATGACTGGGGGCGCCCCGAAACGCCGACCCGCCGCTTGCACATCGACAAATCCCTGGCTGTCTCACGCCCCGAGGCAGTTGCCAGCGCCCACCCCCTACCCGCCCAGGCAGATGGGCAGCCCGCCTTGTTGTGCGCATGTCCCTACTTCCGGCTCGAAATGCTCTCCGCCGAAATACAACCCGTCGCGCTGGATACCAGGGGTGAGAGTTTCCATGCCATCACCGTATTGGAAGGCGCAGCGCATATCGTCACCCCAGGCGGCGAAGTGACCCTCAAGCGTTTTGAAACCGCCGTCATCCCGGCGGCCTGTTGCTCTTACCGGGTTGAGCCGGTCACTGCGTTTCGGGCGTTAAGGACTGGGGTGGTCTAAAAATAAAAAAATCCCCCGCGCAGGCGGGGGATTCGGTTTGGATGTGTAAGTTACATCGGCCGGACGTCAGCGGCTTGCAGTCCTTTGGGACCCTGCTCGATGGAGAACTCAACCTGTTGGCCTTCATTCAACGCCTTGTAACCACCCATCTGGATGGCAGAGAAGTGGACAAAGACATCCGGGCCGCCATCGCGCTGGATGAAGCCATAGCCCTTGCTGCTGTTGAACCACTTGACGGTGCCGATTACACGTTCGCTCATGTTGCCTTTACTCCTTACTGCTTGAAAAAAACGGATGTGATACGGCCGGTACCTTGCGCCAGGGGCAACAAAAACACCTGAGCAGCGTTCGTGCTCAGGTGAAGCCATTGCCGACTACAACAAGAATACACGTGCCACTTACATTAAAAGTTTATCAGGTTGGGGTAGGGATGTCAAGAATGAATTCCAGAGTGTCCAGGGCTTTC
>Ga0101944_10003541_pt1 | contig 21467 bp, 10 predicted proteins | sample DewCreD2012metaG_FD_75245 | JGI IMG/M metagenome (GOLD analysis project Ga0101944, IMG submission 75245) | Hot spring sediment bacterial and archeal communities from British Columbia, Canada, to study Microbial Dark Matter (Phase II) - Dewar... ... | reverse complement strand
GAAATCGGATTCGCGTAACCGCCGAGAATCAGGTCGGCGCAGATGAAGGCCTGGCCCACGGCCGCGGCCGTCCGCGTGTGGCAGGGAATCTCGCAGCCGCCGTCCACCGGGTCGCAGACCATGCCCAGGGTGTTCTGCAGCGCGATCGAAGCCGCGTCCGCGGCCTGCGCGGCCGACCCGCCCGTCAGTTCGACGACGGCGGCGGCGGCCATCGCGCCGGCCACGCCGATCTCGACCTGGCAGCCGGCCTCTTCCGCGGCAAAGGTCGCGCGCTGCGCCATGACCAGGCCGACCGCGCTGGCGGCCAGCAGGGCCATCGCGATCTGCCGGTCGGTCAGGTGGCGTTCCTCGGCCAGCGTGACCAGGAGGCCCGGCAGCACGCCCGACGAACCGCCCGTCGGGGCCGCGCAGACGACGCCCTTGGAATTGCAGACGTGGAGCGCCGCCAGGCTTCGGGCCGCCGCGCGGGCCAGCATGCCGCCGTGCGCCAGCCGGCCTTCCTGCTCGGCGCGCATCACCTTGGATGCCGACGGCGACATCAGGGGAAGGTCGAGGCGCGAGTCGTCCAGGCCCTGCGCGACCGAAGCGCGCATGATGGCGAAACGGCGGAGCATCTCGGCGATGACCTCGCTTTCCGGGATGCCGAGCAGCGCCGCTTCGTACGCGCAGGCTGCCTGCCCGAGACTCCAGTGGCCGGCGGCCGCGACTTCGAGCATTTCGCGGGCGGAGGAGAACAGCGCCGGTCCTTTCTGCACGTGCATCAGCGGCTCGGCGCAGCGCACGTCGGCGACGCTGCCCATCGACCGCAGCTGACGGATCAGGTCGGGCGGAACGGGTTCCGGCGAATTCCACTGGGCCAGCATCGAACCGCCCTCGGCCTGATGCCAGGCCGGCGCATCGACGCGCAGCAGGGCGGCGATGCGCCGGCGAACGTCGGGTTCAGCGGCCACTTTCACCTTCGTCAGCACGACCCATGACTTGCCGTCCAGACGACAGGGCCATTCGTCGAAGCGATAGACGTCGATCATGCCGCCGCCGATCGAGCGCGCCCAGACGACGTGGCCGAGCCCGCTGCGCGTGGCCGCTTCCAGACGGATCGTGTTCGGGTGGTCGTTGCACGCGAGCGGCTCGACGACGAAACGGAGGTCGAGGCCCTGGGCGGCGGCCTCGGCCGGCGCCTGCGGGTAGCGGTCGTCGATCATCTCCCAGTTCAGGAATGCCGCGGCGAAGGCCGCATCCACGCCCAAGGCACGGTAGGTGGGCGCGTACGAGCCCGTCGGGTCGAAACCGATCCGGACGCGCACAACGGCGTCGCCGGCCAGCATGGCGGCCATTCGGCCGATTCGGTACGCGCCCGCCGTGTGCGAACTGGACGGCCCGCGCATCACGGGCCCCAGGACGTCGTTCAGGAGGCTGACGAGGGGCATCGTTTCTCCAGTTCAACCGGGCTGCGTGCCGGAACGCGTCAGCAGATACTCGTGTCCCGCCTCGGTCTCGAACGCGATGCACGTCTCGTCCACCGGTGCGGTGGCGACCGCTTTCCGCTTGCGGGTCACGCGGAAACGGCCCGGGGTGCGGATGCGGCAGGTGCCGCCGAGCCGCGAGAGGATTCGTGCCGAATCGAGCGCCCTTCCGTCCCATGACAGGTCCACCACAAATCCGCCCCGCGCGCAGAGCCCGCGCACGTTTCCCCTGTTCCAGGAGGGCGGCAGCGCCGGCAGCAGGTGCAGTTCGCCCTCGTGCGATTGCAGGAGCATTTCCGCCACCGCGGCAGCCACACCGAACGAACCGTCCACCTGCAGCGTGTTGGCACAGATGGCGAAGAGGCTGTCGGTCGCGTACTTTTGCAGGTAGTGCCTGAAGTTCGCGAGGGCCTTGTCGGGTTCGTACAGGCGCGCCCAGCAGCCCATTTTCCATGCGGAAGCCCAACCGTTTCCGTCGAGGCCGCGCTGTTCGAGAACGACGGCACTCGCCTTCGCCAGATCCGGTGTGCGGCGCGCGGAGATCCGGTTTCCGGGAAAGAGGCCGTACAGGTTCGAGATGTGCCGGTGGCTCTTTTCCTTCTGCTCCCAGTCCTCGAGCCACTCCTGCAGATCGCCCTTGCGGCCGATGCGCATGGGGGCCAGACGGTCGCGCGCGGCGAGGATCTTCTTCCGGAAGGCCGCGTCCCGGCCGAGCACCGCGGCGGCCTCCGCAGCGTAACCGAAGAGATCGTGGAGGATCTGCAGGTCGATCGTGGAGCCGGCGCAGATCGTCGTTCCGGGACTCCCGTGACCGGTGATCTCGTCGAAGAAATCGTCGTTGCCGGGACGCGCGGGAAAGTTTTCCGGCGAATTGGACGGGTTGGTGACCAGCCAGCCGTGCTGCGGGTGCTCGACGAGGAAATCGAGGAAGAATTCGACCGAGCCCTTCATCAGCGGATAGGCCCTTCGCAGGAACGCGCGGTCGCCGGTGAAGAGGTAGTGCTCCCAGAGATGCGTGCACAGCCACGCGCCGCCGGTGGTGAAGGTGCCCCACTGCGGTCCGTCCATCGGTGCGGCCACGCGCCACAGGTCCGTGTTCTGATGACAGACCCAGCCTCTGGCGCCGTAATGGTGACGCGCCACGGCGCGTCCCTGCTCGGTCAGTTCGCGGATCATGCGGAGCAGCGGCTCGGCGCATTCGCCCAGGTGGCAGACCTCCGCCGGCCAGTAGTTCATCTGCGCGTTGATGTTGGTCGTATACTTGGAATCCCAGGACGGATTCATGGAGGCGTTCCAGATGCCCTGCAGGTTGGCGGGCTGGGTGCCGGGGCGGGACGAGGCGATCAGCAGGTACCGTCCGAACTGCAGGCCGAGCGCAGCCAGATTCGGGTCGTTGGCGCCGTCGAACCGCTTCCTGCGCTCGTCGGTGGGCAACGACGAGTCGGGTCCCGAACCCAGGTCGATGGAGACGCGGCGGAAGAGCGCCTGGTGATCGCGCAGGTGATCCTCGCGGACCTGCGTGTAGGTTTTCCCTCGGACCGAGCGGAGTGCTCTCTGAACGCGGGCTTCGGGATTGGCACGGAGGTCCTTGTAGTCGACGACATTGGTCGCCGCCGCAATGTAGATCGTCACCGCGTTCGCGCCGGCCACGGTCAGCAGCGCATCGTCCACGCGGATGCTTCCGCCTTCGGGAACGGCCTTAAGGCGGGTCAGATGGCGCACCTTGCCGGCGACGCCGAGGTAGTCGGCGGACTTGCCGCGCAGGACCAGTCCGTCGCGCCCGTCGCCGTCCATGCGGAAGTAATCGTTGCCGTAGTTCGAATGGGCCGTGTTGCGGCAGCCGCGGAGTTCGGCGGAAAACGAGACCTGGCACGGGCGGTCGGCCGCGAGGCGCAGCACGATGACCTGGTCCACGGCGCTGGCGAAGACTTCGCGGAAGAAACGCACACCGCCCTGCTCGTAGCAGACGCTGACGATGGCCTGGTCGAGGTCGAGTTCGAGACGGTAGTCCCGGACCTCGCCGGCGGCAGGGAAGGTGAGGATCAGGTTGCCCAGCGCCTGGTACTTCATCTGTTCGACCGGGTTTCCCATCAGGTGCCGGCCGAAGAGCTTGTGCGCCTTGCGATACTCGCCGGCAAAGACGAGACGCTGGATCTCGGGCAGCACTTTTGCGCCACCCCGGACGGTCTGCGAATACGGCCCTCCGGACCAGAACGTCTCCTCGTTGAGCGCGATGCGTTCCTGATCAGTCTTGCCGAAGACCATGGCGCCGAGCCGGCCGTTGCCGACGGGAAGCGCGTTTTCCCATTGGCTCGCGGGGTGGGCATACCAGAGGCAGGTTGTCGTGTTCATGCGCCCTTCCGTTTCGTGCCGCCCATCTTCGATAGGATACGCTTGTGGGCCAGCGAAGGCTCCTGTATTCGAAGGGATCGGCGCGCCAGATGCTTGTCGTTTTGCGACACGGCGCGCTTCGAGGTTCAGACCGTGCTCGACCCGGGCATGTCCGCCAGCGCGGCGCTCGGCTGGGGGAGCAGTCGTTCCCTGCGATAGGTGCCGGGCGAGGTGCCTTCGTGCTGCAGGAAGACTTTCGAAAGATGTTCGCTGCTCGAAAAGCCCACGTCGCGCGCGATGGCCTTGATGGGCGTGTCGCTCTCCGCCAGGAGACGCTTGGCATGCGCCAGGCGCGCACGGACAATCTCCTCGTGCACCGACCGGCCCAGGCCCTTGCGGAAACGGCGTTCCAGCGAACGTCGCGAAAGGGCCAGGCCGGCGCGGACGTCGTCCACGCCGATGTGCTCGTGACTGTGCTCCTGGATGTAACGAAGCGCCCTCGAGAGCACCTGGTCGGGAACGGCAAAGCCTTCGGTGGACCGGCGCGCGATCAGACCGACCGGCTTGATCCATATCGGCTTCCCGGGCGCGCGCTGGCCGGCGATCAGCCGATTCAACAGGTGCGCGGCACGGTACCCGATGCGTTCGTAGCCCTGCTCGATGCTGGTCAACGCCGGGCGCATGTGCTCGCAGAGCAGTTCGTTGTTCTGGCTGCCGACCAGCGCCACGTCCTCGGGAATGCGCAATCCGCGGCGCAGCACGATGTCGGCCAGGTAACGGCCCAGCAGGTCGTCGACGGTGAAGACGCCGATCGGCACGCGCCACGAGGCCACCCAGTTCGAAAGGCTGCTCTGCATGCCGTGCCAGTCCTGCGCGTTGCGCGGGAGTTGCATGACGTAGTGGGTCGACGGCGGCTCCATGCCGCGGCCCATCGCCTGGCGAAAACCTTCCAGATGCAGCGTGCAATTCCGGTTTCTGAACTGGCCGACATACGCGAGGCGGCGGTAGCCCCGTTCCAGGAGGTGCTGGGCCGCCAGTTTGCCGGAGGCACGCTGGTCGGGCAGCACGCAGGGGAGCGTTGCGTCGGGCGAGTTGACCCAGACGTTCACGGTCGGGATCTTCGCCTGGCGGACGCACGCGGCCGTGGTGCGCGTCACCCGCGCGATCAAACCGGCATACCCGCGCACGCAGGATCCAGCATCGAAGAACGGTTCGAGGTGGCATTCCCAACGGCGCGTATGCGCGTAACGAAGGATGCCGCTGACGACGCCCGTATGGTGCTTGTAGAGCGGTTCGATATCGATGCCGATGGCGATTTTCAGAATCCGTCGGGTCATCTCGCAGCCCTCAGTACCGCGCCGCAGAAGTTCCAGACCCATTGCTTGCGTCTGCGGGTCCGGCTCTTCGTTGCTCGCTCGTCACAGATCTCCTCCGGATATGCTCCTCGCTCGCGCCTCGACCCGGACCCGCATCCGCAGCGCACGGGGTCAGGAACTTCCGCGGCACGGTACTCAGACGCTCGGTCCCAAAAGCATCATCGAAGCAGCCCGCACGAAAAACAACTGCGGGTAGGCCTGCGCGCCGCACCCGGAAAAGGGCCGGCCGGCAACGGCCCCGATACGTCGGCGTGTGCCGCGACGTTGGGAACTCCCTCGGGCCGACGCTCAGCGGGCGATCTCCAGCGACGAGCGTGCCATGCGGGCCGCTTCGGCATCCTTGAGCGCCGCCTTGGCGAACAGCGTTTCGGCCTGTTCCGTCCTGCCGACCTCCAGTTGGAACACGGCGGCGATCAGCAGCGATTCCGGATCGTCGTCTGCCGCGGCGCTGGAGGCCAGCGAGGCGCGTATGGCCGGCGAAAGCATGCGCCAGGGCATCGGCAGATCGTTGCCCTGCGTGTTGACGATCAAGGTGTTTTCGTTCGCGCCGCGCACCAGGTAGTCCCGCTGGTCGCCCAGGTCGAGCTTCAGCTTCCGACCGGTCCTGGCCAGTTCGTCGAGTTTCTTCGCCAAACGCGCCTGCCATGACGCCAACGCTTCAGGGGAAATGCTTGTTTTGGAGGGCGCGGGCGTGGGTTGGGGTGCGGCGTTCGAAACCTTGGCCGGAGGGGCGGAGGAAACGGTTGCAGGCAAGGCCCCCGGCGCCAGTGGCACGACGGGTGCTGCGCTCGCCGTCGATTCGGAAGCGCCGGCTCTTGCCGAAGGATCCGCGAGCGCGCCGCTGGCGCGGTATTCCTTTGCGACCTCGAGCGCCCATTTGCCGTAGAGCGAATCGGGGTGTTTTTCGGCGAAACGTTCCAGATCGCCCGCATACGCGGCGCTCCTGTTCCGCTTCAAGGCGTCCACGAGCTGGCGATAGTTGGCGCCCAGTTTCAATTCCAGCTTCCACGCGTCCTGGCGGAAGCCCTCCTCGAAACGCGCCACGCGCTCCTGGAAACCGGGCAGGAGCCCGAACTGCTTCTGGGTCCTGGCCAGTTCCGCCTGCAGGCGCAGGATATCGCCGGTCTTCTCCAGGGCCTCCAGGGTGGCGACGGACTGCTGTGCCTGGGCGTCCAGGTAGTTCAACATCGCGGTGGCGACGGCCGTGTCTTCCGGGCCGGGGTTTTTCAGTGCCGCCGCGGCTTCCGCGAAGCTCTTCCTCACGATCGCCCGGTAGGCCGTGTCCATCCTGCCTTTGAGCGCCTTGGGGTTCACGCCCGGGAGACAGACCTGGATGCCTTGGATCAGCAGCTTCGGGTTGCCCAGCCCGTAGACGAGCGCCATCGTTCCGGTGGGGTGATAGCGCGAGGCCATGTAATAGCCGTCGTCCGCGTAGTCGCGACCGGGCAGCAGCACGAACGAGCCGTCGTGGCAGCGCATCATGTTGAAGAAGGCCTTGTGGTAATCCAGCACGACGCGGAGCACCTTGTCGTCGCCGGAAGCCGCAGCGCCCAAGGGGCCCCAGAGGAGGCCCAGGTTGGAGTCCGCATGCCCGTCGGGCATGCTCTTGTACGCGCGTTCCAGGTAGCGCTGATTCTTGTCGGCGTAGTCCACGGAATCCGCGAATTCCGGACTGAGCTTGTGGGCGACGATGGAACATCCGGCACGGCCGGCGTAGTTGTCGCCGCTCCTGGATTTCTTCCAGGCGACCGGATCGACGAGTCCGTTGTTGAGGGTGAACTCGCCGCCGTAGGCGACGTACCCCGCCGCGTTGGTGCCCCGGTGGATGAAGTCGAGCGCGCGCCGGATGCTGTCCGGATGGGCTTCCACCCCGCACCGCGCAGCCAGCTGCCACGCGGTGACGGCCAGGATCGTGGTGTATTGCATGGGGCCGTAGCCGTTGGGACCGTAACCGCCGTCCTTTCCCACACCGGGTACGTACGGTGCGTGACCGAAACCGCCGTCGTAGAGTTGTTGTGCGGCATCGATTTTCGAAGCGTCTTCGCCCGGCTTGGCCTGCCAGACCACGATCTTGCCCGAGTACTGCGCTTTTTCGAGCGCCCCCACCAGGATCTTTACGGTCGGCAGGACCGCCGCGTCCCGGGTCAGCAGGTGGTATTCGCTCAGCGCGATCAACTGGTGGGAGAGATTCCACGTCCACGTACCCGCGTCGGGTTTCTGGCCGCTCCACTTCAGCGCCATGCTCTTGCCGGCGGCGAACTGTTTCGGGTCGTCGCTGGTCAGCAGGGCCAGCGTCACCGCCATGCGGGCATGCGACTGCCAGACATTCTGCGCATCGGGATGCTCGGCCAGATACTTGAGCGCGCGTTCCCGGAGCAACTCGGACTTCCTGCAACCCACGGGAAAGGTTGCGCCGAAGGTGCCGATGGGTTCGAGGTCGATGGTAACGTCGAGTTTCTCCGAACCGCGCTGGACGTTCAGCACGAGCTTGCCGTCTTTTCCCTCGGCCCGCTCGATGGCCTCTCCCAGGTCCATGATCGGGCCTTCGTAACCGTGCGGACCGCCGCCGAAGGTGTGGATGCCGAACGGCTTGCCAAAGGCGCCGGCGATGACGTCGTTCAGCTTCAGCTTGGAAACCGCGGGGGAGTCCTTGAAGAGGTACTTAACGATGAAGGTCCTGTCGGTGAGGATGGCCCGCGCGCCGGTGGGGCCGAGGTTGACCAAGAAACCGGGCACCTCCTTGTCCGGCGCATTGTTCTCGGTCGGCTTCTCCCAGCGTCCCTGGTTGTCCTTGTCTTTCATGGCATGGACCTGGGAGGCAAAAGTGACCGCCATCGCAAGCAGCGCGGTCATCGGCCATCGCGTTCTCCGGTGCATCTTGGAATACCCTCCCGTTCGGGTTTCGTGTTCATCGACCGCGGACCGGCGTCTACAGGTGTGTACGTCCTTGACTCATTCGGTACGGCACCAAACGACGGCAGGGATGCGACAAGTGACAGCACGTTTGCGGCAGGGGCACCGCCGTCGATGGCGACGAACCGGCTACGAGGGTAGCTCGCAGTCCCAACACGCTGCGTGATCGTTTTAGGGTGCGTATCCTTGGCGCCAGGTGCTTGACGACATTTTGGGGACACGCACCCTGGCAACAACGTTTTGTGCTGACTTCGGTTGTGGCTGGTGGCGGAACGGTTACGATATCGCTCCGGCGCGTGACACGGAGAGACCATCGTGAGCGGAACCTCACAGGACCCCTTGCCGACAGAGCCGCGTGTCCGACGTCGGAAGCCCTCGCCGTTGGATGATTCGTTCCTCGACACGCTGGCCGAGACGCTCTCCCAGGAACACTTTTCGGTAAAAGCGCTCAAGCAGCGCGCCATCGAACGGACACAGGCCGCTTCGGGCAGGCAGGATACCATTGCGCCGGTTGCCGCGACGGGTCCCTGTGGGCCGCGGTCGTCCGACGAATGCGATCTCGAGGACTCGCCGCGCATCAGCCGCCTGAACCTGGCAGTCCAGCTGCCGGAAATTTTTCCCGATGACCCGACGCGTTCGCGTTACATCATCGGAGAGATACTGGGAGAAGGCGGGACCGGCCGCGTTTTTTCAGGGATCGACTCCAATCTGAAACGGCCGGTGGCCATCAAGTTCCTCTCGACGCCGGATACCCTTCCGGGTGAGCAGACGGCGGAGTTCATCCGAGAGGGCCAGGTGGCCGCGAAGCTGGAGCACCCCAGCATCATCCCCGTATACGACATGGATTGCACATCGGATGGCAAGGTCTACCTGGTGATGCGGAAGGTGACCGGGGAGACCTTGTACGACCTAATCGAGCGCGAGGCGCTGTCGACGGACTCGACATCCGCGCTGAGCATCAACGCCAAGCTGAACATCGTGCTGCGCATCTGCGAGGCGCTATCCTTTGCGCATGCCAGAGGCATCGTGCACCGCGACATCAAGCCGGGCAATGTCATGATCGGGTGTCACGGCGAAGTGGTGGTGGTGGACTGGGGAACGGCATCGGCCTGTGGCGCCGACGGATCCGCGCAGGGCTGCCTGATGGGCACGCCGGCCTACATGTCGCCGGAGCAGGCTCGCTGCGAGAGGGCCGATTCGCGGAGCGACATCTATTGCGTGGGTGCGACGCTCTTTTACATGCTGCTCCTGCGTTGGCCGACCGAAGCCGACGACCTGGACACGTTCTGGGAGAAAAAGTGCGCCGGCATCGTCGATCCGCCCACGAGGGAGGAGCGGCGGCTCATTCCCGCGCCGCTGCTGGCCATCGCGATGAAGGCGCTGCGCGCGGACCCCGCGGAACGCTATTCGACGATCGATGCCATGGCATCCGATCTTGCAAACTACCAGGCCGGGCAGGCGGTAAGCGCCTACCCCGATACGCTCTGGGCGTTCGCAAGGCGATGGTATCGCCGCAACCGGCTGCTCTGCTGGTCCAGTGCCGTGCTGCTGGCGGGCATCGTCTTCTTCGGGGAGCTGCTGTATCGCGAGCGGGCGCGCGAGGTGGCTGCCTGGGGACCGCCGGTCGAGACGGTCCGGTTTTCGGATGCGGAGACGGAATGGCGTAACGAATGGGGACTCGAAGACCAGCGGCCGCTCGGACAGTACGGATGCCGTGTGGAAGAGGAAGGCTATATCGTGCTGGTCCGGAAAAAACAACTCGCCGGGTCGGTGGCCATCGAGTTCGACACGCCTCCGCTGGCGCGTGGAGGCATGGGGCGGATTTACATTCAGTGGATCGAACAGGCGGCGTGGGACGAGAAACGCAACGAGCTGATCCGTTCGCCGGAGTCCACGTTCTACTCGTTCATCCTGGGCCGCCAGTTCACCGCCATCGAACATGGGCGTGCCTTCCTCGATTTCAGTCCCGTTTCGCTCGAGCCGGGAAGGAACTACCGGGTGCGCGCCGAGATGGATCAGTACGAACTGTCGCTCTTTCTGGATGGACAACGCGTCGGTCATGCGCGCCAGGACCTTTTTCACGGTCCCGGTCACCTGATGCTGCGCCGCGAGTACGCCGGCCGCACGTTCGCGAACGTGCGGCTCTATTTCAAGGGCGTTGCGGAAAAGGTCAGCGCGCTTGCCGTGCCGGACACGTTTCACAAGGATGGACTGTACGATCGAGCGGTGCATTACTACGACGAAGTTCTCCGGTCTCATCCGGACAAAGACCTCGCACGCGAAGCGCTGTATAAGAAAGGCTTGTGTCTCTACCGTCAGCGGCGCCACGAGCAGGCCTTTGCGGTCTGGCGTGCGCTTTGGGGCACGCCGTTGGAACCGTCCGTGGCGTACTGGGAACGGGAACGCGCCTACGAAGCCGGCGATCATGCGGCGGTGTTGGCGGATCTTCGCGGGCGATTCCCATCCGCTGGCGCGGAAGAACGCAGGAAGATGACGGCACAGTGGGATTGCATGGTCCACCATCTCGAGTCGGGCGCGGCGAGTCGCGAGGTCCTCGAGGGATACCTCTCCATCTGGGAAGAGTTTCTGCAGCAGGACCCGCTCGGTCAGGTGGTCGCGGCCACGTTGCTGGATCGGTTGGAACGCTACGAGGAGATTGCGGATCGCTGCCCCTATGCAGTGACGCTGTGCGCATTGACGCTCGTCCGCTTGAACCGGGCCGACGAGATGCTGCGGCGCTATCCCGGTTACGTGTGGTTGAGCTGTGCGGTGCTTCTTGACCAGGGCCGCTACCAGGAAGTGCTCGAACGATATCCGTTCATGACCGGGGAGTGCGTTACGGCGATGATCCGGAGCGGGCGTGCCAGCCAGGCGCTGGAACGATACGCCGACGATGCAGGCTACCGGAACGAGGCGCTGTTGGCGCTGGGACGCTGGCACGAAGTGCTCGAAGCGCCGGCTCGTCCATTGCCGCGGCAGTTGGCGGACCAGCGTGCCTGGGCGCTGATCCATGCGGGGCGTTACGGGGAAGCCGCATGCGAGGCGCACTTGCCCCTGCCGCGGCTCTGGGCGCACACGCTCCAGGGACGCGAACCCGGCGAGATTCCCGGCGGGACGGATTTGCTGACGGCATACGCCAAATCCTTCGAGGCGTTCCTCAAAGGCGGACCCGCGCCACTCGCGATACCTCCCCGCAAACTCTGGCTCGATTTGAATGAGACGAACCAGGACGCTTACCATGAGATCCCGTGGGCTCAGTATCTCCTTGTTCCGCTGGCCGGGGAACTGCGCGGAGATGCATCCGCCATGCACGGCCTGGTCGAACGTATCGCCGACGAACGCCGCCGGTATCAGGCCGGCACACTGTACGGCACGGCCGCCTATGTCGTGGGGAAGCTATCGGAAGAGGAATTCCGCGAACAACCCTGCAAGCAGTTCGTGGAAGGTCGATGGCTCTTCGCGCGCGCGTTGCGCGCCGATCGCGAAAAGCGCTCCGCCGAAGCGCTGGACCTGTACCGCCAGTATGTCGAAATGCCCTTCGCGCAGAAGGGATTCCAGTGGCTCGTCCACCGCTTCGCGCAGTGGCGCGTCGAGCAACTCGAAACACGCGGGTCTCCCGCCCGCTGAACTTTAACCGGACCTGCGTCCTGCACCTGGATTCAAGGAATCGCTGCCGTGCTCGTAGTCGCGATCGTTGTCGGCCGTTCGCGGTTCCGGATGGCGAGCGGTTGGGTGCTGCCCTCCTGACGCAAAATGGCAAGCGGTTGCCGCAATCGCATTTCCACGTGGAAGGACGTTCGCGTGTACGCCACAAAAAGGAACGGCTTGCATGGCAACGCGGGCGTTCCGGAACGCAAACTGCCGGGAAGGAGGTCTTCCGACATGCCGTCCATCCGTTGCTCGCTTCTGCCGGTCCTGCTTCTCGCGGCGTCTTCGAACGCGGAGGTCCGTCTGCCGAAAATCTTCACCAGCCACATGGTGGTTCAGCAGGGCCTTCCCGTGACGGTGTGGGGATGGGCGGATGCGGGCGAGAAGGTGACCGTTTCGCTGGCGGGCGCTTCGGCGTCCGCCGCGGCCGACGAAAATGGCGCGTGGAGGGTCACGTTGCCGGCGCTCAAGGCGGATGCTGCGGCGCAGACGCTGGTGGTCTAGGCGTCCAATACCATCGAACTGACCGATGTGCTGATCGGCGAAGTGTGGATCTGCTCGGGCCAGTCCAACATGGGGCGGCCGGTGAACGAAGAGGATGCCAGGACAGCGGAGTGGCCTGGCATCCGGCTCTTCAATTCGTCCGGCGACACGCCCCGGCGCGACGATGTGGACGACGCGACCGAGTGGACGGTCTGTTCGCCGAAGAGCATTCTCACGGCCGGCGACGCATTGAGCCCCGATAAGAGCAAAGGCCGGCGCGGCTTCTCGGAGGTCGCTTTCCACTTCGGGCGCAAGATCCACCAGACGCTGAAGGTGCCGGTGGGGCTGATCCAGGTGAACTGCGGCGGTTCGACGGCCGCGGACTGGACTCCGATGCCTGAAATCGGGGCGAAACGGACGGTGGACGAGCGGCTTCCGAAAGTGACGCACATGCCGGGCATGCTCTACTGGATACGGTTGCGGGGACTGGTGCCGTTCGCGATTCGAGGGGTGGTCTGGTACCAAGGCGAAGATGACGGCCGGAACGCAAAGTATGACGAGGACTTCGCCCGGATGATCCTGGCCTGGCGGGCGCAGTGGGGGCGCGAGGACCTGCCGTTCTACTTTGCGCAGATCGCGCAGACGGGTTATGCTGGCGGGATGCTGCGCGTCTGGGAGTCGCAGGTCCGCGTGATGCGCACCGTTCCGCACACCGGCCTGGCGGTCAGTAACGATATCTACGACGGGACGACGAACGGCGATTTCCGCGAGCGCCTTGACCCTGAATTGGGTTGGCCATTGGTCGGCGGCGGCAACCCGCATCCCACGGGCAAACCCCGGGTGGCCGCCCGCCTGGCCGACATCGCGCTGGTGAAGACCTACGGCCAGCCGGATCGCACGGTCTTCGGACCGATGTACGAATCCCACGAAGTCAAGGACGGCCGCGTGCGTGTGAAGTTCAGTTTCACGGGCAGCGGTCTGTCGACACGCGATGGCAAGGAGCCGGACTGGTTCGAGGTGTCTGACGGGACGCAGGACAGAAACCGGCTGAAGTACGTCAAGGCGGGTGCATTCCCGAAAAATGGACATCTCCTATGAAGCGTGGGGGCAAATCTCGCTTGGCTCTTCATAGGGAAAGTCCATCTTTCGGGATTACACCCGTCAAGGCGCAGGCTGCGATCATGGCGCCGGACACGGTGGAAGTCTGGTCTCCCGAGGTGAAGGATCCGAAGTCCGTTCGGTTCGGCTGGCACACCCTGGCACGCTTCAACCTGATCAACAAGGAAGGCCTGCCGGCCGTTTCGTTCAGGACAGACCATCAGTCCGACTGGAACCGTTAGTAACCGACAGTGGACCGTCTTTCGATCGTAACTCATTGTATTTATTTCGGATATAAAACGAGGCTTGAATAACGGCGCTGCAGGTAGTGCGTTGCATCCCGCAATTATCAAAAAACAGGGGCCAACCGAACCGATCTGCTGCCAACACTATCAGACGGTACCGAGCGACTGGGTACCGCTATGGAGGAACAGGGCATGGCGCAGCGCATGGGCATTCCCCCGTCTCCGGTGGCGCGGCGGGGCATCGTACTGATTTTCGTCGCGGGGATTTTGACGATCCTGGCGGCGATGGGTACGGCCTTCTTCGCCGTGACGCAGTCGTCCACGCTTTCTGCGGTCCGGTATGCGGACATGGTGCGCGGCGATTTGCTGGCCCGTGCGGGCATGAGCGAGGCGATAGCGCGGCTGCGCGCGCAGGCGTTCATTTCGGGCGAGTCGCCCTGCGATTCCTGGTACATGACCGACTGGCTGCAGGGCGCCGCACCGAAAATCTCCTATGCGTTTGGCGACGGTAAGGACGATCCGATGCTGCCGGATGGCATCGTCGATAACGAGCCGGGCGAGGCGAAGCAGCCGTACACCCGCGCGATGGGCGACAGCGCCGGGGAGGGCAGCGATCGGTTTTTCCTGGAGGTCGAGGACGCTGCATCCAAGATCAACGTGAACGCCTGCGACAATCTGGCGGTCGTTCTGGACAACCTCTGCCGTCTCATCGGCCCGCCGCTGGTGGCGGCCGATCAGAACATGCTGCAGCCTCGTCGCTGGTACGAAGAGAGCGGGAATGCGCTGCCCGAGTACAATTACAATGCGGGGGACACGGCGACGGCGCGGGACCTGTATTACTCGCTGGATGCCAAGGGCCGTCCGGTGCAGAAGGCCGACGGCACGGCCGTTTACGGCGACGGGTACGCGATCGCCGGCTACCGTGCGCGCAGTGGGCGGTTTCTGAGCATCGATAATCTCAAGGAGGCATTGACCTTCGTCGACCGCAACGGCAACGGCATCGCGGACGACCCGCTCGAGGTGCTGGAACTCGAGGCCAAGCTGGCCGCGCTCAGGCCGCACCTGACGACCGATTCGTGGGTGGATCCGAACACCGTCTGCGTCGGCAAGTTCGAATGGGTGGCCGACAACCAGACCGTGCCGGCGGTGCGGGAGGTGGGTGACCGCGACGGGAACGGGACGCCCGGCGACAAGCTGTACACCAGCGTCAAGGCGCAGATTCTGATCGACCGCGACAAGAGCTGGGTGGCGGACGATCCGGTGAACGATCCGTACAATACCAAGGGTTCGCTGCGGGGCTGTTACGTCTCGATCCTGAACGGTCATGGTTCCGGGCAGCTCCGGCGCATCGCGACCAACGGAGCCGACTGGATCGCGATCTGGGCCGAATCGCCGGACGACGAGCGGATGACGGTGCCGCCCGGGCCGATCAGTTCCTACATGATCATTCCCCGCGAGGACGCGCTGCTGACCAGGGTCGACTCGTCTTGCGGCGCACCGGCCTGGCTCCCGATCACGACCGAGGACGGCAGGCTGGTCGACGATCCGCGCATCGATTACGTCTCGCATCCCCTGTGCATCTTCCGCGCGCCGGTGAACATCAACACGGCCTCGGACAAGGTGTTGGCGGCGCTGTTCATGGGGATCAACGTGCAGCACGGCCACCCCATGGCGCTGGGAACGAACGCGGACCTGGACGCGACGCACGCGGCTTGGAAGATTTCTCCGGATCCGAATGCCTGCGAGAACGAAATCCTGACCTTTGCCGGGCTCAAGCGTGTGCCGGTGTCCTCCGGTAAGCTCGACTTCGACGATGCCAAAACGATCGCGGACGTATTGCTGGCCGAGTTGAAGACGGGGGATTTCGACCTGTCGTACATCACCAACCACGGCCGGATCGGGCTGAACGAGGCGCACGAACTGGCGGCGCGGATCGTCTCGGCGCGCCAGCGGACCAAGCCTCATCCCACGGACGACGACCCCGATCCGTTTACGGCCAACGGGCCGGCCGTGAAGGGGTACCAACGTGGCCCCTTCAAGAGCTGGGACGACCTCTATTTCCGCGTGATCAAGCCCTGGGACGATATCCGCTCCAAGCTCCCGACCGACACGGTCCTCCGTTCGGGAAATCCGTTGAAGGGCGGGAAGGGCAAACAGTCCGTGGCGCGCATGTTGATGGCGGCCTTCAATTCGAACACGGACATCCTGAAGTTCAATCCGAACATCGAGTGGATCGATCGGTGGGGGCGGAATTTCACCGAGATGGAGCCGGTGATGATTTACACCAACGACATCGCCTCGAACGGCAAGGCGATCACGCCCCCGGACGTCAATGTGTCGCCCACGCCCTCGAACCCGCTCCTTCCGGGGTGCGAGCCGATCTTCGCTCGGGAGGATCGGAAGCCCATTCCAGGCTATTCCTGGAATCCGGTTTGGCTGACCGATTTCCGCAACAAGGACCAGAGCGTCCCACTGCCTGGCGGGGGGACCTATCGCGGCGGCGCCTACATCATTCGCAGTCAGCGCTACAAGTCGGACGAGTTGATCGACAAGACGGATTTGAACCGTTCGACGACCGAATTCTCCTTCCATTCGAACGGCGTCTTTCGCATCGCCTCGACCGGGCAGATTGTCCATGGGGTCACGAAGCAGCTCCTGACCGAGCGGAAACTGGAGGCGGTGGTCAAGGTCTACGACGTGTGGCGCGAGTCGACGCAGGCCGATTTCGTGCGCGGGGAGTTCATGGAGGCGGCGGGGGGGAACCAGGGGAGCCTGGCCGTCGAGAACTGGAGTTACGAGGAGTCGAACCGGTCGGGGAAGGTGACTCGCGACGGCGTGCATACCGACCATTCGGGCAGTGCCAAGCCGATCAAACGGCTTTCGCTGAATACGCAGCCGGAACCGCTGGTTCCGCTGATGTATCGCCTGACCCGGCCGATGGGCTCAGGCGAGAACGAGGACAAGGTCGACACGAACATGCGCGACGCATGGGGCAATCCGCGCAGGAATCCGGTGGTGGTGCCGCCGGATCCCGCTTGGCCGGAGGCCCAGGTCCCCGATATCCTGGCCAACCGCGTCCTCCCCGCTCGTTACGACGGCCAGTTGGTGCTGGCGGTCAACACGCCGCGATTCGACCGCGGGAACGACACGTTCCTGGCCACCTTCACCGGCGACCTGGACACCACGACGAGCGCGATCAACGGGCGCGAACAGTCCAAGATGCCGCATACGCCCGCGAGCCAGGGATACCGGTACCGCGTCGTCGACACCTTCGGGCTGCTGGGGTTGCTCAACGACACCTTGGTGGACGTCGATCCCGAATTGCCCAACCGCTACGTTTACTGCTTCAAGTCGGCCAATACGGCGTTGGTCGGCCTCGACACCCAGCATTACTACAACAACTGTTCGGTGCGGATGGGCGATTTGCGCTCGGACGGGGTCTTTCTGAGCAACACGGGGGTTTCGGGAAACGACGGGACGCTGAAGTACTGTTTCAGCCGGGACGAGAACTCGAACGACAAGTCCAACTTCAACCCCAACGACCCGGACGGTTTCACCATCTCGATGTGGGCCAAGACGACGTGGTGGGAGGGGGACAACCGGCGGCACGAATTCTTCAACGCCTCGAACCCCGGTTGGGGCCCCAACTGCCGCGCCTGCTTCCTCACCAAGGACGGACGCTACTACTTTTCGGGCAATGCCGAGAACGGCAACATCTCCAACCAGGGGCAGCGGCGGAACGACCTTACTTTCCTCCTGGAATGTCCCAGCAACCAGCACCGGGACATCGAGTATGGCGGTTTGCTTAACGGCGACAGCCGAGTCAAGTATCAATGGCGGCCTCCTTACACGGGCCGCTATAAGCCGAAACTGCTTTCCGATAAAACCCTTTCGTTTTGGCCCGAATCGCCCAGCTACTATGTCCAGCCCTTCCGGTGGTGTTTCTTGGGCGGCCGCGCCACGGTGAAGGACAACACGATGCTGGATCTGGGCAGCGGGTCGCTGGGCCACTGGAAGAGCGACAAGAATGTCCAGAGCCGCAACCGGATCAAGAGCGTCATCCGCCCATTCATCAGCACGTCGCTCCTGACGGAAAAGGGCGAAAACCACACGTCGTGGGCCGTCACGATGGACAATTACGCCGATCTGTGCTGGACAATGAAGGACAGTCGCTGGTGGGACAGTACCAGCCCGGGCCGCTGCGACATCGGCAACAAAGGTCCGACAGACCTGACCCAGGGAGAGGGCCAGGGCGCCAAGACCGGTCTGGATGCGGCCTTCGACTGGGCCGACATTCCGGCCGCTAAAAAGAGCAGCGCGCAGACCAAGGTCTTTGCAATCAACAACCTGAATTATGGCCGCGCGGCCAGCGCCGTCGGCGACGAGATCGGGATGTGGCAGTATCGCCAGATGCCGGACGAAGGCACCTACGCCGTCATCGATGCCCTCAAGATCTCCAAAAAGGCCAACCTCGACCTGCCGGCCGACGATCGCGTGCTGGCCGAGATGACCACCAGCCGATACTATCTTCCCGCCAACCCGGCGACTCGTTCCGAGTGCCCTTGGTTCGTCTCGCAGACCCTCTCCGAGTTCATGCGGGGCAACATGTCGGCCAGCGAGTCGGTGACGCCGGTACGTGTGACCTGGTCGGGCTTCGGGCCGCGCTTCTACTACGAGGAGCGGCAGGCGAGCGGAACCTACAAGCGCGACGAACGGATCACGTTCGACAGGACGAACCAGAAGGTCGAACGGTTCAACTTCAAGGGGCCCTTCGACATCAAGATCTACAACGACGATGACGCGACCGTCGATTACGGGACGGATGTTTCCGGCCGCATCAAGTCCTTCGTCAGCGTCGAGCGTCCTTCGCCGGCCGACTACCAGGACCGGTCGAAGGCACGCAAGGATCCCTTCGAGGTCGAACTGCTGCGGGATGCGGGCGGCACCTTGACGGTGCTGGAGCGGATGGATGGGCTCAACGACGGCATCTTCGATGACCCCACCGCGCTGAATGCGCTGAAACCCGTACGCCTGCCCGCGAACCAGCTGCGCTATCGCGTCCGCTTCCGTTATTACCGCGACCCGCTGGTCGACCCCACGGCCGCGGCGGACGGAACGAGCACGGTGAATGCCGACAGCCACTACCTGTTGGACACCCCGGTCTTCGACGATATCTCGATCACGTACTTCACGCAGGTTCGGTTCCTGGATTTCAAGGCGGTCAACGAGTAGGAGGCTGGAACCATGCGGCGGGTCGCGTTGTGCATCGTGGCGTGGCTGGCGGGCTGGGTGGGGCTGGCGGCGGAGGAAAAGACCGCGGCGCAGATCGAGGCGGAGAAGTGGGCGGCCGAGGACGCGCTCGACGAGGAGCGGATGGGCCAGACCGACACGGCGATCTCGGCCATCGGTCGCATCGAGCTTGCGGCGCGCGAGTGGTCGACCGACGACTTGAGGGAGATCCGGACGGTCGATGCGGGCGTCTTCCATGCGACCCAGCTTTTGCGCAGGCAGGGTTGGGTGGAGCGCAGCGCGTCGTTGCCGGTTCGCTTTGCCAACGCGGCGCTGCTGACCTGGCTCCGCCAGAATTCCGGCCTCAAGACCGTCCATGCGCAGGGCCGATTGCGGGTGGACGGGAAGTACTTCCTGATCGAAGATTGCAGGCCGGCCGACGAACGGCCGATCGCAACGCCGCCGGCCGGGCGCAGCAAGCGAGGCGGAATGTAGACGAAGGGGCGAAGCGAAAACCCTTTCCCCGGCGTGGGATCGGGCCGATCTTTCGACCTCCGTGTCGTCGTGGCGTTCACCGGGGCTGGGAAGGGCCAATGGCGAAGGACCGGGCGGAGTTCATGAGGCTGTATCTCCAGGCGCAGGCGCCGTTGCGCTCGTATCTCTATTCCCTCCTGGGTCGGCGCGACGAGATGGAGGAGGTTTTCCAGGAAGTGTCGGTGGTGTTGTGGGAGGAGTTCGAAAAGTACGACGAGACGCGGCCGTTTCTGCCGTGGGTGCTGGGGATCGCGCGCAACCAGGCGGCGCGCTGGCGCCGGTCACGGGCGCGTACGGCGGGCTGGCTGGACGCGGCGGTGGAAGCGCAGTTGGCCCGCAGTTTTGTCGAGCTGGAGGACGAGCTGGCCGGGCGGCGCCTGGCGCTGGCGCACTGCATGGAGCGGCTGGGGCAACGTGCGCGGGAACTTTTGGCCCTGCGGTACGAGCGGGGGCTTTCGCTGCAGGAGATCGCCTTGCGCGAACAGCGGAGCGTCAACGCGGTGAACAAGGCGCTGGCGAAGATCCGGCATTTCCTGGCCGAGTGCACGGAGCTGTTGTTGCGCGCCGAGGCGCATCCGTAGGGGGCGCGCCGCGGCCCTGGAGCGCAGCTGCACGGGCCGCCTCGGAACCGAAGGCAGGGCGGGTGAACGGGCGGGGATGCCCGCAGTTCTGAAGAGAACGCCATGGATCGCGAACGTTTGGATTACCTGATCGGCGGCTTCTGCGACCACTCCTTCACGGCGGAGGAGGCGGCCGAGCTGAACGCGCGGCTGGCGCTTTCCGAGGAGGCGCGCCGGCGCTTCGTCATCCTGGTGGATCTGCACCGGCAGTTGAGCGAATGGCATGCGGCCGGAACGGCGACGGGCGAGCGAACGGCGTGCGAGGCCCACATCCTGGAGAACCCGGATGCCTTCATGCGCGCCCTGATGGTCCGCTACCTGGAGGGTTCGCTCGACGCCTTGGGTACCGAGGCGCTGCAGGTCTTTTTGCAGGGCGACCCGAAGGCGCGAGAGGAGTTCGCGCGGCTGGCGGAAGGGATGGGCCAGCCGCTGGCGCTGGACGAGAAGCCGGTTCTTTATTCGCCGGCCGCCAGCGGCGTTCTGGGGGCGGCGAGGAGTTCCGTGCGGCGGCGCGCCGTTTCTCGAAGGGCCAACGCGATCGCGCAACCCGCCTTTACGCCGCGCGTCTGGATGGCGGTCGCGGCCGTCCTCCTGTTCTCGATGCTGGCCGGGGTCCTGTGGTGGAGTCTCTGGATCCCCGAGCCGCTGGAACGGAGGACGACAGGGCGCACGGTTCAGTCGGGTCGAAAGGTGCCGACCGAACTGCCGGCGCCGATGGCGCAACCGCCGCGCCCCTTGCCGCCGGAGCCGGGTGCGGATCCGCTGGGTCCCCCGCTCCTTCCCCAACGGAGTTCGCCTGCCGAACGTGCGCAATACGAGGAGCGGCGCCGGGAGGAAAACGCGGAATTGCAGCGCCTGATCCAGGCACAGCAGCGCTGGCTGCACAGCGAGCTTCCGCGAGCGCGCCCCGCCGATCTGGGCGACGAGGATCTTCCGCTCGAACCGAAGCCCGATCCCAGTCTGGCGGGAGGGGCGGAAACGGAACCCGTTCCGGTGGGACAGGTAATCTTCGTGGAGCCGGAGGCGAAGGATCTGGCGGTCGTACGGACGGGAGCGGGTCGCGAGGTGCGGACGCCGCTGGTGGCGGGGACGGTGCTGTGGTCCGGCGATCGCATCGAGGCCCGGCGTGCGGACGAGCGCGCGTGTGCTGCTCTTCGACTGGAGGGCGGCGCCACGATCGATTTGGCCGGCGAAACGACCGTCGAAGTCCGCGGCGCGGGGCAGGTTCGTTTGGAGAGCGGACGGATCTACGCGTGTTACAAGCCCGAGTTGCGCGACGACGAGAAGTATGGCCTTCCGCTGGCGCTCGAGACGAATGCAGGACGTTATCTGACCGAAGGCGCGCGGATGGACGTTTCCGTCTCGCCGAAAATTTCAGTGCCGGCACAGACCGTTGCCCGGATCGATGCCGGTCGCGTGCACCTGGTCAACGACAAGGGGCACGTGTCGGGTGTACGCGGACAGGAGCTGCAGGCCGTGGCGGGACGGGTGCCGGCACGGGCGCCCGCGTTGGGCGGGCCCGTCTGG
>Ga0101944_10003539_pt1 | contig 21484 bp, 23 predicted proteins | sample DewCreD2012metaG_FD_75245 | JGI IMG/M metagenome (GOLD analysis project Ga0101944, IMG submission 75245) | Hot spring sediment bacterial and archeal communities from British Columbia, Canada, to study Microbial Dark Matter (Phase II) - Dewar... ... | reverse complement strand
CGGAAGACGGCAGCCGCACAAAATATATCGCATTCTTTAACGCCATGACTGGCATCTCAATCTGCGCAGGAGCGGTGATTGGCGGATACATTATTCCACTCCTACCTCACTCCCGGGGCAATAGCCTGTTGACGCTGTTCCTCATATCAGGGATGCTCAGGGGAATCGTGGTACTGGCACTTATCAACAGGATAACTGAGGTGAGAGAAGTTCCCCGGGTCGGATATCTCCAGCTCCTCACCGGAAAATTCAATAACGGAAATCCCGAGAAGATTACAGACTATCAAGCAAAATAAATTTTGTCAGGTTATCTACTTCGCCTTCCCTGAGATCCAACGAATATTCGATATACTATAATCATGAGTATTTTACTACCGACCCATTTACGAGAGGTGCTAACATGAAGTTTGCTAATTTACTATTTGCTATTCTTATTGTAATGCTTGTTGCCGCTTTTATCTCCGGTTGTGGAACAACCATGCCCACTCAAACCAGCTCAACCACTTCACAACCTGCTAATACTACCCCATCCTCCACTCCCGCACCAACTTCAATTACAATTGAATTAATTGCCCAGAACCTGGCTTTTAACCTGAAAACCATTACCGTACCAGCCGGTGCAGCTGTGACGGTCGATTTTAAAAACCAGGATCCTGGAATACCTCATAACTTTGCGGTATATGAGAAACTAACTGGGGGACAAACCAGACCGGTTTTTGTGGGAGAGGTGATTAATGGCATCGCCAGTATTACCTATCATTTTACTGCTCCATCTTCACCTGGTGAATATTTCTTTGAGTGCGATGTCCATCCCCAAATCATGAATGGCCCTTTTATAATCACTTTTCCCTGAAAAGGTTTGCTTTTTCCCAAAACAGCACTCATAATTGTTTTATCTTCCCTAAAATATAGAAAATTCTTCCGGAGGTGAGGAACCGATGACCTGGCTGGATATCATAATTATAGTTTTTTTAATCGGTTTTGCCATCGCAGGTCTGGTGAATGGGCTTATCAAGACCATTTTTTCCCTGGCGGGACTGGTAGTTGGCGTAATCCTGGCAGGCAGATATTATGGAGCACTTGCAGATCACCTTGGATTTATTCCCAATGAAAAAGCAGCCGGAATTGTTGCCTTTATCATCATCTTCATGGTGGTTATGTTGATCGCCGCCATATTGGGTTTTATCCTGACTAAATTGATTTCGGCAGTCCTGCTGGGATGGGTTAACCGTCTGGCAGGAGCAGTACTGGGAGCCATCCTGGGAGCCATCTTTATTGCTGCTATTCTGGCGATCTGGGCAAAATATATGGGACCTATCAGTGCAATCTCCGGATCAGCCCTGGCACCGTTGATTTTGAAATATTTTCCCGCCGTGCTGGGACTGCTTCCGCAGGAATTTGATTCTATTCGCGAGTTTTTCAAATATTAAACATCGTACTTTCCCTGGTTAAATTTAAGCAGACAGTTTTTCTTTTAATATTTCTTTGTAATGAGACGTTCTGAAAATTCTCATCCATCAATCGTATAAGACTGGAGCTGGTGGGGTTTCCCGCCAGCTCCAGTATAAATCGTTAAAGTTGAGAAGGTCTGGATGTAGTCTGGATAAATATTACAGGTAAATCGGTGATGTAATATTATACTTTAGGAGTCTCACCAGGGTGCAGTTTTTTCCACTTCTCCAGTAGCTGTTCTTTCGTTTCCTTATGGTCGGGATCTGGTTGAGGCGCTCCAACCGGACAAACCTCAGCACACTTGGGAGATGGATTAGATCCAACGCATTCAGTGCATTTGTTGGGATCGATCACAAAAGTGGATTCCCCTTCTGAAATTGCTGCGTTGGGGCATTCAGACTCGCATGCACCACAACTGATGCAATCCTCGGTGATCTTGTAAGCCATTCATTTTCCTCCTGAAATTAATTTTATTTTGATGCGTTTTACTTTATGAACTTGTTCTGAGAGAAGAATTTTTTTCTCAAAGCTTCTGCAACATTAGGGGGAACCAGCTCTTCAATCCTGGCTCCCAGGCTGGCAGCTTCTTTGAGCAGACTGGAACTGACAAACTGGTATTCTACGGAAGCCATCAGACAAACCTGCTCCAGATCAGGGAAAAGCTTTTTGCTCATCATCGTTAGAGTGAATTCCCGTTCAAAGTCGCCACCCATGCGTAACCCCCGCACCATCACCTGAGCATTGATTTTTCTGGCAAATTCGCCGGTTAAACCGGTATACCACATCACCTCTACATTCGGTAGATGGGCAGTAGCCTCCTTTGCCAGTTCAACACGTTCGGAAGTAGAGAAAAGAAGCACCTTTTCAGCAGGGGTATCATAAATTCCAATAATCAGCTTTTCAAATAGTTTACTTGCCCGCGTGGCGATATCGAGATGACCGTTGGTTATCGGATCAAAACTTCCCGGATATAAAGCAATGGTCAAAATACAGCCTCCTTACGGTAAAAATTTATTACACTATCTCCATGCCGACGCTCCTTGATCAGGCTTAAAGGCGGATACCGGGGTTCCAGATTCAGATGAATTGAATGGGTAACCACAACCACTGTGTCTGCACCTACGAGCCGTGAACCTGCCAGTTTCACGATGGTATCACCGATTCCCCGGTTAGCATAGGGCGGATCCATGATGATAATATCGTACTCCTTATCCAGAAAAGAGATAGCCCTTTCCACTTCAGTACAGTAAATATGGGCTTTATCTGCTAATTTGGTTTTGGTTAAATTTTGTCTAATTATATCACAACATCTTCGCTGGCGGTCAACAAAATCAACCCAGCCCGCTCCACGGCTGAGAGCTTCAATACCCATCGCTCCAGTACCCGAATATAAATCAAGCACCAGAGTCCAATCGCTGGCAAGCCCCTCCAGAATTGAAAAAACCGCTCCCCTTACCAGGTCCGTCGCCGGGCGTGTAGTGGCTCTATCCGGACCTTTTAGCTGTGTTCCTTTGGCAATACCAGCAATTATCCGCATTTTTCCTCTAGTATACTATCTCAGGTTGTCACCTGCCATGTCCGCAACCATTATAGCAAATATGCAAAGATCTCTCTAATTTTTACGCATGATTATGTCAAAAAGTGTCTAAATGCTTGAATTTCGGGTAAAATTAATTGACAATCCGTGGTGAAAGTAGAATAATATTAGCGATGGGCTCAAGTAATCCTGACAAAATCCATCATCTTTATATCGGAGAATCATTCAGATTACTTAAACATGATTTCACAGCTTCCGGGATTGATTTGCCGGTAAATTAAGAGTAAGATATATGTCTGAAAGACTGGAGGCCTGATTGCTGACCGATTACGCATATATTGGACTGCTACTGATACTGGCTATCATTGTCGCCGCCGGTATGATTTTAACTCCTTACATTCTGCGCTTTATCGGACTTGTCCCCAGAAAACCCAACCCTGTGAAGAATTCCAATTTTGAATGCGGTATGCAAACTATTGGGAAAACCTGGGTGAGATTTAACTTCCGCTATTATTTCTACGCGCTGATGTTTATTGCCCTGGATGTACTCGTCCTGTTCCTTTATCCCTGGGCAGTTGGTTTAAGGCAGGTGGGCTACGGTGGTTTGATCGCAATCCTGATATTTATCGTGCTGGTAATAGTGGGATATCTTTACGCCTGGAAGAAGAAGGTGTTGGAGTGGAAATAGATAAGTCTTTAACTGCCAATTATGACAGTAAAAGCATTGATCTCCTGGAAGGTGCTGAAATAGAGGCACTGAAAGCCAGCAGTGCCAGTATTATCCCGGATCCGGATGAATGGCTGAATGAAGAAATCAAACGCAATATCTTTCTCACCACCCTGGACTGGGCAATCAACTGGGCAAGGCGCTCGTCACTCTGGCCGGCTGTCTCGTTCCCTGCCTGCTGTGCCATGGAGTTTATGTCAGCTTTCGTCGCCCGGTTCGATCTGGCAAGATTCGGCATGGAAAATATGCGATCTTCTCCACGCCAGGCAGATCTGATGATTACAGCCGGAACTCTGACCTGGAAAATGGCGCCGCAGATTAAACGGGTATATGAACAGATGGCTGAACCAAAATGGGTAATCGCTATGGGTGCTTGTGCCTGTAGCGGTGGCATTTTCGCCAATTCATACGCTGTGGTACCCGGCTATAACCATATCATTCCGGTAGATGTTTATGTCCCGGGCTGTCCTCCCAGACCCGAAGCCCTGCTTTACGGAATACAGACGCTTCAGAAAAAGATTGCTCGTATGCATCACTCCATCACAGTACCTGATCTAAAAAAGGCGCTTGAGCCGGAAGGAGTACGAGGAGGAGCATGACTGTAGCTTTATCCGGTATCGAGGTTGCCAGACAACTGGGTCCACGTTTCCCGGAAGCAATAATTGAATCCAGCAATCAGGCGATTGTGGTAAAAAAAGAACAGCTTACGGCAGTAATGGATTACCTGAAAAACAGCCCAGAACTGTCTTTCTCTTTTTTATCAGATATTACCGCAACCGATTATTTTGATTATTTTGAAATAACCTACCAGCTTACTTCATTTGAGCACAATCATAAATTGACCGTTAAAACCCGCTGTTACGACCGGAATAAACCGGTGGTTCCTTCAGTTACCGGTCTATGGCAGGGGGCAAATTTTATGGAGAGAGAAATATTCGACCTGATGGGGATAGAATTTAGCGGCCATCCTAACCTGAAAAGGATCTTCCTGTGGGAAGGCTTTGCTGGTCATCCTCTGCGTAAGGATTATCTATAAATGGCAATCAATACAGAAACCTTTATACTGAATATCGGCCCGGTTCACATGAGCACCCATGGCGTCTTCCGGATGAAAGCCGTCATGGACGGTGAGGTGATCGTTGATATTGAACCCGTTTTCGGCTACCTGCACCGTGGGATTGAAAAACTGGCTGAACAAAGAACCTATACCGGCATCATCCCTTTGACCGATAGATTGGACTATACCGCCTCCATGAGCAATAATCTCGCTCACTGTCTGGCAGTAGAAAAATTGATGGGCATCAGGGTTCCGGAAAGAGCGGAATACCTGAGGGTTATTATGGTTGAGTTACAGAGGATCTGTGCCCATTTCCTGGCAATCGGAGCTATTCTCAATGATTGCGGCGCCTGGGGCACTCCCATGATGTATATGTTCCGTGAAAGGGAAAAAATCTTCGATCTCTTTGAAATGGCCAGCGGGCAAAGATTGACTTACAATTATATGCGTCCGGGAGGCGTATCCCAGGATGTACCGGAAGAATTTATGCCGGCTTTGAAAAAGCTTATCGCCCAGCTACCGGGTTATTTTGAAGAGTACGACCAGCTTCTTTCCAAAAATGAGATTTTCCTGGCGCGTACTAAAAAAATCGGGATTCTCACCAGAGAGATGGCTATCAACTCCTCTGCCAGTGGACCAGTCCTGAGAGCCAGCGGTATTAAATGGGATATTCGTAAAGCCGACCCATATTCCATTTACGATCGCTTTGAATTTGAAATACCCACAGGTGAGACCGGTGACTGCTTCGATCGCTACTGGGTACGCATGCAGGAGATGTGGCAGAGTCTGCGCATAATCGAACAGGCAGTCAAACAAATACCGGAAAAAGGAGAAATCAGAAGCAAGGTTCCGGCTTTAATCCGTCCGCCGGTTGGCGAAGTTTATACGAGGATTGAATCACCTAAAGGGGAATTGGGCTTTTATATTGTTTCCGATCATTCGATCGCACCTTACCGTTACCACGTGCGGTCTCCCTGTTTGATCAACCTGACTACCCTGCGCGATCTGGTTATTGGCTGGAAAATCGCTGATGCAATTGTGATATTTGGCAGCATTGATATATGTATGGGTGAGGTAGATAGATAGTGGCAGCCATGCAAAATGCCCTGACGAATACAGTGTTTTTAAATGCCATCGCCCCGGACTGGCCGGGAGGATTCTGGTGGCACTGGCTGGTTTTTTCCCTGATTATTATTTTATTTGTGATGGGAATCGTTATTGGGCTGGTGTTTTTTGAAAGACGGGTAATCGGATTCTTCCAGGCGAGGAGGGGACCCAATCGTACCGGGCCTTTCGGCACTCTGCAGCTTATCGCCGATGGCATTAAAGGATTGCTGAAAGAGGATATCATTCCCAGCACTGCCGATAAGCTGGTGCACTGGCTGGCTCCTATAATCGCCTTTTTCCCGGTCTTTCTGATTTTTGCCGTCATACCCTTTGCCAATGGTGCCATGCTGGTTGATCTTAATATCGGCGTAATTTATATTCTGGCGATCAGTTCGATTTCAACCATCGGCATCTTCATGGCAGGCTGGGGCTCGAGCAATAAATATTCGATGCTGGGCGCCATGCGTGATGTTGCAGCAGTGGTCAGCTATGAAATCCCGGTGGTTCTATCTGCTGCCAGTGTGGTTATCCTCGCCGGCTCGATGTCTTTAAACCAGATCGTTCTGGCGCAGAATATTCCCTACATACTTCTGCAACCCCTGGGTTTCCTTCTATTCTTCATCTCCGGCTGTGCCGAAATCAACCGGAGTCCTTTCGACTTGCTGGAAGCAGATTCGGAAATTGTTGCCGGTTATCATACTGAGTATTCAGGAATGAAATATCTGGCATTTATGATTGCAGAGTATTCGGAAGCTCTGGCAATGTCAGCTATTATTGCTACTTTCTTCCTGGCGGGCTGGAAAGGGCCGCTGCTGCCGCCATGGTTGTGGTTGATTGTGAAAATCTTTGCTGTTTTCTTTGTGATGATCTGGCTTCGGGGTACTTTGCCGCGGGTTAGGATAGACCAACTGATGGCTTTAGCCTGGAAATTCCTTTTCCCGCTAGCAATTCTGAATCTGATTATTACTGGAGTTGAGGTGCTGGTCTGGCCGGCAGGTTTACCCTGGGTAGCTGTCCCAATAAATTTCGCAATTACTGCAGTTTTAATCCTGCTCTGGTCGAGATTATACAAATTCGGCTGGGGTAGAGTAGAAGTTCACAGGGTGGAGCAAAGTTGAAATTTGAACCAATAGGTACAGGCATCCTGAAAGGTATGGCAGTTACTATCAGGCAGTTTCTCTTTCGGCGTCCGATCACCGTGTTATACCCGGAACAAAGATTGAATACCTCCCGCCGAATCAGAGGAAACGAACTGATCTGGGATAACGTTAAATGCACAGGATGTGCCACCTGCGCACGAAGCTGTCCGCAGGGTGCAATCAAAATCACCACCTCGGTTGATTCCAGGAACAACCGATATGAGGTTACCCGGATTGAAGTGGATACCGGATATTGCATCTCCTGCGGTTTGTGTGTTGAAGCCTGTCCTTACAGTGCTCTTTACATGGGTTATGCTTATGAGAGAGCAAAGTACCGGCGGCAGGACCTGGTGCAGGCTAATGAGGCGTTACTGGCTTCACCAGAAAGGCGAGCCAGCGCCTATATGCATCCTGAACTGGAAAAAACATTACCTGAACAGACTCTATTGATAGATAAAATACATAGCTAAAGGAAAAACATGGGACTGGTAATTGCTTTCTGGATCCTGGCTGCAGTAGCCGTTCTGGCTGCTCTGGGAGTGCTCTTCCAGAAAAACGTTTTCAGGGCGGCATTATCACTGGTCCTGTGTTTAACCGCCGTGGCGGGGATTTTTATCACGCTCAGTGCAGATTTTTTGGCGGCCGCTCAAATTTTGATTTACGTGGGAGCGGTTTCCGTCCTGATCATTTTGACCATTATGCTGACCCGGGATGTCTCTCAGGGTAATCCATTTAATCGTAACCTGATACCGGCATTCGCAGTTTCAGCAGCTTTCCTGGGTTTGCTGACCTGGGCAGTCCTGAATACCGGTTGGAAAATCAGTCCGGAAGCACCTCAGACACCGGTTACTCTTGGGCTGGCAGAAAAACTTTTCGGGAGTAATGGATTTATTTTACCGCTGGAAATTACCGGTATACTCTTGCTGGCTGTGGTGATTGGCGCTATAGTTATAGCGAGGGAGAAATAGACGGTGAGCATCGGGCTTGAGCATTATTTAATACTGGCAGGAGTCCTATTCTCCATTGGACTTTTTGGTGCCTTTACCAAACGCAATATCATCGTCATCCTGATATCAATCGAATTGATGCTTAACGGAGCCAACATAGCTCTGGTAGCCTTCTCTCGTTTTATTACTCCGCTGGCATTAACCGGACAGGTATTTACTATTTTCAGCATGGTTGTGGCTGCTGCCGAAGTAGCAGTGGGGCTGGCCATTATCATCTCCGTATTCCGCTACCGGAATACGGTAGATTCCAGCAAGATCGATCTTTTAAAGTGGTAAATAACGGAATAATTCCGTTTGAAAATAAGGGAAGGGGTGGAAGGAGAGGTTATGCAAGCCTCTCTTTTCTGTAGTCAGGAGACCCGCATGTGGGTAGAAATTAAAAAAGCGCCAAATCTAATTCTGGCAGAAATGTGGAAGGACTTCTTCGAAGGAGAAGGAATTCCCGTCCAGATATTACCCGTAACCGGAGAAGCTCCGGACAGAGAACTGGTGACCTATCGTATTCTGGTGCCAGGGGATAGAAAACATTTGATCGAGGAGATTCTGAGGAAATTATAAATGCCACACCAAGTTGCCTGGTTGATTTTTTTATTACCGTTAATATCGTTCGGTATCATTTCGCTCCTGATACGCCCATTCGTCAGACCGGGCGCCAGGGTGAGCGGCTATATTACCATCATAGCCATCGCAATTTCCCTGGCTCTGTCCATCTGGACATTAATTGTCGTGATGGGCGAGCCGGAGCATGAATTAACCATCCCTCCTATTAACTGGTTAACTATCGGCGGTTTCTCATTCCAACTGGGAATTTTGATGGATTCTCTCACAGCAATTATGCTGGTGGTAGTTACGCTCGTTAGCCTGATGGTGCAGATATACTCCCAGGGTTACATGAATGGTGATCCCGGCTATCACCGCTATTTCGCCTGGATGTCACTCTTCACCGCCTCCATGATCGGACTGGTACTGGCTGACAGTCTCCTGATGATGTTCGTTTTCTGGGAAATGGTTGGACTCTGTTCATATTTGCTGATCGGCTTCTGGTTTCATCGCCCTTCAGCAGCTAATGCAGCGAAAAAAGCCTTCATTGTAACCCGTATTGGCGATTTTGGCTTCCTGGCAGCAATCCTACTGCTGTACGCCAGCACCGGCACCTTTGATATCGCCGGACTGCGTGAAATGGCAATCGCTGGCACACTGGCTGGAGCCACCCTGACCTGGGCAGCTATCGGTATTTTTGCTGGTGCCGCCGGTAAATCAGCCCAGTTCCCGTTGCATGTCTGGCTGCCGGATGCCATGGAAGGTCCCACTCCAGTCAGTGCTCTGATTCATGCAGCGACCATGGTTGCAGCCGGAGTATTTTTGGTAGCCCGCACCCTGCCGCTCTTCGAACACTCAACTGCGGCGCTTAATACAGTCGCCGTAATTGGAGGTTTCACCGCTATCTTTGCCGCCTCCATGGGGCTGGTTGCGGTTGATATTAAAAGGGTGCTGGCTTACTCCACGGTCAGCCAGCTTGGTTACATGATGCTCGGGCTTGCCACAGGAGGAGTCGCCATTGGCATTTTCCACCTTTTTAATCATGCCTTTTTTAAAGCCCTGCTGTTCCTCGGCTCAGGTAGCGTTAATCACGCCACAGGGACTTTCGATATGCGAGAGATGGGTGGACTACGCAAGACTATGCCATGGACATTCTCATTGTTCGTGATTGCGTCACTCAGTCTGGCAGGAATCTGGCCTCTTGCCGGTTTCTGGAGCAAAGATGAAATTCTGGCTTCTGCTTTTGAAGCCCATCCGGTTCTGTTTGCCCTGGCAATGATTACCGTCTTCATGACCGCCTTCTATATGTTCAGAGTGGTTTTCCTTACCTTCTGCGGTGAGTCCAGAGCTATTACGAGTCACACCCATGGAACCGGGCACGGCAAACCGCATGAATCACCTCTGGTGATGGTTGTGCCCATGCTGATCCTGGGTATCCTGGCAGTTGTCTCCGGATTCTGGAACGTCACCGGTAATTTCAATGCCTTCCTCGGAGAAGGACATGAAACCACGAGCTTCTTAAATGGTCTGTTTGGTGTTTTCACCCATCCGTTACCATGGATTTCGTTAATTGTCGCTGGGCTGGGAATTCTCCTGGCATATGCCATGTACAGTGCCAAATGGTTATCTCCCACCAGAATTGGTGAAATCTTTAAACCCTTTTATAACCTTTTCTTCAACAAATACTGGATGGATGCCCTGTATGAAAATGTCATTGTGAAAACCGGGCTGCTCAATGGTCTTTTTGCCGGTTGCCAGTGGTTTGACACCAGAGTTGTTGACGGCACCGCTAATGGAGTTGCAGATACCACTATCAATGCTGGAAAAATCATCCGGCGTGCTCAAACCGGGCAATTGCAACTCTATGCCCTGGTAATCGGAGTAGGAGTAGTTGCCATCGTAGCATGTGTATTGATTTTTGGAAGATAAAAACAGAATCTTTAAAATCAAACTGGCTAAGTGAATTAAAAGATGCCGATTAGTTTGATCAAAAATATTCAGGTAGAGGGAGCGATAGTACTTGGGTTACCTTAGCGCGATAATTTTTCTGCCAGCCATTGGAGCAATAATAATTGCTGCAATACGCAGCTTATCCGAGCGTTCAATCCGTAACCTGGCTCTGGTTTTCACGCTCATTCCACTGGCTTTGTCTATTTACCTCTTCGCAGTTTTTGATCGTTCTGAAGGAATGGCAGGCATCATGCAGTTTGAAGAGAAGCTATCCTGGATACCTGCCATTAATGCCTTTTACCATGTCGGAGTAGATGGTATTAGCCTGCCGCTGGTACTGCTCATGGCACTGCTCGGATTCCTGGTCGTACTGATTTCCTGGAAAATACATTTGAGAGTACGTGAATATTTTGCATGGGTCCTGCTACTGGAAAGCAGTATTCTGGGAGTTTTTGCTTCACTCGATCTACTACTTTTCTTCCTGTTCTGGGAAATTGAGGTTGTCCCCATGTACTTCCTGATCTCTATCTGGGGAACGGGACGGCGTGAGTATTCCGCTATAAAGTACGTTATATACACCCTGTTTGGCAGTGCATTCATGCTGGCGGGTATTTTAAGCCTGTATTTTACAACGGGCAGTTTGAACATGGTGGAGATTGCTCGCAATGGCTTAAACACTGCCACTGCCGTGATACCTCTGGCAGCTATCTTCTGGTTGTTGATTATCGGTTTTGCGGTTAAACTGCCGGTTTTCCCGCTTCATACCTGGCTACCGGATGCTCATACTGACGCACCCACAGGAGTCAGTGTTATTCTGGCAGGAGCTTTGCTGAAGATGGGAGGCTACGGTATGATCCGCCTCTGCGTCAGCATCTTTCCGGCAGCAGCCAGAACATTTGCCCCGATATTTGTTATCCTTGCTGTAATCGGCATACTATACGGAGCCGCGGTTACTCTAAGACAGACAGATGTCAAGCGCATGATTGCTTATAGCAGCGTTAGCCACATGGGTTATGTTTTGCTGGGTATTTTTGCGCTGAGCCAGGTCAGCCTGGTCGGCGCCTCACTCCAGATGTTCAGCCATGGCATGATTACAGGTCTCCTCTTTGCTATGGCGGGTATTGTAATGCATAATGTTGAAGAAAGAGACCTCAGAAAACTGGGGGGACTTGCCCACCAGATTCCAATCATCGCCGTAATCTTTTCTATCGCTGGATTAGCTTCACTCGGTTTGCCGTTAACCAGCGGGTTCGCAGCGGAATTCCTGACCTTTGTGGGAAGCTATTCATCCACAACAGTTGCCGGAATACACATTTATACCATTCTGGCAGTAATCGGTGTAGTTCTGGCTGCAGGATATATACTCTGGATGATCCAGAGGGTTTTTTATGGTCCGATTCAGGAAAAATTCAATGGTGTACATGATGCCGATATTCTGGAACGGGTTTATATGTTTATTTTTGTGATAGTCATCTTTCTGGTTGGCATTTATCCGGCGATCTTGACCAACGTCTTTAATCTGGGTATTTTGCCTGTGATTAATTTTCTAAGCAGATAAAAGGAGTTAGGTTTGAACCTGGCGTTGTTTGCTCCGGAACTTACTCTTGCTGGTTTTGCAGTAATCACAATACTGCTGGATTTACTTGTTCAGCGTAAAGGCTGGATGGTAATAATCAGCATGGTGGGAATTGTTGCCTCTGCCGCCTTTACCCTGAACCTCTGGAACGAATCGCCCCAGACAGTTTTCAACAGCATGCTGGTGATAGATAATTTTGCCGTGCTGTTCAAGCTGCTCTTCCTGGGCATCGCCGGACTGGTAATCTTAACATCGGTGGATTATGTAAATAAATTCTCCCGTTTCCAGGGAGAGTATTACGCTTTGATATTGCTTTCCACTACCGGTATGATGTTGATGGCTGCGACCGGAGAATTAATTTCCATTTTCGTCTCCCTTGAGCTGGTAAACCTCTCGCTTTATGCACTGGTCGGCTTTCTGAAGGATGATAAGTCGGCTGAAGCTTCTTTGAAATACCTGCTCCTCAGCGCAATTGCCTCTGCCATTCTTCTTTTCGGCATGGCACTGGTTTACGGATTTACGGGGCAAACCAATCTGGGAGAGATTGCCAGGAATATACAGTCTTTCTCAACACTTGTAACTGGCCAGCCTGCTCTGCTTACGGGCATTATTCTTCTGATTGCAGGTTTTGGTTTCAAAATCGCCATGTTTCCGTTCCATATGTGGGTACCGGACGTATATGAAGGGGCTCCTACACCCATTACTGCCTATCTTTCAGTGGGCAGCAAGGCAGCCGGTTTTGCTGTAATACTTCGTGTATTTTACTCAGCCTTCCAGACACCCGTTGCCCTGAGCAGGGACTGGGGGATGGTATTTGCCGTTGCCAGTGTGATCACCATGACTCTGGGTAACATTCTGGCGATCCATCAAAACAATATTAAAAGGATGCTTGGATACTCCAGTATTGCGCAGGCTGGTTATATTCTGGTCGGTTTGGCCACCGTAGCTTTTGCTCCCGTTACGATTACAGTGGGGCAAAGCAGCATCCTCTTCTTCCTGATAAGCTATGCGCTGACCAACCTTGGTGCTTTCATTGCAATTATTGCCATCTCAAATCATACAGGTAGCGACATGATTGATGATTTCGCAGGCATGGGAAAACGCTCACCTTTGATGGCTCTCTGCCTGAGCCTCTGCATGATATCTTTGATAGGTATGCCACCAGCAGCCGGTTTTATTGCTAAATTCTATCTTTTCAGCAGCGCTGTACAGTATGACCTGCTCTGGCTGGTAGTAATTGCAGTAATCAATAGTGTTATCTCTGCGTATTACTATCTTCGCGTAGTTAAAGTAATGTGGTTTAGAGAATCTGTTACCCCGGGAGTCGTGGCAGCTTCTGGGGCATTGAAATTTGCCCTTGCCATCTCCTCGCTGGGTGTATTACTCCTCGGCATCGTTCCAGGAATTATCACCCGCATAGCCGAAGTAGCCGCCAGGATGTTCGGTTTCTAAGGTACTGTTGCTAAATCAACTGGATATTGCTAATATTTCAATTATTGCAGGGTGTTGCTTTTGTCCCTGTTAAAGGAGGATGTCTTGAAGGGCAAGGATTTACTGTCTATAGCCGACCTGAACAGTGAAGAGATACATCAACTGCTTTCAGACGCAGTTGATATGAAAAACGACGGCTGGTTATCCGTTCTGGACAGGAAAATACTGGCGCTGGTCTTTGAAAAACCTTCCCTGAGAACACGTGTAAGTTTCGAGGTAGCAATGAAACAACTGGGTGGACAGACCATTTACCTTTCTCCCGCGGAGGTGGGGATGGGAAAACGCGAACCGGTAGCTGATGTGGCACGGGTTCTCTGCCGTTATGTAAACGTAATAGCTGCCAGAACTTTTTCTCACGAAACGGTTAAAACTCTGGCAGAATACGCGGACGTCCCTGTAATCAATGCCCTTTCTGATCTGGAGCATCCCTGCCAGGCGCTGGCAGACCTGCTGACCATTATGGAAAAGAAAGGTGATCTAAGAGGGGTCAATGTTGCTTATGTTGGAGATGGTAACAACGTTGCCAATTCGCTGATGCTTGGCTGTGCTCTGACTGGAGTTAATTTTAGAATAGCCTCGCCCAGAGGATATTCCGTTCCTGAAAATCTGCTCCAGATGGCACAGGAATTTGCTGAGGAAAACCAGGCATCAATTTTCTGCACAGAAAAACCCGAAGAAGCCGTCAAAGGGGCGGATGTCGTTTACACAGATGTATGGACCAGCATGGGACAGGAAGCCGAAACTGAGATACGCCGCCAGGTCTTTGCAGGATACCAGGTCAACCAAGAACTGTTAAATCTGGCTAAAGAAGATGTGATCTTCATGCATCCCCTGCCGGCTCATCATGGAGAAGAAGTCAGCGAAGAAGTCCTTTCCAGCCGCCATTCGGTTGTATTCGATCAGGCGGAAAACCGCCTGCACGCCCAAAAAGCTCTGCTGGCAGAAATGCTCGGCGGGCTGGATATCTTCCTGCACCGTCACAAATAATTTGAATTTATTCATCTGATCAGTTGATTCCAGTTCTGGCAGTCAGATATTCCGCAGGAAATTCTTTGAAACCAGGCTGGCTTTTGCAACATTCAATCAACTTGTGCTAGATTGTTATTTAGTTTTGCACGGGAAGGATGAAACCTCTGGCAAAGCCAATTGTTGCAATTATAGGCAGAAGGAATGTCGGCAAATCTACTCTGTTGAACCGGATTGCCGGTAAGCAGATAGCCATTGTCGAAGACCTGCCCGGAACAACACGGGATAGGGTATTTGCAGATGCTACCTGGAATGGCATTGACTTTCTCTTGGTAGATACTGGCGGTCTGGAATTCCAGGGAGAATCTACTATTGAACAGGAAGTCAGAAAACAGGCAGAGATAGCCATTCAGGAAGCAGATGCAATTATTTTCCTTACCGATGCCAAACAGGGCTTGATGCCCGACGACGAAATGATTGCAGATATCCTGAGAAAGGCAAGTAAGCCGATCTTTCTTGCTGTCAACAAGGTGGATAGTGCCAAACAGGCGCCCGAAGCAGCCGAATTCTTTAAGCTTGGATTTGGCGAACCCGCTTTGATCAGTGCCTACCATGGCAGGGGAGTAGCTGATCTTCTGGACAAGGTGGTAGCCAGCTTGCCTCACTCAACTCCTGAACCGGAAACACCGGTGGAAGGAATCAAAGTCGCCATCGTGGGCAGACCACATGTTGGCAAATCACTTTTACTGAATACCCTGGTTGGTAAACAACGGGCTATCGTCGGCACCCAGCCAGGCACTACCAGGGATGCTATAGATACGGTACTTGACTTTGGTGGTCAAAATGTGATACTTATTGATACGGCTGGAATAAGGCGCCGCGGGAGGATAGAAAGCGGCATAGAATTGTTCAGCGTTGTTCGTGCCATGCGGGCAATTGACCGGTCAGACATCGCCCTGCTGGTTGTAGATGCAACCGAGCCTCTGACCGCTCAGGATGCCCATATTGCCGGTCATGTTGAGAAGGCAGGTAAAGGAATAATCGTTCTGGTTAATAAATGGGATCTGATAAAAGAAAAAGATCCGCAAAGTTATGAGGAATATATTAAAAACAGACTCAAGTTTGCACCTTATGTGCCGGTTTTGTTCATTTCAGCTAAAACCGGCCAGGGAGTTAAGAAAATAATGCCTCTGGTTCAGCAGATTTCAATGGAAAGAAGTATGCGAATTCCAGATGCTGAGGTTAATGAGCTGATTAAAACGGCTGTAGAAACCCACAATCTTCCACGTAAGGGACGGAAAATTCTCGAGTATTACTCTGCCAGACAAACCGGCATCAACCCTCCCACCTTTCAGGTCGAGGTTAACGATGCGCGCCTGATCCATTTTTCTTATGAACGTTTTCTCGAAAACAGGCTGAGGGAAGTTTATGGATTCAGAGGAACACCCATACGCCTGGTTTTCAAATCCAGGGGGTAAATGTGATAATAGCAAAACTCGCTTACATTATTGTTATTGCTTATCTGCTCGGTTCGATACCGTTTGGCGTAATCATCAGTCGTTATCAGGCCAAGAAAAATGTGCTGGAATATGGTAGCGGCAAGACTGGTGCGACCAATGTCCTGCGCACAGCAGGCACCAGAGCCGCCCTGCTCGTTCTGGCAGGTGACCTGCTCAAAGGAGTTTTATCCGTAGTAATTGCCGGGGCTGTTTTCGGCAATGAACTGCTGATAATCGGTAACTTTGGTCTGGGTACACTGATTGCTCAGGTTGCTGCTGCCCTGGCAGCCATCGCGGGGCACAACTGGTCAATCTTCCTCAAATTCAAAGGTGGCAGAGGTGTATCAACCTTTTTTGGCGGACTGGTGGCTCTCTGTCCGCCCGCTGCCCTGATCGGCGGAGAAGTGCTGATTGTCAGTGCCGGGTTAACCCGCTATGCTTCCCTGGGTTCAATACTCGGTATTACCACCGCCTACCTGACACTCGTTCCCCTGACTTTAATTTACAAATTTCCCATCGAATACCTTTTCTATGCCTTGATCGGCGGTTTAATTATCATCGTCATGCACAAAGACAATATCGCCCGCCTCGTTAATGGTACTGAACGTAAGCTGGGGCAAAGAGGAGAACTGGTCAGACCGTCTCCAGAGAGAGCCAAAGTTTAACCTATGCCTAAAGTATCAGTCATTGGGGCTACCTCCTGGGGAATCACCTTGAGCCTTCTTCTAGCCCGTAAAGGCATAAGGGTGAGTCTCTGGGTAAGAACAGCCAGTGAAGCCAGAGAACTGCAGGAATCCAGATTGCAATCATGTGGCAACCATGTTTATGATGTCCCGCCAATAGACATACCACTAAATCTCACAATTACAGACGATCCTAAAGAAGCTGTAACCGATGCGAAAGCCGTAATTTTACCGGTTACCTCTCAGACCATGCGACAGAATGTACGTATTATCCAGCCTTATCTTAATAAAGGAATGATCATCACCAGCGCTACCAAAGGAATCGAACTCGGAACATACCGCAGAATGTCACAGGTCATCCAGGAAGAGGTTGGACCCCAGTTAAGCCGTAATATCTGCGTGCTTTCCGGACCCAATCTGGCGAAAGAAATAATGCTTGGGTTGCCCGCAGCCACAGTGGTTGCCTCTGAAAATACTGAAGCCAGCCGGATAATGCAGAGGCTTCTCTCTACTCAGAATCTTTGTGTTTTTACCCATACGGATGTCATCGGCGTGGAGCTTGGTGGTGCTTTAAAGAATATCATCGCTCTGGGAGCAGGCATGGCTGACGGCCTTGGTTACGGAGATAACGCCAAAGCGGCTTTCATTACACGAGGATTGACAGAAATATCTGCTCTGGGTGTTGCACTGGGAGCCAATCCTTTGACTTTTTCAGGTCTGGCAGGTCTGGGAGATGTAATCACAACCTGTGCCAGCAAACTCAGCCGAAATCACTATGTGGGATTTGAACTGGGACGGGGACGTTCCCTTGAGGATATCCTGAAGTCCATGAACGAAGTGGCAGAAGGTATCACAACCACGAAAGTTGCCTGGGAATTAGCCCGCAAATTCGGTCTGGCAATGCCGATTACCGAGAAAGTTTACAGGGTGCTTTACGAAGGGCTCAATCCCAGAGATGCTGCATCTGAGTTAATGGGAACTCCCGTAAACCACGAATTGACCGGGCGTAAATGGCGGTTATTTACTTTTTTAAGACGCCGAAAGAGCTGAACAATCCTTCCAGCCAGCCCCGCCATTTTTCAGTTGATGGCATATTCTCCGGAGTCAGACTGGAGCCAAGTTCCTTCAACAGCTTGCGCTGCTTTTCATTCAAAGAATCTGGGGTCACAACCACAAGTATTATAATTTGATCTCCCCTGCCGTTCCGATTAAAATGAGCGATACCCTGCCCCTTCAAGCGGAAAATTTTGCCCGTCTGGCTGCCAGGAGGAATCTTAATCTTAGTTTTACCGACTAAAGTTGGTACTTCAACCTCGTCACCAAGTGCAGCCTGAACAAAATTCACTGGCAACATATAGATGATATCATCTTCCTGCCTGATAAAGGATTCATGGGGTAAAACTTTAACATTGATATAAAGATCGCCGTAAGCACCACCGCGTATTCCTGCATCACCTTCACCCCTCATCACCAGTCTGAGATTATCATCTACACCGGGAGGAACACGGACTTCAACAGTATGCCTCACTTTTTCTCTGCCGCTACCTTTACATTGCGGACAGGGGTCTGTAATGATGGATCCCTCTCCACGGCAACGACTGCAGGTAGTTACATTGGTAAAACGACCAAAAATGCTTTGCTGCACGCGACGAATTTGACCAGTACCATTGCATTCTGGACATTTGACAGGGCTGGTGCCCGGTCTGGAGCCTATCCCCTGACAGACCGAACAATGATCAACCCGGGTGATTTCGATTTTTTTCTCCGTCCCGAAGGCAGCTTCTTCAAAGGTCAGGGATAAATCGGCCTCCAGGTCAGCTCCCTGGCGAGGACCCTGTTTAGCCGTGGAGGCTGTACCTCCGAAAAATGCTTCAAAGATATCCCCAAAGCCGCCAAAATCCATCCCCTCAAAACCACGGCCCCAGACATTCTCCATACCGGCATGACCGTAGCGGTCATAGGCTGCCCTCTTTTCCGGATTGGAGAGTACTTCATAAGCTTCATTAATCTCTTTAAAAGCTTCGCCGGCTTTATCATCGTGGTTATGGTCAGGATGGTATTTAAAAGCAAGCTTTCTGAAGGCTTTTTTGATTTCTTCTTCGGTTGCGTTGCGATCCACACCTAAAACTTCATAATAATCACGTTTGGTTGCCATTATCGTTTACCCTGTTTACCTGATAACCTCTTAAAAAACTGTTTAAACTCCTAATCTAGTATACCATTTTGCCAGGCTGTTAGAAACACGATCAAATTTCCGGTATCTCATCTTAATTGATAACAATATTATGTCATTTTATAAGCATTACGCCTTAAAACTCGCAGTTACACTTTTTCTAACAACCTGCCTGGATCCAGTACTTTACAGAAAATCGCTATTCTATTAACATAAAGCAGGAGGCATTAACAAAATATGTACGACCCGTGCGGCGCTACACAACACCCCGGGGATAAAAGAGCCACCGAACACGGCGGCCAACAGAAGGATGATTTTCATCTGTTCCTCTTCGATAATGCGCCGATCGGCTACCTGGCAATTGATGAAAATTATACAATCAGGGATGCTAACCTCACCTTTGCCAGGATGCTCAATCAGGAAAAGCAAGATCTGATCGGCAAAAAATTCACCACCTTTATCTCCAGAAATACGCGCCGCAAATTTTATAGCCGCATAAAGCAAGCCTTTGTTACAGGAATACCCCAGAAATGCGAACTAACACTCTTAAAACCAGATCAAACTCAAGTTCAGGTGCTCCTTCAGGGCTCCACCCTGCAATTTGAGGAGAATTATCCGCGCAAATGCCACATCGCTGTAATGGATATTTCCGAATATTTTACTCTCAAAACCCGGCTGGCAAAAACCAATCGTACGTTGAAAAGTCTGCTCGCAGAGCATGAGAGAACCAATAATCTTTTGAAAGAAGCTCTGCAGTTTAATACTGCCCTGCTGGAAAACGCCTCTTATCCGATTGTGGTTACCGGTCTGGATACGTCTGTTGTCTATGTTAATAGCGCTTTCGAAATTTTAACCGGTTTCTCGAGATCGGAAATTCTGGGACGGAAATCCCCTTATCCCTGGTGGCCAGATGATAAGGTCCAGCAATATGAAAGTGAAAATCAGCCAGGACGCTCACTGGAAACCAACATTCTGGAAAGGCAGCACCGAAAGAAAAATGGGGAGACTATCTGGGTACTTATCCACATCAGATCGGTTAAAGATGAAAAAGGCCAGGACAAATTTTATCTCGCCAACTGGGTTGACATTACCGATCGAAAAAGGGTCGAAGAACAGATCAGACAGAGTCAGGAAAGACTGAACAGGCTTTTCAACCTGATGGCTGAGGGAGCCATTCTGTGGGATTCCTCCTTAAAGATCTTAGACGCCAATTCAGAAGCCGTCCGTATCTTCGGTTTGCCACGTGAACACCTGCTAAATCAACCCTACGAATTTGAAAAATGGACTATCAAACCAGCATTCAAGCATATCCGTCCGGACGGTACAGCTATGTCCTATGAAGAGCTGGCAGCCTACCGAGCCCATAAAGAGAAAAAGGAAGTCAGAAATATTGAATTTGGGCACAAATGGACTGATGGTAAAATCGCCTGGATTAATACGAGCGCCGTGCCTATTCTGGACCCCGCCGGTAATATCGATTGCGTACTCTGCACCTTCTCCGATATAACGGAACAGAAGCGGTTGCGTGATGAACTTGAGTATTATCTTGCGCAGGTCACCAGAGCACAGGAAAAAGAAAGAAAGAGGATTTCCCGTGAGCTACATGATGATACTGCACAATTCCTGGCTCTGGCCTGTCTGGAAATTGATGCCGTCATCACCCATGAAAACCAGTTATCCGCTGAAACGCTGGACAAACTGACCAACCTGAAAACCATGATCTCCAGAACACTTCAGATCATCCGCCGTTTCAGCCATGAGCTACATCCGAGCGTATTGGAACATTTCGGTCTGGTACCTGCCCTGGAGCTGATTATTGGTGAATTTAATGAAAACTGTGAAACCGAGGTAAGATTTAATTTAACCGGTAAAGAGAGAAGGTTACCGGATGAAGTGGAACTGGCACTCTTCCGAATTACACAGGAATCTTTGAACAATATCCGCAAGCATGCGCAGGCAAAAAACGCTTATGTTAACCTCCACTTCGCCCCCGCAAAAGTCAAACTGGTAATCGCAGATAACGGCAAAGGCTTTGACTTCAAGAATGAAGAGCAAAATGCAATTCGCAAAGGCAGTCTGGGTATAGTCAGTATGAAAGAGCGGGCTATGTTGATCGGGGCACGTTTTAAGATCGAATCAACTCCAAGCAAGGGAACCGTCATCAAGGTTGAATACAGCAAAGACAAATAACCCCCTCAATCTAGAGGGGGTTATTTCTATGTATCTTCTGGACCGGATTTAAACCTCGCGGAACTCACCTTCAACAGTGCCCTGTCCACCCTGATCACCGGGAGGGGGTTGCTGACCACCTGGAGGTGGCTGAGTCCCTCCCCGGGCTGATTGATAAATCGCCTGCCCGATCTTCTGCATGGCCTCATTCAACGCCTGTGTGGCAGATTTAATGGCCTGAATATCATTAGCCTGCAGAGCGGATCTGACAGCGGCAATCTTACCCTCTACCTCGCTGTTCAAATCAGCCGGGATTTTGTCCTTATTATCTCTGAGGGTCTTTTCAGCAGTGTAAACCAGCGTATCGGCTGTGTTCCGCGTTTCTGCCTCTTCTTTTCGCCGGGCATCCTC
>Ga0101944_10003538_pt1 | contig 21485 bp, 16 predicted proteins | sample DewCreD2012metaG_FD_75245 | JGI IMG/M metagenome (GOLD analysis project Ga0101944, IMG submission 75245) | Hot spring sediment bacterial and archeal communities from British Columbia, Canada, to study Microbial Dark Matter (Phase II) - Dewar... ... | reverse complement strand
GATCTGGGCGAGGATCCGTCAAAGGGGCATACGGTTCCTTTTGACGCGGGCAGCAAGAAATATCTGGACACCCTGTTCAAACACACGCATATGGACAAGGAAGCCGCGGGCGTGGATTTCTGGTGGCTGGACTGGCAGCAGTATCCGTACACGCGCAGCGTGCCGGGCCTCACCAACCTGCGCATTCTGAACCATTACTACTACACGCACACGGGGCGCGCGGGCCTGCGCGGGCAGAGCTTCAGCCGCTACGCCGGATTCGGCGACCACCGCTATCCCGTGCACTTCAGCGGCGACTCGTCCACGGAATTCGCCATGCTCCAGTTCATGGTGCCGTTCACCTCGCTCGCGGGCAATGCGGGCGTGTTCTACTGGTCGCACGACATCGGCGGCCACATGGGCAGGCGCATCCCCGAGTCCTATGTGCGCTGGACCCAGTTCGGCGCCACCACCGCGGCCCTGCGCTCGCACTCCACGCGCAACCCCGAGCTGGACCGCCGCCCCTGGAAGTACCAGTCCTGGGCCGAAAACGCCATGCGCGCCGCATTCCACCTGCGCTCCGAGCTTTTCCCTTACATCTACTCCACGGCGCGGCAGTGCTTCCGGGACTCCATGCCCATGAACCGCGCCATGTATATGGCGCACCCCGAAGACGCCCGCTCCTATGTGAACCCGCAGCAGTATTATTTCGGGGACGCGCTCCTGGCCGCGCCCATTGTGAGCGAAGGCAAAGGGCCGGAGCGCGTGGGCGCGCAGGTGGTGTGGTTTCCCGAGGGCCGCTGGGTGAACTGGTTCACGGGAGAGCGATTCGAGGGCGGAGACGAAGCGCTCGTGGCCGGAACCATTGACGAATTCCCGCTCTACGCGCGCGCCGGGGTTCCCATCCCCATGCAGCCCTACCGGGAACGCATGGCCACGGCGCCGCTCGACGAGCTTGTGGTGCGCGTTTTCCCGGCCGCGGACGGCGCAACGGGAGAATTCACCCTTTACGAGGACGACGGCGTCACCACGCGGTACCTCCAGGGCGAGTATGCGGAGACAGCGCTCAAGGCGTGGCGCAAGGGCGATGAAATCCGCGTGAGCGTGGGTCCGGCCGCGGGGTCGTTCCAGGGCCAGCCCCTGAAGCGCGCCGTGATCGTGGAGCTGCCCTTCACGCAAAAGGCGCTGTCCGCGGCCGTGAAAACCATGCTGCCCGGCGGCGGGGGCGATTTCGAAACCGCCGCGGCAATCGAGTACGACGAACAGGCCATGATGAACCGCATCCGCATTCCGGCCATGGACATCCGCAACGGGCACGAAATTCTGGCCGTGGCCGCGGACACGGATCCCGGGTTGCTGAAACGCAAGGCCGCGGAACGCCGCCTCAAGGGCCTGCTCGGCGAAAAGGCCGCGGCCCCCGGCAACATAAAAAATGAAGCCGTATCCTACAGCAACGAGTACCCCTCCGGGCCGTTCCTGGACACCCTGCTCGCCATCGCGGGCGCAGGCGTATTCGAGAAAAACGACTCGCTTTACTATTACAAGAGCTTCCCGCGCGCGTATTTCTACGCCGCGCCCGGCCTGTTTGACAACGACAAATTCACGCTCAAGGTGGTGGAGCTGTACGGCAACACGCGCAAGGCCCTGGCGTCCAAAGACTACATTGCGAACCGGCCCGCCCGCTATGACGCGCAGGACTTCAAACTGCCCCCGGCGCCGCCCGAGTTCGGCATGCGCCTCCAGAACATCATCCAGGCGGACTTCACCGTCAACGGCAAGCCCTTCAGCGTGTCGGGCGTGATGAGCGCGCACAACCACTGGCTGGACAGGTGGACCGTGGTTGGCCCGTTCGACTACGGCCGGGGCGAGTTGCCGGACAGCAAATTCGGGCCGGAGCTTGACGGCGTGGATTTCGACGCCGTGCACAAAACCGGCAGCGCGGAGAACGCCACGGGCGTGGCGTGGCGCAAAGCCAGGGCCGGGGCCGACGGCGTGGTGGATCTCCAGGAGCATTACTACAACCTGCACCGCGACAACGCCATCGCCTACGCCGTCACCTATATCGTTTCCAGAGAGGAACAGGACGCCACCTTCCGCCTCAACAGCGACGACGCGTCCGAGATGTGGGTGAACGGGGAAAAGGTTTTGAGCCGGTCCGGATGGCGCGGCATGGAGACCGCCACGGACATTGTCAAAGCGCATCTCAAGAAGGGGCCGAACGAGATCCTTCTCAAGGTGAGCCAGCACAACTTCAAGTGGCAGTTCCGCGTGGCGGTCGTGGGGGATTACCCCATGAAGCAGGCATACCGCGTCAAAGGCGATTGATCCGCCGCGCGGCCGTTCAGCGCTCCCAGTCTTCCATTTTGTCCGGGGGAATGTCCGGCCGGATCAGGATGTCCGTGGCCTTGTCCCCGTCCACCTTCACGAGCATGAAGTGGTAGAACGCGCCGCCGCGCGGGCTGTTGTACTGCTCCGGGGGGATGTCCCTGTCCAGGCCGCCGCCCGCGCCGCCGGTGATGATGAAATCCGTGGGGCCGATGCGCAGGCGGTCGTGGATGTGGATGTGGCCCGCGAAGAAGTAGCGCACGCGGTATTGTTCAAGCAGGGCCAGGAATCTGTCCGCGTTGGCTTTCCAGTAGCCCTCCTCCCAGTTGGGAAGCACGGCCGGGGGATAGTGCATGAACACCACGGCGCGGCCCTCGAACCCCTTGAGCGCCTTTTCCAGTTTTGCGATCTGCTCGTTTTTCAGCATGTCGAACGCCACCACATCCAGGCCGATGAACCGCCAGCCGCAGTGATCAAACAGGAAATCCGAGTTGCCGAAAATGGACTCGAAGCGCTTGCGGCCTTCGAGCGAGGTGCGGCCCTCGGCGCTGCGGTATTCGTGGTTGCCCGGAACCGCGAACCAGGGCACGCCCGCGCCCGCGATTTGCGTCAGGTACATTTCATATTCGGACGGGAACCCGTTGGAGGTGATGTCGCCCACGCTCACGGCGAAGTCCGGTTTCATCTCGCGCACCAGGCCCGTCAGGAAATCGAACACTTTCCGGCTGCCCTGGTTGTCGCCCATTACCGCGAACGAAAACCCGTCCGCGCACGAGGCCGGGGCCAGCTTTCCGGCTTCGGCCCTGTTGGGATGAGACAGGTCCGCGGCGCGCGCGCACGCCGCGCACAGCAGCATCGAGAAAATCAGCAGCACGGTTCTTTTCATGACTCAATCCTCCCCTGCCCTTTCACCATACCCCGGCCGGAATGCGTTTGCAAACGGACTGCACGGATTTTAAGATATTCCCATGGAACACGCGCTTGAGATGGCCATTCGCGACGCGCGGCCCGATGACGAGGCCGCGTTCTACGAGTTTCTGATCGCGTCCACGCCCGAGTGGGAGCTGTTGCTGGGCGAGGACGCGCGCGACATGATCTCGCACCTGTACGGCCGGCGGGGCAATCTTTACAGCTTTCAGCACGCGCGCTTCGCCGAGGCCGATGGCCGGGTTGCGGGCATGCTGCTCGGATACGACTGGCGGTTCAAGCAGGAGCAGACCATTGTCACCGGCCTGCTGCTTCTGGGCCGCATCCGGGTCAAGCGTCTGGGCATGGTGCCCGCGTTTCTGTCCGGCTCGTCCGGCGTGGGCCGGGTGGACGAGGGCGAGTTCTTCATCAGCAACATAGCGGCCCGGCCGGAGTTTCAGGGCAAAGGCGTGGCTGCGGCCCTGCTGCTCGACGCCGCGCAGCGCGCACGCGCGCGCGGCGCAAACGCCCTGGTTCTCGAAGTCAAGGAAGGCAACCGCCGCGCCGTGCGCTTCTACGAAAAACACGGCTTCGAAATAGATTCCGAACTCACAACCAACCTCAACGGCCAAGAATACCTGTTCCGCATGATCAAGGATCTGGAATAGCCCGGGTTCCGGCAATTTTTTTTCGCGCACCGCCACACAAGACATAATTGCTGTATTATAGAGGAGTTGGTCATCATCGCCATCGGCATTTGAGGTTGCGCGCCATGCTCTTCGCACGAGGGAAAGCCGCTCCGCTTCGAAGCAATCATGAAATGATCGCCTTCTGCGGCCGTGACTGTTCGCATTGCGACATTTACCGGGCGACGGCGGCCAATGACCGGGAACTGCGCATCCGCGCCGCCAAGGAATGGTCCGAGATGCTGAACATCAAAGTGAAGCCAAAGCAAATCCGGTGCCGCGGCTGCCATTCAACCGGCGACACTTTTTTCTACTGCGAAAAACACTGCATGATTCGCAAAATCGGCATGAAGTGGGGTTAGAAACAGCGCCAAGCATCGAGGATAGTAATCTTCCGGCAAGGCTGAACCCCGCTGGCGCCAGTGTTGCCCCGGCTGGTTCACAACACCGCGCTATTCCTTATACTGTGATGAAAGAAAACCGCTTTGTTCGCGCTGGACGGGAAGCAGCATCGCCATGAGTGAGCACGCCTCGAAGATACTGAAAATCCAGAATGATCTGTCCTGCCGCCTGGGCAGGACATCATCTCTAACAGAGGCGCTTCAACTGTGCGTGGAAGCAGGCATGGAAGCCGCGGGCATGGAACTCGGCGGCATCTATTTGGTGAACCGTGAAGGCGGCATAGATATGCTGTGCCACAAAGGGCTGCCGGAAGAATTCGTCAGGGCCGTGAGCCATTTCGACAAAGACGCGCCCCGTATGAAAATCCTCATGCAGGGCAATCCCATTTTTTTCAGCGCAAACAACAATCCTCTCCCGGAATCAGTGAACGCTTCGGGCGCCGAATACTACAAAGCGCTTGCGGTCATCCCTTTCAAGCACAACGGCGAGGTCATCGGCTGCATGAACATCGGCACGGCCGCTTCCGAAGAAATTTCCGGCATAGCGGCCCAGGCTCTGGAGACGATCGGCAATCAGATCGGAGATATCCTGGCGCGGGTCCGCGCCCAAGAGCAGTTGCGGGAAAGCGAAGAGAAATTCTCCGCCATCTGCCGGTCCGCGCAAAACGCGGTCATCATGATGGACGCCCGCGGCCGCGTATCGTTCTGGAACAACGCCGCGGAAACCATGTTCGGCTATTCCGAGACCGAGGCCGCGGGCCGCGATCTCCACGATCTCATCGCTTCCGGGGAACAGCGCCAGGCGTTCCGGCGGGCTTTCTCCTCATTCCGCGAAACGGGCAGAGGATCTTTCACCGGAAAAACCGTGGAGCTGGCCGCCGTGAGAAAAAACGGCGAGGAATTCCCCGCCGAACTCACCCTGACCCAGATCCGCCTCAAGGGGGAATGGAACGCATCGGGCATCGTGCGGGACATCTCGCAAAGGAAACGCGAGGAAGCCGAGAAGCAGAATCTCCAGCAGCAGCTTCAGCAGGCGCAAAAAATGGAAGCCATCGGCACCCTCGCCGGAGGCATCGCTCACGACTTCAACAACATCATCGCGGCCATCAACGGCACCGCGGAGATGATGCTCAAATCCAAGCACCCCGAATCCCCGGATTTCGTCAGGCTCGAACGCATCATCAAATCCGGCCTGCGCGCGCGGGATCTTTCCATGAAACTGCTCACCTTTGCGCGCAAGGAAAAACTGCAGGCCCGGACCGTTGCGCTCGATGCGGTGATCGCGGATCTCACGGACATGCTGCGCGGAACGATTTCACGGGGCATCGCCATCAGAACGCGCGCGACCGAACCGGGCCTTCACATCCATGCGGACACCAACCAGATCCTGCAGGCGCTTCTGAACATCTGCCTCAACGCCTGCGAAGCCATGCCCGAAGGCGGCGCCGTTGTCATTGAAACCGGGCGCGCCGCGGTAGGCTCCGGCGAGGCGCTCGAGGCCTGCGCGCGGCCCGGCGCTTACTGCGTGGTTTCCATCAAGGACTCGGGCCACGGCATGGACGAAACGGCGCTGCGCAAAATCTTCGATCCGTTCTTTACAACCAAGGAGCCGGGCAAAGGCACGGGCCTGGGCCTGTCCGTGACTCATGGCATCGTGCATGAGCACAACGGGTTCATCTCCGTGCAGAGCGCGCCCGGACAGGGGACCGCGTTCCGCGTGTTTCTCCCGGAAGCGGCGCCTTGTGAAGAGCCGGACGCGGATCCGCAACGAGCCGCGGCGCGCGGATTCGGCAAAGGCGCCATCCTCGTGATTGACGACGATACCGACTTCAACGGCATGATCGCCGAAGCCCTGGAAAGCGAAGGCTACGATGTGATCGCCACACACTCGGGGCCGCAGGCTCTGGAAGCGTTCAAGACCAATATGGAGATTATTGACGCGGTGATTCTGGACATGATCCTTCCGGACATGGACGGGACCGCGATTTTCCGCGCCCTCAAGGAACTGCGCCCGGACGCAACCGTAATCCTGTGTTCCGGGCACAGCCAGAAAGGCAAGGCGGCCGCGCTGCTCGAACAGGGCGCCGCGGCTTACATTCAGAAACCCTTCCTGCTGTCAGAAATTTTCGAGGCGGTTCAAAGGGTTGTGCATCCATCCGGCACAGACGAATAAGCGGCGTTTTAATTCGGGGACATGGCCTGTGCGCCCGCTGGCGCTTCCTCCAGGGACAGGTTGACCTCGATGGCGCCCACGGTCAGCTCCAGGGGAATCACGATTGTCTTGATGCTTTCACGGGGGCTGATCTGAATGTCGCTGCCCACGATCAGAGACGGGGGCGTGATGTCGCAGGAAAACCCGGCGTCGGCCAGCGCGATGGTGGCGTTGGCCGTGATCATGTTCGCCATTTCGGACAAAGCGCTCTGCGCGTACTCGTCGAGTTCGTCCAGGGCGTCTTCCATCATCATGCGCGCGGCCGCGGCGAGAGCCGCGCTCCGGCTCATGGACAGCGCCACCTGGCCCTGCACCGCGCCGGTGATGCCCACGATGATCGCCACTTCCCCGGCGCGAAACGGATATTCCGTGCGCAAAGTAATCCTCCCGCGCTGCGGGTTTTCGGACAACTGCGACTGCACAATCTGAACGATGGAGTTCAGAAACGGGTTCAGGTAATCAACTTTCATGCGCCACAAAAACCTGCCGGGGGAAGATGCGATTCGGGTCTGCATTCAATGATGCTATAGAGATGCGCGCCGCGTCAAGGCGATTTTTGCATTTGTGAAAGCCGCCGCCGCGTTTGACACATGGATGGAACAGATGGTATTACTTTATGGTGATCAATCCAGAGGGGCGGAAAAGCGTCATGCGGTGTGACAGCCGCGCGGCTCCGGCCCGACACAGCACAGGGAGGATTTTTCGCATGACAAGGGCAATGAGACTGTTTGCGCTGCTGGCCGTGATGGCGTGCCTGGCCGCGCTGCCGGTTCTGGCCGGGGAAGAGGCCGCCGCGCCGCCCGATTGCTACGCGTACCTCGCGGGCATCGCGGGCACTGTGGAATTCCAGGCCGCGGACGCAAAAGACAAGGAAGCCTGGCAGGCCGGAGAACTCAACAAGTGCCTCAACCCGGGCGATCGCGTGCGCACCCTCGCCGAGAGCGGCGCCGCCATCAAGTACGGCAAAGGCGTGGAGATGAAGCTGAACGCCGAGACCACCGTGACCGTGAAACAGACCGAGGGCGCGGATAACCCCGATTCCATTGACATGGACATGGGCGAACTGTTCACCACCCTGGACAAAGAGATCATGGGCGACGGCGCGGAGTTCAAAGTGGGCACCCCGTCCGGCGTGGTCGCGGTCCGGGGGACCGAGTTCAATGTGGCCGTGGACAAGGAAGGCAAAGCCAAGGTCAATGTGCTCGACGGCGTGGTCGCCATCATCAACGACCTGGGCGAAGTGCTGGCCGAGGCCGGGTTCGCCGTGGACCTGCTCCAGGGCGTGCAGCTCGAACTCATGAAATTCGACATCGGCGAATTCAAGAAGAATCTGGACGCCTGGAAGGACCAGATTTCCGTGGGCGCGGTTAAAGAGAAACTCATGAACCAGCTCAATGAGCAGAAGGACAAGCTCAAGGAAAAGATTCCGGGCAAGGGCAAGCTGGGCTTCTGAACCCCGGCGCGGCGGCGCGCGGGTTCAACACAACGATTTCCGGCAGGGCGCGTAACCCGCGCCCTGTTTTTTTGTGCGTTTTTGAAAATGAAGATATTCGGGGGATAGCTTCAGGCCTGGTCCGGCTTGTCCAATGCTTCACGGATCGCCCTGGTGAGTTCGTAAATGTCGAACGGTTTCTGCACGAAGCCCTGCACGCCCATTTCCAGCAGCTTGCCCGCCTGGCCGTTCACGCTGAATCCCGAGGATAGCAGCACGGGAATTCCGGGCGCGAGCTTCTTCAATTCATCGTACAAGGCGCTGCCGGACAGGCCCGGCATGACCATGTCCAGGAGCACCAGGTCAATGACCCCATCGCTCGCTCTGATGATTTCCAGGCACTCATCGCCGCCCATGGCGCGGATGGGCGCATATCCGGCCTGTGTGAGCAATGCGGCCGCAGTGTCCAGCACTTCGGGTTCATCGTCCACCACCAGCACGGTCTCCGTGCCTGTGTGAATCCTGCGCTCGGCCGGATCCTGCCCGGTTTCTCCCGCGGCGCGGGACAGCGGCAAGTAAATTCTTACGCAGGTTCCGGCGTTGATCTCGCTGTAAATGTGGATGTGTCCTTCGTGCCCCTCGACGATGCCGTGGGTCACGGACAGGCCCAGGCCCGTGCCCTTGCCCAGGCCTTTGGTGGTGAAGAAAGGCTCCATGATCTTTTTGCGCACTTCGTCGCTCATGCCCACGCCTGTATCCGAGATCTGGATCATGCAGAAATCGCCGATACTGCGCTTTCCGCATTCGCGGCACACGGAGCCGTCGAATGTATGGCGGCTGCACTCCAGGGTCAGTGTTCCGCCGCCGGGCATGGCGTCCACGGCGTTGTTGCACACATTCAGCAGCGCCTGCTGGATCTGATTCTTGTCAATATGCACCAGGCACCGGTCGTGGACCAGAATTTTGATGGCCACGCTTCTGTCCACGGTGCGCGAGAGCATGCCCACCAGTTCATCGAGCACGGTGTGCATCCAGATGTCCTGCACATTGATCTGCTCCTTGCGGGAGAAGGTGAGGAGTTTTTGGGTCAGCGCGCGCGCGCGGTCGGACGCGTCGAGGATGCGGTTGAAGCGGTCAAAGTTGGGGTCCGCGGGCGAAGTCTGCACCTGGCCCATGCTGGCGTTGCCCATGATTACGGCCAGCATGTTGTTGAAGTCGTGCGCCATGCCGCCCGCGAGCTGGCCCACGGCTTCCATCTTCTGCGCCTGGATGAGCTGCCCGCGCAGCGCTTCTTTCTCCTGTTCGTCGAGTTTGTCTCTGGTAATGTCTTCGGACAGGGTGATGAATCCGCGCACGCCGCCCCTGTCGTTGAAAAGCGGGTAGGTGTGCAGGCGCAGAAACATGGGCTTGCCGTCCGGGCCGGTCTTCTCCATGGTTTTCTCCGCGCGGCGGCCCGTGAGCAGAGTCTCGCGGCCCGGGCATTCCGGACACAGTTCGTCGCCTTTGTTCATGGCCCGGTAACATTTCTGGCCCAGGATTTCGTCGTGCGTCATGCCCGCCCTGCGGCAGTACTCCGGGTTGGCCATGAGGATTTCGTAATTCTCGTTAATCAGAGACACGCCGATGTCCAGGCTTTCGAGCAGGGACCGGTTCTGCTCCTCGCTGCGGCGCAGGTCCGCGTCGCGCGCCTGGATCTGGTCGAGCATCTGATTGAAGGTGTTGGTAAGCTCACCCAGTTCGTCGTTGCCGTACACCTGGGCGCGGGCGCTGTAATCGTTGTCTCCGGACACCCTGCGCGCGGTTTCGGCAAGTTCCATGACGGGCTTTGTGAGCGCCTTCTGAAACACGAACGAAGCCAGCATGGCGGCGAACAGGGAAACGCCCATGGCGATGAGCACAATAAAAATGAAGTTGCGCACGCGCGCGGCCAGGGCATCTGTGTGCGTGCGGATGAAAATCGTGCCCACAGGCTCGCCTTCGAAAAGCACGGGGCGGTAAACCTCAAGATGCGAGGGCATGAAAGCATGGCCGTTTGGGCGGGGCGTATCCGGGCATGCGGTCCCCTGCTCGCTGCGGGCGTAGCGGGCGAAGACCGTTCCGTCCGTGGTGTAAATGCAGGCCGCCGTCACATTGGGTTCGGCTTCCAGTCCGGCCAGCGCCCTGGATGCGAAGTCCGCATCAAAGAACACAATGGCCGAGGCCGCGGATTTGGCAAGAATATCGGCTTCGGCCGATGCAGTTTCCACCATGGAGCGGCGGAAAGTGGACACATCGTAGCCCACGATGGCGGAACACACCAGAAACAGGGACAGCAAGCTGACCGTTGCGGCGAAGAACAGCACCTTCCTGCGAAAGGTCATATTGCCGATTAGCGATTTCTTCAATGTTTCTGCCGCTCCTGTGAGTTCTTCTGGCCCGCTCCCGCGCCTTCGGATTTCGAGTCCACCTGGATAGCGTGCTGCAGGAACTGGGCGCTGACGGCAAGTTGCCCGCGCTTGAGGTTCTCGCGATTCACGAAAATCACGATGCGCCCCTTGACAATTTCGAGTCCGATCATGCCCTGCTTTTCGGTGAAACCGCGGGTTTCACCCACGATGAGAGCGCCTCTGGAGTTGAACAGATCGGGGAATTTCTGGATGTCACGCTCCAGTTCACGGGGCACATAGAGGATGTGGCAGCGCTGGATTTCCCCGATGCGCTTCTGGATCAGGGACTTGTCCGCATCGGGCGCGGGCAATTTGAACCGGCGCACGAGCATATCCCGGTTCTGGGCCTTGTAAGAGGGGGCCTGTGATTCGAAATAATCGGGCAGTTCGGGCATGGCGTCGCCCAGGAAGCCCACGATGATGGGCGCTTTGTCGTCCGTGAAGCGATCCTTTTCCCAGGTGACGAGCTTGGCCAGGTGGTACAGGAACCCGGCGCGGAGTTTGGCTTCGCGTTCCGCGGCCGTCTCTTTGGCCAGGGCGCGGCCTGCGGCACATAAGCAAACAAACGCGCACAACAACGCAAGCGCAGCGTGCCGCAAGGTCTTGCCGTGAGTGAGTTGTACGCGTTCTCCGGCTTTCAAATGCGTGCCTTTCGGTTCATAAGACTCCTACGGCAGATTCCAGTTCATTTCAATGCTGAAATTGCGCTCCGCCTGCGCCGCGCCCAGGGATGAATACCGGTCCGGGAATCCTTCGCGGTATTTGGGATCAATGAGATTGCGGCCCCAGACCTTGCATTCGTATCCCCTGTCCTGGTTTTTCCATGTCAGGCCCGCATCCAAACGCAGGGATTTGGGGAGCTTGATGTCCGGGTGGCGGATGTTGTCCTGATAATACAATGCAGAGTTGAATTCGAGGTTGGGGTTTATGTCGTAATACGAGCGCAGTTGCGCCTGGTTTCTGGGCGTTTCGTCTGACACGGGCATGGCGCCGGCCGTTTTTTCATCGGCCGAGAACCAGGTGTATCCCGCGGCCAGGCGCCAGCGCGGCGCAGGAGTCCAGGTGGCGGACAGCTCGAAGCCTTCATAGTGCGCCGCGCCCTTGCTCACCAGGGTGACAACATAAGGCACGGCGGTGACGACCTCGGTGCGCTGCAGATGGTGGCCCCGGTGCGCGAACGCAGTCATGTCCAGGGTGAGGTCCGCGCGCGGCCGCGTTCTGTAGCCGAGTTCGTAAGCGATGAATTCCTCTTCCTGCACCCTGGGGTTTCCCTGTAGGGTGAAGGGCATCCACATGTCAATGGGCGGGTTGCCCGCGCCCAAGGAATTGGCGGGCACATTGGCGCCGCCCACATTGTAATTGGCGCGGGTTTCGTTGCCCGGCGCTTTCACGGCCTTGGACACGGCGGTCCACACCACATTGTCCTGGTTGGGCGTGTAGGTGAGCCGCATGCTGGGCTGAAGTTCCTCACCCGTAAAGTCGTTCTTCTCGATTTTCGCGCCCAGGGTCATAAGCATCTCGGGCGACAGGAATTTGAAGGAATCCTGAACGAATCCGCTGATGGTTTCGTTGTTGAACGAATCGGTTTCAGGCGTGTAGGTGAGCATGTTGGTGCTCACGCGCATGCGGTCGTGCCGGTATTGCGCGCCCCACAGGATGTCGTGGCCGCGGCCCGCTCTGAAATAGTGCTGGAAATCAATTTCCGACACCCGCTTTTTGTCCGAGTGCGGGGTGAGCGGATTCAGGTATTTCTGCGCATTCCAGTCCACGAACATCTGGAGTTTGAAGCCCGAGGTTTCGGACAGCTCGCGGTTCCAGCGGCCCATGACATTCCAGCCGTCAGCTTCTTTTTGAGAGGCGTATCCCGAGGGCGGCAGACCCAGGGGGCTGGCCAGCACGGTGTAATTGGCGTAGGCGATGGAGTCGCCCTGCATGAGCCTGTAGGCGTCGCCCTGAAGCGTGAACGAATCCGCGCCCCGGTTCTCCCAGTCCGCGCGAAAACCGAACTGCTGCCTGCGGTACCCGTCCTGGTAGGAATACAAATCGTCAGATTTGTCTTCGGTGTACTGGTTCACATACGGGGAATTGTACAGGGCGTTGTTGTAAGCGTAGGTATCGAAATTCCCGTGTTCATCATGCTTGGCGTAGAGGCGGAAGAAGGTGTCCGGGCCGAAGCGGCCGCCGTAGCGGATGGTTCCGATGCCGCGTTCCGCGTCTCCGGTGTGGGATTTCACGAGCCAGCCCTGGGTTTCCCTTGCGGGTTTGGAGATGATGCTGATGACGCCGTTGATGGCGTTGGAACCCCACAGGGACGCGCCCGGGCCGCTGATGACCTCGATGCGGTCCAGGTCGTCAATCACGGCGTCCTGGTTGGCCCAGTACACGCCGCCGAACAGGATGTCGGTGAGCGTGCGGCCGTCCATCTGCACGCGCTGCAGGCGGTTGTACCGGTTGTTGAACCCGCGCGCGGAAATGGACCATGTGCCCGCGTCCACGCGCTCCACCTGCATGGCGGGCGCAAGGCGCAGGATCTCGGGAATTTGCAGCAAGCCGCTGCGCCGGATGTCCTCCTGGCTGATCACATAAATGGCCGCGGGCGCATTGAACACGCTTCTGTCCGGCAGCCGGGTCACGGATGTGACAGTCGTGCCCAGCAGCTCTTCGAGGGACATGTCGAAGGTGCTGCGCTCCGGTTCCCGCGCGGCGGCCCTCGGCGCGCACAGCGCCGTCAACGCCGCGCACAGCGCGAGCGCGAGCAGCACGGCCGCATACGGCATGCGGAAACAATACGAATACCTTGAACCGCTCCGGGTTCGGGCGCTGCAAACGGTTCTCATAATAAAAAGCCTCTCCTGCCTGAATTTTACGGGTCGGTGAAGCCTTGTGTATGACATGAACTTAACAATATCATTACAATGATACATTCGGCAACATTTAACATTCAAGGATGATCGCAAAAAAAACCTCCAGGCGCGGGCGCCGGCAATCACACGCGCCGCGCGCGGTGATGCGCGCCTCTTTGACATAATTTCCACTGCCCGGCCCGGTTTTTCCTACACAAGCCGCGGGAAAACGGGTACAATATCCCTGTTGGCCTTGAGCGGACCGCAAAAAGATCATTGCGGTTCGGCATTTGCATGGTATTGAAAGGACCCGTCATGACATTTGGCTTACCGGAACCGCCTTCGCTGATCACCCTGCAGGTCAGCGACCTCAAGGATATGGTGGAATCGCAAAAGAGCGCCGGGCTGCGCATTTTGGACCTGGCGGCCATGGAGAACGAGGGCTACGCCACGCGCAGCCGCCTGGGGCCGCCCCCGCCCAAAGCGCCCTGGTACCCCGCGGGCAAGGCCGTGACCTCAAAGGAATTCAAAATGGTCTCCCGCCTGCTCTCCGACATCTCCCAGCTCACGCTGGTCCCCACGGAGCAGTTCCCGCAACTCGCCGAACTGCACAACAAGCAGGATTACCACGAAATCCTCGAGCGCATCCGCAGCCTCATAACCGAACTGCTCATCCATTTCATGGAGGCGCAGTTCACGGCCAAGATGCGCATCTTCGACGACATGAAGGCCTTGGTGCAGGAAACCTGGGGCGACATCGAGCAGCTCATGTTCAAAACCGCGGAACTGGCCGAAATGATCAAGCCGAACCTCCGCGACTTCCGCATCAGCTTCGACGACCTTCTGCCCACCTACCGCGAGAGCGCGGATGTCAAGCTGGCCATGGCCATCGAAACCAGCCACCAGGCCAACTTCGCCATGCGCATGGGCACCTGCCTCATCGCCTGCCTGCTCATCTACAACGAAATGCTCAAGGCGCGCGGCGCCAAGGACCCGCGCCTGCGCTTCGATAAAGAGTACCGCAAACGCAACCCCGCCGAGATCTATTACTTGAGCGACAAGTTCATCGAAAACATGGCCTTCACCGCGTACATCATCAACATGGGCCTGTACCATTCGTCGCTGGACCCCGTGCTCCAGAAGATTTTATCCGACACGCCGCCGTCCGCGGACGAGCACAGCGCCATCCGCAAGGCCACCTACCAGAAGACGCTCGAAATCATCACCGCGCACACGCTGCTCGATCTGCCCGCGGGAAAGAACCTGCTCAAGGTGCTCATCGCCGAGGAGCAGGCCGACGGCGAGGCTGCGGCCCTGGTGGACCCCATGGTCCTGGAAATGCTCAAGGTGTGCATGGACTACTTCTCGCTGACATCGCAGAGGCCGTACCGGAAAAAATATCACCGCAGCCAGGTCATCGAGCACATCTGCGCGCGCCTGGGCGATGTGTACAACATCGAGGCCGCGAATGTGCTGTTCAGTTTCTTCTACCCGTTCGCGCCGGGCGAGGTGCTCACCCTCAACGACCGCGCCACGGGCCAGCCCCTGTTCGTGGTCAAGGCGCTGTCGTATTCCAAAACCTCGCGCCACCCCCAGGCGCGCAGCCTGCCCGTGGTCAAGGTGCTGGACTCGGCCGAAGGCGCTCCCGCGCTCGGCGCGGGCGGCGCGCCCGTGAGCCTCATGGATCTGCTCTTCAGGGACACCCGCTTCGCCAAAGACGAACTCGTGTTCATGGGCAGCGAAACCAAGGGCGCGTTCTTCCTGGCCCAGGTGCTCGACCCCGAGGCCTTCAAGGTCAGGTTCCTGCGCTGCGTCACGCGCTCCATCCCCAAGGCCAAGGCCGACGCCATTGTTGGCAAGGAACTCGAAGTCAAGCCCGGCAACCCCGAGCAGCGCCTTTGGAAATGCCACCCGGCTTTGTATCTCGCGGACACCGTGCCCACGCAGCCCGGCGAAATCTTCGAGTGAGTTGACGGAAAAGCGATCCACGAAGTTCACGAACAAAGCACGAAGAAAAGCAAAGACAATACAAAACTCTCCGGCTCTTGGCCGGAGAGTGTTTTTATCTCTGGATAAATGAAGTTTCCTTGCGCCGGATAGGAATCAGGCGCGTATGCGCCTCTCTGTGGCCTCGGTGGCAATCATTGTTTTGCTGCCTCTGCGGTCATGCCTCCGGCAGCAGGGAAACGGCGAAATCGCGGAACGCATTGTACGCGGCCTGGAATTCCGCGGTGGTCTTTTTCACGGAACCAAAATCCTTCCACTGGCCGGGCGTGTGGCCGCGCGTGCCGAAATCGCCTTCGATGCCCGCGTCCTTGAGGATGCGGTTCAGTTCCGCATTCAGCTCGAAGCCCTGCACGAAATCCGGCCATGCGTTCAGCCGCTGAACAACTTCCGGGCCGAAATCGTCGCGGATGGATTCCACGAATGCGGACAGATCGAAATCATCCCGGAGCGACATCTGCAGCACATTTTCCTGGTGGTTGCCGAATTCTGTGTGCACCATGTTCTGCGCGGACAGGGTCCAGTAAGTGTCCATGGGGCGGCGCTTGGATGCGGGCAGATAATTGATGCGGCCGAGGATGAGGCGCGCCTGATGTTCGCCCAGCGCATGGGCGCGGCACAGCCAGTCCACCCATTTTTCGCGGTTCTTTTCGGAGAAGAAAATATGCCACACGCGGCGCGCCACGAGCGTGCCGGATTTCTGCAAATCCTGTTCGAGCTGCGCGAGTTCAGCCCTGGACGCCGCGCCGGCGAGCGCGCGGATCACGGCCGAGTCAATTTCCCTGACCCCGTTGGCGTAGCAGGTGGCTTGGTACACCTTGTCCTCGAACGAAGCCGCGGCTTTGACTTTTTCGAGCGTGCCGTTGGCTTTGGCCAGCGCAGTGATGCGCGCCAGGGTTTTGTCCGCGCCGATCTTTTTCTTGAGCTTCTGGAACAGGCGGAGCAGGGCGTCTTCGCGCAGGTGGCTCTCGAAGCGGCCGCCCATGTTGGTCATATAGAGCTGTGTGGGCAGGATGCCTTTTCGGATGGCCGCGGCCATGCCCGCCATTTCCTCGAGGATCATGGTGACCTGCTGGGCCACGGTGTAGATGACCGTGACATTGGAGCCGAGGCCGTGCTCGTTGATTGCGCGGGCGATGGCGCGCGCGGCCGGGTTGGACGCGGCCACTTTAATCACCATGTTGGGCCGCGCGAGTTCGTCGTCCATGTCGTAGCCGGCCAGCAGGTAGGAATCGTACAGGCGCAGATCCTGCTGCGCGTATTCCAGGGCCGTGAGCGCGTCCATGATGCTGGCCTGGGCCTTGTGCGCGATGTTGGGGTTGAGCTGGAAGCTGACCACGCCGCCGCCGGTCGTGTCCGCAAGATTGTAGAACACGGGGCGAAACACATGAAGATTGTCCCACAGGGCCTCAAGCGTGGCGAACAGGGCGATGTCGTCCGCGTGCGCCGCGGGGTCCGCGATCCACTCCGCGCACTGGGGATGCGCGGCCGCCGCGAGCTTGAAAGCGTCCTGTAGCGCGGGGTCGTCTTCATAGGCTTTTGCCGCGAGCACGGGGTTGGTGGACACCTGCTGAAACCCGAGGTGGCGCAGCCAGCGCAGGCCCAGGGCGTAGTCGTTGCCGAACTTGCAATAATCCAGCGCGGCCATGTGGAAATACACATTGTCCTGAATCTCGTCCCGTGCGGCGAGCAGGAATTCAGGCGTGACCGGTGAGCGGCCCTTTGTGGCGGCGCGGATGCGCTGTGCGGTTTTGGCCACCATGCTCGCGCCGCCCTGCACCAGCTCCATGCCCGCCAGCAGCCGGTCCACGGCCGCTTCCGCGGCCAGCGGCGCGCCGTATTCGTCGCACTCCCACCGCTCCCACGAAACCAGCGTTTCCAGCAGGAACTCGGCGGCCAGTTCTTTTTCGTCGTCGTCCAGAAGTCTGCTCTCCAGGCCCATGAAATTCAGGAAGGTTTCCAGCGCCCAGTCGTAGCAGCGGATGCGCATGATCATGTTGGCGGCGCGCGCGCCGTCCGATGCCGCGGCGTCCGGACGCGCCATGAAAAACTTGACGCCGAGCTGGCGCGCCGCGCCCGCGATCACGGACATGAGCGACCCGTTGATTTCCGGAAACAGAATGTGGTCCGCGGCCAGCTTGGTGTGGCCCCAGCACACGAGTTGCGTAATGTTGCCCGCGTGGCAGTCGCGCACGGGCGCGCGGCCTTCCTGATTCAGGGCCGAAGGCCGGTCCGCGGCTGCGGCCGCGCGGAACTGTTTTTTCAAGGCGGTCAATGCGCCGTCTCTTTTTTTGGTTGCCATAATGAAACTCTCCTTTTCGGGCGCGGCCGGGCCGCGCCGCGCGCTGTTCCTATATGCTATCGCTTTTGGGGCGCAGGGATCAAGACGCGGGTCAGCAGAACACCATTCCCGCGTAGGAGACCAGGGAGCCGGCGCTGTCCACAATCTGGTCGTATGCGGCCAGGGCCGCGCGGTCCGCGTCCACGCAGGACAGGAACATGGCCAGGGCGGACATGCCGCACACATGGCGCGCGTCCATGTCCTCGCGGAAGTGCGCGAAGAAAGCGCTTTGGTCGCGCCTCGCGAGGATGTCCGCGAGTTCGAGATCCCGCCGCCGCACAAGGTCCTGCATGGCCTGGTCCGGCGCCTCGGGGTCGCCGAAACGCAGGCCCACATGCGCGAAATCCACGCCCGCGATGAAGGTCGTGCGCTGCCGCGAGGCTATGGCGCGCAGGGCCGCGGCCAGGGATTGCGCGGCCGGGTCCTCATGGAAGGGAATGCCGCGGCCGAGCAGTTCGTACATGGACGAGACATACAGCGGCAGGATGCGCGCCGGGTGGTCCGGCCCGAGCGCGTGCCGCAGGAACACGCACTGGAACTCGATTGAATGCTCGGTGCGATGCGTGAATTCATCGTCGCGCAGCGCGGGACCGAATTGATCAAGCAGTCCCGTGCGGCTTCCTGGTGCAGGGGCATGGCGCCGAGCGGCGTGGCGAAGTCCTTGGGCGCGAGGCAGAATGTGCGGGACGACAGCGCGTGCGCGGTGCCGAGGATGATGTACAGGTCCGCGGGGTGGCGGCGGATGGCGTCGAACGCCGCGGCGAACACGGGGCCGCCCACGGAGATATCTATATGCGGGGCCACGATGCCGCGCGGCGGCGCATTCGCGGGAATGTCCGGGGTTGGCAGCTTTTCATAAAATGCGTCGAGTTGCCTTTGCAAAGCCGCGGGGTCCGCCTCGTAGGCCCGGCCCGCGAATGCGGGTTTGCGCTCCGGGAGCGCGGCGTAGTCGCGCCGCAGAGCGTTCAGGCGCGCGCGGAACCGTGGCGTGTCCAGCAGATAGGCCTCGTCGAGCTGCCGCGCCAGGTTTTCAATCGCGCCCGGAGGCACGGGCGCTCCGAACCGTTCCTTGATTTCCCTGTACATGCCCGGAATGTCGTGCGCGCCGTCGAAAAGGGACAGCACGGTGACCGTGAAGTTCGTGACATACAGGGTCTGTTCGCAAATATTTGAAGGATCGCGCAGCGCGTAGTGGGGTTGTCCCTCAATGGTGACGGGAGAGGCTTCCACGGGCCGCAGCCTCGGAAAACCGGGTTCGCTTCCCGAACGGGTCATGGTCATGGCTCCGGCAGGCGGATAATTTGTCCGGACACGGCGCCGCCGTGCGCGGTGAGCAGGCCCACGGAATGGAATCCGCCGGATACATGGCCGCACGCGGACCCGGGATTGAAAAGCAGGACGCCGCCGCGCGGCTCGTTCAGCGCCCGGTGCGTGTGGCCGAACACCACGGCGTGAATCTCCTCGCCCTGGAACTGGCGCAGCACATGGTCCTCGATACCCGCGGGCGCGCCCCAGCCATGGGTCAGCCCGATGCGGCAGCCCCCGGCGTTTACGATGCGCTTGTCCGGCAGCAGGCCCTGGCTGCGGAACCGGTCCATGTTCCCGCACACGGCCTTGACCGGCGCAAGGGTTTCCAGTTCCTCGATCACGCCGAACTCCACAGCGTCACCCGCGTGCAGAATCAGATCGCAGTCACGGAAAATTTCAAACACGGCATCGGGGAGCCTGCGCGCGTATTCGGGAATGTGGGTGTCTGAAATCACGCCGATTTTCATTGTTCCGCCATGATACAGCAAAAGGCACGGGGCGCGCCACCCCGCGCATGCGGCGCGTCACAGAAACGGCGCGGCGTCGCCCTTGCCCTCGCGGATCACTTCCGGCTCCAGGCCCGAGAGGTCTATGACCGTGGACGGCTCAACGGGAAGCAGCCCGCCGTCAATCACGAAGTCCAGGGCGTGGCCCAGGGTGTCGCGGATTTCGAGGGGGTCATCGAAGATGTCGTTTTCGCGGCGCGTGGTGCTCGTGGTGATGATGGGGTTGCCCAGCTCGCGCACGATGGCTTGGGCGATTTCGTTGTCCGGCACGCGGATGCCCACGGTCTTGCGCTTTGTCATCACAAGGGACGGCACCTCGCGCGAGGCGGGCAGCACGAAGGTGTACGGCCCGGGCAGGCGCTTTTTCATGACGCGGTAGGCCTCGTCGGACACGAACGCGTAGCGGCTGATGTCCTTGAGATCCGCGCAGATGAAGGCCAGCATTTTGTTTTTCTTGTGCGGCTTGAGGCGGTAGATTTTGTCCACGGCTTTTTTGTTGAACAGGTCCGCGCCGATGCCGTAGGTGGTGTCCGTGGGATAGGCGATCAGCCCGCCGCCGCGCAAGGAATCCACGACCTTGTCAACAAGGCGTTTCTGGGGGTACTGGGGGTTGATTTTCAAAATCTGGCAGCCCATGCGCGGCGCGCTCCCTGTGGTTTGCCTTCATTAGTATAACGATGAGAACCGCGCGCGGAAAACAATTCCCGGACCGGCAAATCTCAAGAGCGGCCGCGGCCCGCGTGTTTTTCAAACAGGCTGGCGTAGAACCGGGTCCAGACCTCGCGGCTGCAATGAGCCTCGGCGTGAGCGCGGCCATTGCCGCCGTACCGCGCCGCCGCTTCGCGGTCCCGGTACAACTCCAGAATGGCCCCGGCCAGCGCGCCGCTGTTTTCCGGCTCCACATGAACGCCCGCGCCTGCCGTGCGGATCAGCTCCCAGTTGTCGCCCTCCACATCCACCGCGGCCAGGATCGGGCGGCCCGAGGCCATGACTTCGTATGTTTTGCACGGGATCGTGGTCGTGGACTTGCCCTTGCGCAGGGACACCAGGCACGCGTCCGCGGTGGCGATCACCTCGGGCATGCGCGCCTGCGGCACCGGGTCGTGGAACGCCACATTCTTCAATCCGCGTTCCGCCACGAAATCCACCAGCGTCTGCTTGTCCGCGCCCGTGCCCACGATCAGAAACTTGATGTCCGGAGTGCCGCGCAATTCCTCCGCGGCCTCGAGCATGAAGGTGAGGCCCTGGGAATACCCGATGGTCCCGGCGAACAGCACCACGAAATCCGATTCCGAAAGCCCGTTCTCATCGCGGAACCGGGTCAGCCGGTCCCCTGGCACATAGAACCCGGTGTTGACCCAGTTGGGAACGATGACCAGCTTGTCTTCGGGCACGCCCTTGCGCAAGGCGCGGTTGAAACGCCTGCCCCAAATTCCCCTTTATCACCTTCTGCAGATTATAAAGCCTACCTACCCCTCGTGGCTCTCCAATCGAGTATAGATCTTTCACTGGATCAAATTGAGATCACCCAGGCCATTCAAAACCCATCCAACACAGTTCCTTTGGTTGCTGGCCGTTCAACAGTCATCCGCATCTATACACATAACAATACCAACGCTCCGATCAATAATATATACGTATCTATTTCAGCCAGCCGCAATGGCGCGCCTTTATCTGGCTCGCCTTTATCCATTGGCCCAGCTGCCGTGCCGGTTAGCTGGTCACAAGAGGATATTCATTCAAGCTTTAATGCAAACCTACCGGCTGCCTGGCTTTCTGATACAATCAACGTCCAAATTACGCTTGATTCGAGAAACGCAATCGCTGAGCGCAACGAGTCCAATAACTCGCTGGCAGTGACTTTAAATTTCAATTCCGTCCCAACTCTCAACATTAAAGCCGTACCCATTATTTACATTGACTTTAGTGGCTTAACTTTTCCAGCTGCCAGCACGAATTACATTGCGCCAGACCTGATGAAAATGTACCCGATCAGCAGCGTCAGCGTATCAAATCGAGGTGCCATCACTTCCAGCGAAAACTTGCACACCACTGCCGGCTGGTCTGCACTGCTCAACCGTCTGACCACCCTGAAGCGCACCGACGGCGCCCCCCC
>Ga0101944_10003537_pt1 | contig 21488 bp, 24 predicted proteins | sample DewCreD2012metaG_FD_75245 | JGI IMG/M metagenome (GOLD analysis project Ga0101944, IMG submission 75245) | Hot spring sediment bacterial and archeal communities from British Columbia, Canada, to study Microbial Dark Matter (Phase II) - Dewar... ... | reverse complement strand
CAATTCAATAATTCTCAGCGAAAAGCTCAAAAAAAGCCTGAGGGTGCTGGCAAGTCGGACAAATGGCCGGCGCTTCCAAAGCCTCAACGACTCGTCCGCAGTTCCGGCATTTCCAGAGTGCTTTCTGGGGCTTTTTAAAAACGGTCTTGTTCTGGACCGCTTCAATAAGCTTGTTGTAACGTCGCTCATGCCACTCTTCGACAGCGGCCACCTGCTTGAAGGTTTCGGCGGCCTCCTTGAAGCCTTCCTGGCGGGCTTCATCCGCGAAACCCGTATAAAGCGTGGTCCACTCCATTCGTTCGCCCGCTGCTGCGGCTTTGAGCTGCTCCAGGGTACCGCCGGGGACCCCTGCGGGATAGCCTGCGGTGATGGTCACTTCGCCGCCCTGCAGGTGCTTGAAGAACACCTTGGCATGTTCTTTTTCGTTGTCAGCGGTCTCCGTGAAAATGCTGCTGATCTGCTCGTACCCTTCTTTGCGGGCAATGCTCGCGGCAAAGGTGTAGCGGTTTCGTGCCTGGGACTCACCGGCGAACGCGGCAAGCAGGTTGTGCTCGGTCTTGGATCCTTTAAGTGTCGGCATGATGATTCTCCTTTCAGGCTGTAACGTTAGACTAGATTATCCTATAATTTCAAATTTACGGATGCCCGTCGGCCCTGTCAAGCTCTCCATTCCACAAGTTGGGGCGAAGGCAAAATTCCCCTTGGATTCCCTCACGCGTTGGTGTAGTGGAGAGCTGAGGAGACTCCCCATGAAACAACCGCACATCTTGTTTGAGACGAAGGGACACGTAGCCAAAATCATCATCAACCGCCCGGAAGCGAAGAACGCTTTCAGCCCTGCGATGATCGCGCTCTGGAGGGAGGCCATCGAGAGATCCCAGGCCGATCAGAATATCCGCGTGATCGTGGTCACGGGAAACGGAGACACCTTCTGCTCGGGAGGAGATATCCGGGACATGGCGGAAGGCAGACTCCGATCCTGGGATATGAAGAGATTCTTGTGGGAGGGCGTTCATAGGATTGTTCTGGCTCTCGAGGACGCAGACAAACCCGTCATTGCTGCAATCAATGGGATGGCCATGGGCGCAGGCCTGGACATGGCCCTCATGTGTGACCTGAGAGTGTGCTCCGATAGGGCAAAAATGGCCGAATCCTACATCATGATGGGAATGGCGCCCGGGGATGGGGGAGCCTACTTTCTCCCAAGGCTTGTTGGAATCGCCAGAGCTCTGGAGCTTCTGCTGACCGGAAAGGTCATCGACGCAAAGGAGGCTCTGGACATGGGCTTGGTGAACCGCGTTGTCCCCCATGAGAAGCTAATGCAGGAGACCATGGCTCTCGCCGAAGAAATCGGGGCCAAACCTCCTCTCGCAGCCAGGATGATCAAGCGAGCGGTCCACCAGGCCCAGAGGAGTGATCTCCGCTCCCACCTGGACTATATTTCCTCCCAGTTGGCGCTTCTGTCGGAAACGGGCGACCATCAGGAAGCGGCCCGAGCCTTTCTCCAAAAGCGAAAGCCCCATTTCAAGGGGGAATGAAACCCCCTTCGTCCAATGAGCCTTGCCACATGCCGAAAGGTGTAGTAAAATCCAAATCCACAATAGAATCGTCTGGATACAATGGATGTTGCAAAAAAACCATCGAAGCTTCGAAGGCTTTTTGGGATGGGAAAACCAGGAGAAATAAGAGAGGCCTTCCGGCGAATCGGTGACAAGGAAGACCGCTTCGATATCGAGTTCTGGCAATCCCAGGGCGAGCGAGCCATTTTCGAGGCCGCTCTGGATATGATTTTAGACCATCAGGTTCTCAAGTACGGTCATGCTGACAAGCCCAGACTTCAAAGAACTGTTGAGTCTTTTAAAAAAGCATAAGGTCAGGTATTTGGTGGTTGGTGGCTATGCCGTGATGAAGTACACGGAGCCGCGCTTCACCAAAGACCTGGATCTATGGATCTCCACTGACCAGGAAAACGCCAAGGCTGTCTTTGAAGCCCTCAAGGAGTTTGGGGCTCTGCTCAAGGGACTCGCTCCCTCCGATTTCATGGAAAAGGGATACTTCTATCAAATGGGCACCCCCCCCCCTTCCGTCTGGATATCATGATGTCCATACCGGGTGGAGATTTTGAAACAGCATGGGAGCATCGGGAAGAGGTCAGGCTGGAGGAGTTGGCCATTCCTTTCATCTCAAAAAAAGATTTGGTAAGAGCAAAAGAAGCAAGCGGCAGAGCACAAGACCTGATCGATGCGGAGCAACTGAAAAAATCGGAAACAACAAATCCATAGACACCCCGATCGGTCAGACCAGGGATTGAAGCTTATCCCATGGGGTAGCCGGTTCCCGGGCTCCGGCAGACTTTGGTTGCGGCCAAAGGCCCGCATTGGGTTGATCCCTCCTTTTTCCATCCGTTCAAGCTGCCAAGGGCCGGGCGCAGGTCGGACCAAGACAACTGAAAGGAAGGATACGGATGAACGATGTCATCGGAATTGCATGGTTCAAGGATGAGGAAACTTACCGAAGGGCCTTGGCGATCTTCACGGACGCCGGAAATATGCCTGCGACTTTTGAAGAATGGAGAGCTCTTGTCGACAGGCAGTGTCAATTGATTAAGGAAAGTGGCAATATTGCCCTTCGGGCGGATATCGATCCGGAAGCGTTTGTCTCCTGGTGCGACTCCCGCGGGTTTCCAGCCAATTCCCAGGGCAGAACGGCCTTCGTCAACCATGTCGAGCTCGAGTATCAGAAGACCGGCAAAGGAAAGATCATTGAATAGCCCGACCCCCCCACCCGCCCATCACCCACCCTCCCCACCAGAATTAAGCCTTGACTTGGCCCATTCACTGGCGTACGATATAACGTACGCATGAGAATGGAGGTAAAATCCAATGGCTACTTTGACAGCGACGGAAGCTAGGAAGCGGCTTTACAGCCTTGTCGATGATGTTGCGGAATCCCATGACCCAATCCAAATTGTTGGGAAACGTAACTCGGCTGTCCTCGTCTCTGAAGAAGACTGGCGCGCAGTCCAAGAGACACTTTACCTGTCATCCATTCCAGGGATGCGGGAATCCATTCGCCAGGGTCTGAAAACTCCCGTTGAAGAGTGTGGAGAGGAGCTTGATTGGTGAGGTGGCGGCTGGTCTATACAAAACAAGCCAAAAAGGACGCCAAGAGACTCTCGCATTCTGGTTTAAAGCCACAAGCTGAGCGAATCCTATCCATTCTTAAAGAAGACCCCTATCGCACATCGCCCCCATACGAGAGATTGATTGGTGATCTAGCCGGTGCATGTTCCAGAAGGATAAATATCCAGCATCGAATGGTCTATCAAATCCTGGATGATATCAAGACGGTGAAGATCATTCGTATGTGGACCCCTTATGAGTAATATCCAACAGGCATTGGGTTCTGGTTACGGGAGGTAGATGGCGCGACCGAGGGCATCCCGAGCCGCTTCCGCCAGGGATTCGCTGAGGGTGGGGTGGGGGAAAGGGACTCTGGCCAGCTCTTCGAGGGTCGCCTCCATCTGAATGGCAAGGACCCCAGCGCCCGCCATCTCATCGACCCTCTCTCCGATCAAGTGAACCCCAAGGATTTCCCCGTATTTTCTGTCCGCAACAATCTCCACCAACCCTTGGGCCTGGCCCAGGATCATCCCTTTCGGATTCATGGACAGAGGGGCGGCTCCCTCCAAGACTGCAAAGCCTTGCTCTTTGGCCTGCTTGCTGGTGAGCCCGACGCAGGCGACCTGGGGACTGGTGTAGGCCACGCGCACCGCGGTGCGGGGATTGAGGGTCGAGTGTCCCCCGAGGGCATTCTCTGCCGCGACGATGCCGCCGGATGACGCCAGATGAGAGTAGTGCCTATCTTCGGGGGCCGTGAGATCGCCGATGGCATAAACACCTTTCGCCTCTGTCTCCATTCCCTCGTTGACTTTGAGGAAGAGAGCGTTGGGATCCAGACCCACTCTTTGGAGACCGAGGTTTTGAAGGGCGGCTCCCCTGCGGAGACTGATCAGCAATTCCACCGAAAAGGTTTGTTCTTTGTCTCCGGCCTTCCTCGTGTTCACGGTGAGAGTCTGCTTCGTCTGATGGAGGGCCATGATTTCCGTCTTTGTTTGAATCTGGACTCCCTGTGCCTGCAGGGCCTTGGTCAGCCTGGTCCGGATCGTTTTGTTCTCACGGGGAAGGAGAGCCTCCTCTTTGGTAAGGATGGACACCCTGGAGCCGAAATGATGGAGCATTTGGGCGATCTCGATCGTGTGGGGACCATGGCCCAAAACGAAGCAGCGTTGAGGCAGGGCGTCGGCGGTGAGGAGATGATCGCTGTTGACAACCGCGGGACAGTCGCTGCCCGGGATTCCGGGTTTCAGCCACTGACTCCCCGTGGCCAGAATGATTTTTCTCGTCAAAAGCGTCTGCCCGCCCACCTCGACCTTGCCCGGGCCTGCGAGTCTTCCCATGCCTTTGATCAGATCGATTTTGTGCTTGTTGAGCAACCCCTGGACCCCTTGGCGCATGAACGTGACCAGTTCATTTTGTCTTTTCATGAGCGTGTCGAGGTTCATCCTCGGGCCGGAGCACTCGATCCCCATGTCTTTGCCGAGGGTCAAGCTGCCCAGGATGTGGGCTGCAGTCAGCATGTGCCCGAAGGGGACACAACCTCGGTTCATGCACACCCCACCGAGGAACTTGTCCTCCACGACCGCCACTTTTCCGCCCAACTGGGCTGCGCGGATCGCAGCGGCCACACCGCCTGCGCCTCCGCCGATGACAATGACATCATAGGGATTCATGCCTGGGTCCGCTCCTTGATCAGCTGATCAGCCGCAGGGGATCTTCGATCATGTCTTTGATGGTTTTCAGGAATCTCGCCCCTGGAGCGCCGTCGATAATGCGGTGGTCAATAGTGAGGCTGAGGCCCAATCGGGCTTCGGGGACCACGGAGTCGTTCTTGGCGACCGGCTTCTTCACAATGCGGCCTATGCCCAGGATGGCGCTCTCAGGCGGCCGAAGGATGGGCGTGAAGTGGTCGATCTCCGCAAACCCCAGGTTTGTGATCGTGAAAGTTCCGTTTACGAGATCATCAGGGGAAAGCCGGTTCTCCCTCGCCTTTTTGATGAGCTCCGCAACCTCGCGATCGATCTCTCGAATGGTCTTGAGGTCAGGCGTTCTCACCACAGGTACGATGAGGGCCTCGTTGGCTTCCATGGCCACTCCGATGTGGATTTGTTTCCACACCTGAATCCTATCCTTCTCCACGCTGGCATTGATGTTCGGATGAAGGCGGATGGCCATGGCCGCTGTCTTTACAAGGATGGCGTTGAAGGACACCTTTTCACCGTCTTGACTCAGGCGCTCTCTCAGAGCGAGCAGGGCTTCGGCACATGCTTCTGTGTGAAGGGTCAACTGAGCCGATTGGCTCAAGCTCTGAAACATATTGTCAAAGATGATCTTCCGGACGCCACGAATGGGTATCGTCTGTCGAATATCCTTTCGAGAGGAGGGCCCAGGTTCGGCGAGTTCTTCGATTCTCTTTGCCGTGATTTTTGCCTTCTCTTCCAAGGCGATGAGGATGTCGGCCCTGACGATTCTTCCGCCCGGGCCGGTGCCGCGGATTGAAGAAAGATCGAGCTGATGTTCTGCGGCCATGGCGCGAGCCAAGGGAGAGGCTTTCGGTCGAAGGCCTGAAGTTGGAGCCGATGCGGATGTAGCGGCCGCTCCCTCCTCGGCATCGGGTTCCGTGACTTCCCCTAAAGACGGGGGATACTGTTTGACCAGCCGCTCGTATTCTTCCTGATCCTTGGCGATGTAACCCACGGTTTCCTCCACGGAGCAGTCTTTGCCTTCCGGGGCAAGGGGGTGAAGAAGCCCACTTGCAGGGGCTGGAACCTCAAAGGTCACCTTGTCCGTCTCAATGACCAGCAGAGGAAGCCCTTCCGACACGGCATCCCCAGAATGGTAAAGCCAGCGCACCACCTTGGCAATTTCCATGGTCAGACCCAGCTTCGGGATAGTGATTGAGATCATTTTAATGCGGCCTCCGCAATTGCAGGGTGCTTGTCTTCAGCAGGCTCCCCCAAGCACGAAATTCGAATATCGAAATTCGAAACAAGCACGAAACTCAGATGAGCAAAATTCGAAACAACGGCTGACCGAAGAACAGAATTGGATCGGTTTCTGTCTTTTGAATTTCGGATTTTGCTTTTGTTTCGAGCTTCGTGCTTCGGATTTCGAATTTACAGCGGGCGCTCTCAAGCCCGATGGAGCACTTTCTTGGCTCCTTTGACGATGTCACCCACCTGGGGGAGAACAAAATTTTCCAGTACAGTGCTGAAAGGAATGGGAACATCCTTGGCGCCGATTCTGACCACAGGCGCATCCAACTCGTCAAAAAGCTCCTCGCCGATCCTAGCCGCGATTTCTGCGCCGAAGCCTCCCGTGAGGCACGCTTCGTGGACCACAAGAGCATGGTAAGTCTTCTTCACCGATTCAGCGACAAGGCCGAAGTCTAGAGGCTTGAGAGTCCTGAGGTCGATCACCTCCACCTCAATGCCTTCCTGGGCCAGTTGGTCCGCAGCCTCCAGGGAAAGATAGGTCATTCTGGAGTAGGTGATGATCGTCAGGTCTCTTCCTTTTCTCTTGATGTCCGCCTTTCCAAGAGGGATCACGAACTCTCCTTCAGGCACAGGCCCTTTCTGAGCGAAAAGCTTCTTATGCTGAAAGAAAATGACCGGATCGTCGTCCCGGATGGCGCTTTTCATGAGCCCTTTCACGTCCGCCGGTTCAGAGGGGATGACGACTTTCAGCCCGGGGGTATGAACGAACCAGCTTTCCAGGCACTGGGAGTGGTGAGCGGCTGCCGACAGCCCCCCGCCGTCAGGAGCCCAGATGACCAGGGGGATCTTGGCCTGGCCGCCGAACATGTAGCGGATCTTGGCGGTCTGGTTGGCGATCTCGTCCATGGCGGTAGTGAAGAAATCCGCAAAGTGCATGTCCACGAGGGGCCGCATGCCTGTGAGGGCCGCACCCAAGCCGGCTCCCACGATGCAGGTTTCGGATATGGGGGTGTCGATGACCCTCTCGGGATATCGCTGGGGAAGTCCCTTGAATTGTGCGAAGATGCCTTCGTGAGCCCGGAGATCTTCACCCACGATGAACACCGTTTTATCCCTTTCCATTTCCTCGGCAAGCGCTTCAGCGAGGGCTTCTGAGCAGGAAAGCATTCGTTCTGTCATGACGGACTCCAGGAAGAAAAGTGTCTGAAGTTCAAAGATAGTGACAAGGGACAAGTAAATAGTGACAAGAAAGACATGAGCCAAAGACCAAACCCCCTTGCCATCGGCTCATAACATCTATCCATCATTCACTGATCACTCCTACCGGCAGGCGCGGTGGCCTGCCCTACTGATCACTGAATCCTACGGGTTTACAAACAAATCCTCCAGCGCTTCTTCAGGACGGGGCAAAGGAGCGCTTTTGGCATAGCTCACCGCTTCCTCGATCTGAAGGGTCACCTCCCCCGTAATCGCCTTTTCCTGCTTATCCGACAGGATTCCTTCTTTTTTGAGAAGGTTTCTGAAACGCTGAATCGGGTCTGTCTTGTTCTTGAATTTCTCTATCTCTGCCTGGGGCCGATAGCGTTGCGGGTCTCCTTCAAAATGCCCCCGATAACGGTAGGTCCGGTTTTCAACAATGCTCGGTCCTTCTCCTTTTTTGGCCCTCTCCACCGCCTCACCGACCACCTTTCTCACTTCCAGCACATCATTCCCATCCACGGTAAGGCCGGGAATTCCATAGCCGGCTGCGCGGGCTGCAACCGAGCCTCCTGCAAGGGCGTAGGTCGCAGGAGTCGTGGAGGCGTAAAGATTGTTTTCGCACACGAAAATCACAGGGAGTTTCCAGATGGCTGACATATTGGCCGCTTCATGAAAGGGACCCCGGTTGGCGGCGCCGTCCCCGAAAAAGACCACCGCGACCTGTTCGGTCTTCCTGAGTTTGATAGAAAGACCCGCGCCCACGATAATGGGAAACCCTCCGGCCACCACACCGTTGGCGCCGAGGATTCCGATGCTGAAGTCGGCGATGTGCATGGAGCCGCCCTTTCCCTTGCAGTAACCGGTCGCCTTGCCGAAGATCTCGGCGAACATGAACTTCGGGTCAGCGCCTTTGGCAATCAGGTGGCCGTGGCCTCTGTGGGTGCTGGCCACGTAGTCGTCTTTGCGGAGCACGGAACAGGTGCCCACGGAGGAGGCTTCTTCTCCTATGGAAAGGTGGATAAACCCGGGAATGAGATTCTGCTGGAAGAGCTCGCCCGCCTTTTCCTCAAAAGCACGGATCAGAAGCATTTTTCTGAAGAGTTCCAGTTTTTCCTGCTTGGTGATTTTCACTTCTCAAATCTCCTTCAAGAGAATCGGGTGTCCAAGGGCATTCCTGCCCGGATCACATAAAGCCCAGTGCCTTCGGCAACCAGAGCGTCAGGGGTGGAAAGGCCATGAGAAGCAGAAGCCCAAGAAACATGGACAGGAGCAGCCAGATGACCCAGCGCACGGTGGACTCCATGGATGCGCCTGTGAGCCTGCAACTCACCATGAGATTGACAGCCATGGGGGGAGTGAATTGCCCGAGGGCGACATTGTAAGTCATGAGAACCCCGAACCAGACGAGATCCCACTGGAAGGTCTGTGCCACCGGAACAAAGAGGGGGGCGAAGATCAGGTAGATAGAGATTCCGTCCAGGAACATGCCCACGATAATCAGGAAGAGCATCATGATGGCCAGGACACCGGCCTCTCCGCCGCCCACGGTGACAATCCACCGGGTAATGGGGTCCACGATCCCCAACGTGCTGGAGGCCCAGGCGAAAATGCTGGCGAGTCCCACCACGATCAGGATCACGGCAGAGGTTTCCGCGGAATCGACCAGGAGCTGATACAGGTCGCGCAGAGTCAGGGTCCGGTAGATGCAGACGCCCACGAGCAGCCCATAGAACACCGCCATGACCGCCGCTTCCGTGGGCGTAAACCAGCCCGTGCGCATGCCGCCCAAAATGACCACGGGGGCCATGAGCGCCCAGAAGGCCTCCTTGAACGACTTCCACAACTTCGGTCTGGGTTCGCGCCTCTGGGAGGCACCCAGGTTGTGGTAAAGGCTCAGCAACAGGGCCGGGATGATCAGGGCGACACAGGCAAGGACGCCGGGAACAATGCCCGCCGCAAAGAGGGCAGGCACGGTGGCGGAGGGCACCAGGACGCTGTAGATGATGAAGGCGACCGAAGGAGGGATCAGAATGTCCGTGGACCCTGCGGCCGCAGTCACGCTGGCTGCGAAGGCGGGCGGATACCCTGCACGCATCATGGCGACCAGCATGACTCCTCCCACGGCGGCCGTACAGGCAGGACCTGAACCTGAAATGCCTCCGATGATCATGGCGACCAGGATGGTGATCACAGCCAGCGAGCCGCGACCCGTGCCCACAATGGCCGTGGTGAACCTCAGCAGGCGGGCCGCCACCCCCGAGCGGTCGAAGATGGCACCTGCGAGAACGAACATGGGGATGGCCAGCAGGGGGTACTTGGCAATGCCCGCGTAGACATTGGTGGGGATGGCCATAATCCCCAGGCCTTCGATCGCAATGACAATGCTTCCGGCAAGCCCCAGCGATGCCGCGATGGGAACCCCCGCGAACATGAGAACAAAAAAAATGCCGAAAAGAAGGTACGCCGGATGCATCACTCTCGATTTCTCCAGATTCGGAGCATGAGGCCGATCGCACGGCCCAGGATGGCCAGGCACAGCACAGGCATCCACACGGTGTAGATCCAGGTGGGGAGGCCGAGGCCGGGCGAGGTGACCTCAAAACGGTACTCATCGTAAGCCATCCTGCCGCCCAGGAACGCGAGGAGGGTGAAGGTCACCGCCGCAATGCCGGTGGCGATCGTCCGAAGGATCCTCCTGGGCCCGGGGGAGAATTTGTCGACGAAATAATTGATGTTGAGGTGACCGCTCTTTGCCATGGCGCTGGATCCACCCACAAAAGCCATGAAGAGCATCAGGAAGATAGAGAACTCCTCGGTGAAGGCAAAGGAGAAATTGGTGGCGTAGCGCACCACCACGTTGGCGAAGGTGATGAGCGCCAGCAACCCGATCGTGATCCCCGCCAGGGCCTCCTCAATCTTCAAGGGCACCCGCGTCTTGGGTTTCACCGGCGCAGGACAGGAATCCAGTTCGCGCGGCAGGTCCATGGGTTTGCTCCCCCAGCTTTGGTTTGGAGAAGGGCGCGCACCGCGTCTCCGAAGAGGCGAAGGCCGTGCGCGCCGTTCGAACCTTTTGAATTGGGAAAAGCTATTTTCGCTTGGCGATCGAGTCTTCGGCCTTTTTCACCAATTCAGGCCCAATCTGCTGTGCCCATTTGTCGTAAACGGCTTTGGTCGCTTTCTTGAAGGCTGCCTTTTCGGCATCCGTCAATTTGACGATTTGGACGCCCTTGGCTTCCACCTCTTTGATCGTGGAGTCATCCGGCGGGACCAGCCCTTTCCTGGATGCTGCGATGTTCTCCTTGGCGGCCTGCACAGCGGCTTCGCGCACCGCCTTTTGGTCTTCAGGTTTCCATGAGTTCCAGACGGATTTGCTGACCACAAAAATGAGCGGGTCGGCCACATAGCCCCACATGGTCATGTGCTTTTGATTCGCGGCGGTATCGAGCTTTGCAAAAATGAAGATGGTGAAGGGGTTTTCCTGGCCGTCCACCGCACCGCTTGAGAGAGCGGGCACTGCATCCGCCCAGGTCATCTGGGTGGGGTTTGCGCCCAGCGCGGTGAAGGTGTCCAGGAACAGAGGGGAGCCGACCACACGGATCTTCAGGCCTTTCAGGTCATCAGGGGTGCGGATGGGCCGCTTGGAGTTGGTGAGCTCCCGGAAACCGTTCTCGCCCCAGGCGAGAGGAACAGTGTCCTTGCTTTCCAGGATCTTGAAGATCTCCTTGCCCACGGGTCCGCCTGTGAGGGCGTCAATGGCCTTGTAATCCGGCATCAGAAAGGGCATGGAAAAGATGTTCAATTCCTTGATCTGGGGAGACCAGTTGATGGTGGAGCCGATCGCCATGTCAATGGCGCCCTGACGGATGGCCGTGTATTCTTTGGTCTGATCCCCTCCCACCAGGCTCACTCCGGGATAGACCTTGATGTTGATGCGGCCGTTGGTTTTCTCTTTCACCAGCTCCGCCCAACGCTCGCCCGCAATTCCCCAGGGGAAGGGCTTGCCCACGACCGTCGACAGCTTGTACTCCGCCTTGTAGTCCGCCCCCAGGGTGATGGGAGGAAGGGCTGAAAAAGCCGCGGTGACTGCCAACGCCAACAGAATGATCCATACTTTCTTCATGTGCTCTCTCCTTTCTCTGTCAAATGTTGTTGTTTACGAATTTCCCCAAGACTGGACATCGAGTCTCTCTTCAGGCTCACCTAACGCCGCGGTTCCTTTGAACTCTAAAAAAGCGCAAACCGGGTGTCTACACTCACTTGCCGTAGCAGTTGACGCCTCTGAATTTCTCCCTGTAAGACTCCAAAAGCGGCGTCAGGGGTCTTTCAGGGGCCTTCGCGGTTTTCAGCCTTCTCTTGATTTCTGCGGCGCTCAGTTTCACGTTCAAGATTCTTTTGGGGATATCGATTTCAATGGTATCGCCATCGCGGATCGCTCCGATGGGACCTCCATTGAAAGCCTCCATCTCGATATGTCCGATGCAGGGGCCGGTGGTGGCGCCTGAGAATCTCCCATCGGTGATCAGGGCCACCCTCTTGTATCCCGCGCCCTTGATGGCATCCGTGGGGGTCAGCATTTCCGGCATGCCCGGCGCGCCCGCAGGCCCCTGGAAGGGCAGCACCACCACGTCCCCTTCCTTTATCTTTTTCGAGGCAATGGCCTTCATCAGGTCCCGCTCGCTGTGAAAGACTCTTGCAGGTCCCGAATGAACCATGATGGCTTCATCGACTGCGGTCTTTTTTACGACAGCACTGTGGGCGATGTTCCCCTTGAGTACGGCGATGCCTCCTTCGCTGTGGTAGGGATGGTCGAGGGGCCTGACCGCATCATCGTCCAATACTTTCCCATTTTCTGCGATGACCTTGATGGATAGGCCGTTGACGGTGGGAGAGCTTTTGATGCTTTTTTTCAAGCGGTTCAGGACCGCGGAAACGCCTCCGGCCCGGTCAATATCGGCCATTTCATAAGGTCCCGCAGGGATGATCGAACACAGGTTCGGGGTTTTTCTTGCAATCCGGTCGAATTCGTCCACCTCAATGGAGATGCCCGCTTCCTTGGCCACGGCGGGGATGTGCAGCACGGCATTGGTGGAGCCGCCCATGGCCATGTCCACCCGGATGGCGTTCTGAAAAGCGTTGAAGGTCATGATGGACCTCGGTTTCACGTTTTTTCTCACGAGCTCTACGATTTTCTTGCCGCTTTCATAGGCCTGTTGCTTTTTCAGGGGATCCACGGCCGGCGTGGTGGCACAACCGGTGAGCGACATGCCCAGAACTTCGGTGACGACGGCCATGGTGTTGGCTGTGTAGAGTCCGACGCAGGACCCTGCCCCGCAGGTCATGGCAGGCAGGAGCGCCTCGGCCTGCTCCTTGCTCATCTGCCCGCTCCTGACCTGGCCGACCAGACCAAACCCTTGAATAGGGTGCATCTTTTTGCCTTCCACCACATTGGCCTTCATAGGACCACCGGTCACGAGGACGGCGGGTAGGTTGAGACGGCCTGCGGCCATGAGCATCCCAGGGGTTATTTTGTCGCACGAGGTCACGCCCACCCATCCGTCCAAGGAATGAGAAAGGACCATGATCTCGATGTTGTCTGCAATGTGCTCCCTGCTGGGCAGGCTCAACCGCATCTCGACGTGCATGGCGATTCCATCGCAGACGCCGGGGACCCCCCATTCAAAGGGAACACCTCCCGCGTCGAGGATCCCTCGCTTGACTTCCTGGGTCAGGTCGTTGAGGTGGATGTGGCCCGGAATGAGGGTGTTGAAGCTGTTGGCGATTCCTATGAAGGGCTTTCCCACGGTGAGATCTTCTTTCTTGAGCCCGCAGGACATGAGCAAGGCCCTGTGCGGAAGCGTTTCAATGTCTTTTTTCAGGATGTCGGATCGCATGGCTGTTCAATCCTCCTTTTGATACCATGAAGAATAATACTGGTTTCCCGGAAAAGCCTCTGCCCGGGATCACTTGAAAAAAAGCCCGGGAATAAAGGTGGTGAAAAAAGGAACAAAGCTCACAACGAGAAGATCGACGATCATCACCAAAACAAAGGGGATCACCGCTCGACTCACTTTTTCCATGGTGATTTCTGCGATCGAACAGGAAACGATCAGGCACACACCCATGGGTGGGGTCAGCATGCCGATGGCAAGATTCAATACGACGATCACCCCGAACTGGATCGGATCCATGCCCAGGTGCGGCACCAGCGGCACGAGCAAAGGGACAAAGATAATGAGGGCGCTGGCGGTCTCGATGAAGGTGCCGATCACGAGCAGGAGGAGGTTAATCGTGAGCAGCAGCATGACGGGGTTCGAAGTCAGGGAGATGACGGTGCGGGTAATCCCTTGGGGAATCTCCTCAAAGGCCAGAACCCAGCCGAAAAGCGAGGCATTGGCGATAATGAACATGACCAGGGAACTGGTAATCGCCGCCTTGATGAAGATGCCGGGCAGCGCCCGGATCGTCAGCTCTTTGTAGACGAAAAACCCCACGATGATCGCATAATCGGCGGCGACCACAGCACTCTCCGTCGCTGTAAAGACGCCGCTCATGATGCCTCCCACAATGATGAAAGGCATTCCCAGCGCCCAGAGCGCTTCTCGAAAGGTCTTCAGGATGTTGGTGAGGGAGATGCCCCCTTCCGGAAGGTAACCCCGCCTCCTGGAGATCAGGTAAGCGACGAGCATCAAGGAGAAGCCAACCAGACCGCCCACCAGGATCCCGCCCAGGAAGAGAGCCCCGATCGACGTGGACGCCGTTACCCCGTAGATCACCATGGGAATCGAGGGGGGGATGATGACCCCGATAGACCCGGCTGAGGCTTGAATGGCGGCTGAGAACCCCGCATCATAGCCTCTCTTCTTCATCTCCGGGATCATGAGGGTGCCCACCGCAGCCGTGTCCGCCGCCGCGGCCCCCGAAATCCCGGCAAAAAACATGGAGGCCATGATCGAGACATGGGCAAGTCCGCCGTGGATAAACCCGACCAGGGAAGAGGCAAAGTTGACCAGACGGCGGCTGATGCCTCCCGATTCCATCAGGGCTCCGGCCAGCATGAAGAAGGGGACCGCCAGCAGGGGAAAGGAATCATTCGAGGTGAACATCTGCTGGACGGCCACAGTCATCGGAACCTTGAAGAAGAAAACCATGGCAAGGGCTGCCGAGATGCCCATGGCAAAAGCAATCGGCATGCGGATGAGGAAAAAGAAAAAGAGAAGGGCGAAAAAAAGGGTCGTCATGGGGTCTCCCCTCCACCCTGAAACCCCTTCAGGACGTCCACAAAGAGGTGAAAAAGCATGATCGCCGCGGAGATGGGAATAATCCAATAGGGAATGTCCATGGTGATGAGAAGCGTCGGGGCGGTCCGGACCCGGACGGACGGAAGGATTTCAATTCCGCTCACGACAAGGGCTGCCAGAAAGATCATGATGAGGATTTTCACCAATCGATCAAGCCACAGGCGAACCCTTTCAGGCAGCAGATCGAAGACCGCGTTGATTCCGATCTGGACGCCCCGATAAGTGGCCAGCGCTGCGCCCAGGAAAGAAACCCAGACCAACAAGTAGCGACCCATCTCTTCCGACCAGCTCAAGGCGCTGTTGAGGATATATCTCCAGAAGACTCCAGCCGTGGTGATGAACAGCATGAGGACAATCAGAACAAAAACACTTACCACCACCGCCCGGTCAATCCATTTGGCGATTGCCACCAGTAAGGTCATCGCACATCCCAAGTTATGGGTTCTATGGAAAGGCGCGGGGCTTGCCCCTTGGTCGTCTGCTTTTCAAACGGCATCAGCGTATAGGCCGCGACCCCTACCTCACACTCTGGATTTCCGCAATCATTGCTCGCCATTCCGGATTCTTTTTGTAGGCTTCCTCATAGACCGGCTGGCATTTGACCTGAAAGGGCTTGCGGTCGGGATCGTTGATTTTCATGCCCTTTTCTGCCAGTTTCTTGAGAATGTCGGCTTCTCCGTCATTATTCACCTTGCGCTCGTAGGCAGAGGCTTCTTTCGCCGCCTCCACAAGAATCTTTTGAATCTTGGGATCGAATCCATCGTAGAGCTTTTTGTGCATCATGATGACGTTTCCGGCGTAAGAGTGACCCGTGAGGGAATAGAACTTCTGAACTTCATAGATTTTAAAAGCCCAGAGCACCCAGGGTGGATTTTCCTGGGCGTCTATGGTCCCTTGCTGAAGCGCCGTATAAACCTCACCCCACCCCATGGGGAGAGGATTCGCTCCAAGGGCCTTGAACAGATCGATGTAGATCGGACTTTCCATGACCCGGATCTTGATGCCTTGCAAGTCCGCCGGCTGAACAATGGGTCGAACGTTGTTGGAGACATTGCGGAATCCCCGTTCTCCGAAGGCCAGGCCTTTGATATTGACCTTGGCCAGGGAGTTCAAAAAGCGCTCGCCGATGGGGCCGTCCAGAACCTTGTAAGCCTGGGCACTGCCGGTGAAAAGAAAGGGCATGTCCAGAACGCCGAAAAGGGGATCAAAGGTAGTAATGGGGCCGCAGGTGATCGTGGCCAGCCCGATCGTCCCCATTTGGACCATGTTGATCAGATCGGTCTCTTTGCCCCCCAGTTGTTTGTTTGGAAAAATGCGGATCTCCACCTCGCCCTTGGTTCGCTCTTCAACGAGCTCCTTGAATTTAACGGACTGAATGTGGAAGATGTCATCCTCGGTGCACACATGCGCCAATTTAATCGTTGTTTTGGCTTGAGCCGGGATTGCGGCGATCACGAGAAAAAGACCCAAAGACAGTAAACCTAAGCTCGCCCCTCTGACAAAGGATGTGGTGTCCATGATCTGCTCTCCTTTCTTATTTGGATGGCTGAATACGCCTTCGCCCGGAACGGGAATGCTCATCCCCTATGACAATGACGAGACATTCGCATTCCTTTTTCCCAATGTTTTGTCCCCTGTGGGGAGTGGAAGGGTCAAAATGGATGGCGTCTCCAGGATCCAGCCTGACCCTTTCTTTGCCATAGACGAGCTCCATTCTGCCTTTTAAGACAAAGAGGAATTCATGTCCCGGATGATCGAAAAGAGCGGAAGGTTCCTCCGTAATGACCGGGAAATTCACCACAAAGGCTTCCATGAGGTGATGGGATGTCTTTCCCGTCAGGGAATAGTAGGTAAATCCGATCTTCGTGCCCTTTCGAATCACCGGCTTGCGGGCATTTTTTCGTATCACGGAATAGGTTTTCTCGTCGGGCTCGTCTTGTTCAAAGTAGATACTGATCGGGACATCCAAGGCATGAGAGATCTTGGCCAGGGTGGCGATGGGAGGGGAGACTTGAGCATTTTCGATTCGGGAGAGCAAGGCCTTGGACAATCCGGTGGATTGGCTCATCTGGGCGAGCGTCAAGCCCCTGTGGGTTCGGACCGCTCGGATGGTGTCGGCAATCCTCTTTTGGAGCATATCGCTTATCCTTAAACTTGTTGCACCGTAGTAAACCTCGAAACCGATGTCAAGAGTTTTTTTGACTTCCTCGCATCGATGGCTTAAACTTCTCACCCTGTTCGGACCGGCAGCCGTGGACCGATGAGGTTTCACCCCAGGAGAGGGCACTTCCCTTGGATCGGCTTATCAAAAACAATTGGTTCTTGTTCGGCCTGGCAGGCATTTGTTTGGTCACGCTCATCGATGCCACGAACACCCTTGCGGGAATGGGAAAGTGGTTCAAGTCCCACAGCGGGGCCGATGCCGTGATCTGCACGATCTTCTTCACCTCCGGCCTCGTTCTCAAGAGGGAAGAGATCCGGGCAGGCTTGAGGGATATCCAGGGAGCGGTGATCGCTCTGGTGCTGATCTTCGCGGTCGCCCCTCTGACCGCTTTTACCATCGGGTTGCTCCCGCTGGAACCTGCCGTGAGGATCGGGTTATTCCTCGTTTCGGTCATGCCGACCACCATGAGCAGCGGGGTGGTGATGACCGGAGCCTCGGGCGGCAATATCGCTCATGCCCTGCTGATCACGGTGCTTGCCAATGGGTTGAGCATCGTGACCATCCCTTTTTCCCTTTCCCTTCTGGTTCAGGCCGTGGACTCCGTGCCCATGGATAAGGCGAAAATGATGATCCAGATGGCTCTTCTCGTTTTGTTGCCCCTGGGGCTCGGGCTTTCCCTGAGGCCGAAAAAGGGAGCCCTTCGGGCTTTTCTCCAGCGGGTTGTCCCTGTGCTCAATCAGTGTTTGATTCTGGCGATTGTGTGGATGGGGGTTTCAGAGGCAAAAGCCACGGTCCTCAGCAGCGGGACACAGGTCTTCGTCATCGTGGTGCTCGCGGGTTTCTTTCATGCCGTGCTTCTGGGGGCGGGTTATCTCTCCATCCGGTTGTTTCACATTCCGCGAGGTCGAATGGAGAGCGTCCTGTTCATGGGCGGCCAGAAAACCCTGCCCCTGTCGGTTCTCTTCCAGGTCAAGCTGTTCCCCCAGTATGGTCTTGCCTTGGCGTTCTGCGTATTTCACCACTTCATCCACCTGATGATGGACGGGTATTTAGTGGGACGCCTGAACAGAGGGAGGAAGTCTTAGCAGGTTGCTGAAAAACGCCCATCTACGGCGTTGCCCTCACCCCTCGTCGTTGCGACGTACTGGACTGTACGACTCACTCCTCGGGATTTCGGGCGCCTTGTATCTGAGCGTTTTTGAGCAACCTGAAAAAAGACTGTTTTTCAGGATCTTGCTATACTCCCAGTCTGCAACTTGTTTGAGATGAGGGATGAATTAGAAAAGAACCCAAAATTCGATTTTTCATCGGGCGCTGAGAGCTTGCACGGTCTCGGCTAGGGCGTCGTCGCCGCCCACATTGCCGGGAAAGACAACATACGGAATGCCGGAATACCGGCTCTCAGGGCCCAGTCGCCACACGGGCACGCCGGGCAGGATCTGTCCGAGAACCAAAGCCCTTCTCACATGGAGACCCTTTGTGGCGACATCGCTGGCCGTGATGCCGCCTTTGGCGATCACGAAGCGCAGCGTTGCATTGATCCGATGGAGCGTCGTGACCAAGGCGCCTGATACTCGGTTTCCGATGGAAAGGTCCCTCTCTGCCTGGCCTGCTGTCACCAGTCTCCGGCTCGTGTAAATGACCACGTCTCTGCCCTTTTGCAGCAAAGATTCCGCCTTTCGGCAAACACGTTCAATTTCGCCGTCCCTTCGGCTTCCGTCCAGAACCGCTTCAACCTCCATCTCGATCCCTGCCGCTTGCGTAAGGGCGAGCAGCTTCTGCAACTGGCGCGTTGTCTTGGGCACATAGGAACCGACAAGGGTGAGTCCGCCTCCCTGGGTCGGCATGTCCAGGTCGGTAGGGGAGAGAAGGGGGCGAGGAGAGATGCCGGCCCGCACACGGACAAAAGAGGCCGCGCTTCGGTAAAGGAACCGGCGCCCTTGGGCTTCAGCATCCAGCAACCCTTTGACAAAAACCTCGACATCTCTGTAACCGGCCGCGTTCACCACACAAACGCTCGATCCTTTGAGGGTCATCAAACGCTCTGTGATTGCGTCAGGACCTCCCATTCGAACGTCCTCGATGGAGATGGAGAGGACGTCTTTGGATGAAACGCGTCCGCCCGCTTTTTCTTCCACCCAGTCGCGCAGGTTGGAGGACCTGTACCCAAAGACGTTGTCCCTGGCAAACTCCGTCTCGGCTGCAGGAACCAGCCATCCTCCCTCTTCCACATAGTGGGTGTCTCCGAGAGTGTAGCGGCCCCCTTCGAGGAAGAAAGGAATGACGATCCATCCGTCGAAGTTCTCTCCTAAACCGGAAGCCAGCGCGTCCACCTCTCCGGGGAAATGGCCTCGAAGGGTCGAATCGCTCCGGCTCACCACGGCAAAGGACCGGTCCGCTCGCCTCCCTGCCTCCACCAGGTTGCCCCCGATTTCCCTGTTCAAAGACCGGGCAAGCGGAAGGGTGAGGCTCCTCGAATTGGTGAGGATGAAAAAGGCGGAGAAATCGTTTTGAAGCTCGGACGCGAGCGCTTCCACAGACCAGTCGGTAAGCACCGGAAGGTTGTGAATGGTCTGGGTGCCCGTGGGGTCATCATCCAGGACGACGATTTTTCGCCGGCTTTCCTTGACCTGTGCGCGAATGAGCGGGAGGAGATCCTCCGGCCATTCCGAAGGGAGGTCACGAAACAGGTCTTCTTTGTTGACGGCACTGCTCTTCAAAACAGATTCTATGGAACTACCCTTTCTTTCTTCTGAGGACTTCCTCCACGGCCTTGGCAATGTGACTTGCGGATAGACCGTACTTCTCCAGGAGGTCCAGATAAGGCCCCGATTCGGTAAACGTGTTTCCCACGCCGATCATCTTCATCGGAACCGGGTGATGCTCCACCACCACTTCAGCGACGGCACTGCCCAGACCGCCGTATCGGATGTTGTTCTCCGCCGTGACCAGGGCGCCTGTTTCTTCGGCGGCTTGAAGCACGGTTTCTGTATCGAGCGGCTTGAGGGTGTGGCAATCGATCACCCGGACGTGGATCCCTTTCTTTGAAAGCTGCTCTGCGGCGATCAGGGACTGGACCACCAGGTCCCGGTTGGCAAGGATGGTTGCGTCTGCCCCGTCTCGGAGCGTGACGGCTTTGCCGATTTGAAAGGGATAGCTCGTCTCGAAGAGAACAGGAACCGGGTCGCGGGTAAAGCTCAGATAAACAGGCCCTTGCCACTCGGCAGCCGCCAGGACAGCCATCTTTGTGCTGACCGGGTCCGCAGGGGCGATCACGGTGGAGTGGGCGATGGCTCTCAGAATGGATAGATCTTCCTGGCCCTGGTGGGTGACCCCATCGGGCCCTGGAGTGATGCCGCTGTGGCTTGCGGCGATCTTTACGTTCAAGCGGGGGTAGTGAATGCTGTTCCGAACCTGGTCCAAAGCCCTCATGCTGGCGAACACGGCGTAAGTGCTCGCAAAGGGGATGAGGCCGGTGGTCGCCATGCCCGCTGCGGCGGCCATCATGTTCTGCTCCGCAATGCCGAAATTGAAAGAGCGCTCGGGGAATTTCTGTGCGAACTTATTGGTGCCGATGGACTTGGAAACATCGGCGTCCAGAACCACCACATCGGGATTTTTCTCACCCAGTTCGAGGATGGCCTCCGCATAAGAGTAGCGGGTGGGCTGTTGCACCGCTTTTGAGAACAAATCCCCGGAACCGAGAAGGGACAGGATTTCGCTCCGCACATAGTGATAGGGGGTCCTCCCTTTAGAGCTCACAGGCACACCTCCTGATTTCATCGAGGGCACACTCGGCCTCTTCCCTGCAAGGGGCTCTTCCGTGCCACTCCACAACATTTTCCATGTAGGACACGCCTTTTCCTTTGATCGTGTGCGCAAGGATCACAGTCGGCGATTCCTTGTTGGACTTGGCTCCCTCCAGGGCCTCCACGATGCGGTCCATGTCATGACCGTCCATTTCAACCACGCGCCAGCCGAAGGCCCGCCATTTGTCCGCCAAAGGTTCGATGGGCATCACATCGACGACGCAGGCGTCGTTCTGAAGGCGGTTGCGGTCGACCACGGCCGTAAGGTTGTCCAGTTTCCATTTGGTCGCGGACATGGCCGCTTCCCAAACAGAGCCTTCCTGGGTTTCGCCGTCACCGAGGAGGACCCACACATGGTAGTCTTTCTTCCGCAGCTTGCCGCTCAAAGCCATACCCACGCCGGCAGAGAGTCCATGCCCCAGGGAACCGGCCGTCATGTCGATGCCCGGAGTTTTTCTCATGTCCGGGTGGCCCTGAAGGATGCTGTTCATGCGGCGAAGAGTGCCCAGATGCGACCTGTCGAAATAGCCTCGTTCAGCCAGGGCCGCATACCAAACGGGGCAGGCATGACCTTTGGACAGAATGAACCGGTCCCTGTCCGGCCAGCCCGGATTCTTGGGATCGATCCGCATGATGCGAAAATACAGGGCGGTCACAAGATCGGCGGCCGACAGGGATCCGCCGGGATGACCCGCGTTGGCCGTAGTGATCATCTCGATGATGTCACAGCGGATAACGGCTGCCATTTGCTTCAGTTCGGAAATGGTCATGGGGGTTTGTGATGTATCCAATCTAATCTCCTGTTCGTTGTTTCTTTCGACGCTTCACCCTCCCTTCGTTTCTCTCATCGGAGGGTATGTGCAATGTCATTTCGAGTCACGCGGATCGAGCGTGACGAGAAATCCTGCTCTCGGATGTCGCACAGGTCTAGGATTTCTCATTTCGGTCTCATTGACACAAAA
>Ga0101944_10003536_pt1 | contig 21489 bp, 16 predicted proteins | sample DewCreD2012metaG_FD_75245 | JGI IMG/M metagenome (GOLD analysis project Ga0101944, IMG submission 75245) | Hot spring sediment bacterial and archeal communities from British Columbia, Canada, to study Microbial Dark Matter (Phase II) - Dewar... ... | reverse complement strand
GCTCGACGTGCGCATCGCGGCGTTGATATCGGCAATTGCATAGTACGAGCCGACCGCGAAGAGGACCAGGTAGAGCGCGGTCAGTCCCGCCGCGCCGAGAATCGCTCTGCGACGGACGGCCTCCCGCAGCGTGAGCGACGCGATGATCCAGACTCCCAGTGGCGAACCCTCCTGTCATCGAGCAATCCGCGCTGCCCGATGCCCGCAGTCGGCCGATATGCCTAGGTCAGCTCGCTTCGCCCCCGCTCCGCCTCCGAGACGACCCTGACGAACAGCTCCTCGAGCGAAGCGCGCTGTGGCGTGAGGTGGTACAGCCTGACCCCGTGCCGGGTCACCACATCGGCGACGTCCGCCGCCTCGTCATCTGAAGCAATCTCGAGGGTGATCATCCCGCCACGCGCGGAGAGCACCTTCCAGCGGGATGAAAGCTCGTCCATCAGGCCGTTGCTGGGCGCACCGATGCGCAGATCCAGCTCGCGACGGCCGAGCAGATCGCGCAGCGCGCCCTCGGCCAGAACGCGGCCGTGGTTCACTATCGCCGCCTCGTCGCACACCATCTCCACTTCGGAGAGCAGTTGCGAGTTCAGGAAGACCGTCTTCCCGACCGACTTCAGGTGCCGGATGATGTCTCGAACGTCGCGCCGGCCGATTGGGTCGAGCGCCGAGGTGGGCTCGTCGAGGATCACGAGGTCCGGGTCGGCGATCACCGCCTGAGCGATGCCGATCCGCTGGAGCATGCCCTTCGAAAACGTGCGCAGCACCTCTCGACGCTGCTCGCGCAGGCCGACGAGCTCGAGTGTCGCGTCGATGCGCCTGGCGCGAGCCGGTGCGTCGAGGCCGGCGAGCCGGCCGTGGAGGTCAAGGAACTCGTCGGCCCGCATCCACTCCTGGAAACGAAACAGCTCGGGCAGGAAGCCGAGTCGGCGGCGCACCTCGGGGTTGCCAGCAGGCCGGCCGAACAGGAATGCCTGGCCGCTCGTCGGGCGGACGAGTCCGACCAGGGACTTCACGGCCGTGCTCTTGCCGGCGCCATTAGGGCCGAGGAAGCCGAAGACCTGCCCTCGCCGAACCGTGAGGTTCAGGTCGGCGAGAGCAACCTTGCGGCCGTAGACTTTGCGCAGGTTGCGCGTCTCTACCGCTACATCAGTCACAACCGGCAGTCTACCCTAGCGAGTTGACCGCGGCAAGGAGCTCGGCTTCCGTGACGGACCCGAAGGCCCAGTACCAGACGCCGCCCTTCTGCCAGATGACACCCGCGAAGGGCGTCTGAGCGCGGTCGCTGGTCTTCGGCACGACCAGAACGCCCTTGGCGCCGCTGACTGTGACTTCGCGAGACTCGCCATTGACGATCGGCACGGGGACAGTGCTCTGCCAGTCGCTGATCGTGGCGAGCTGGGTCGCGAGCTCCGGTGGGAGCGCGCCGCGTTCGAGCAGTTCCTTCCGCAGCTTGGCGACGTCGGTACCCGCCGGCACTTCGATCTGCGGGCCGCGGTTCTGCGCGATGACCAGAATTCGGGGCCGCTCCGTGACAGGAGTCGGGCCGGGCTGGCCCGAGCCTTGGTTGGCGATGGCGGCCCCGACCGACTCGACGGTCTGGGAATCGCCGTAGACCTGGACGACGGTGGCCGGGACCTGGATCCTGACAACAAGGCCGGCGAGCTCGGCTGGTGTGTCGCCGGCAAGACCCTTTTCCTTCCAGTAAGCCGCGACCTTCGCGGCGTCGTAGGTGTAGGTCGCGGTCAGTGGCTTCCAGTAGGTCACGACTGACTTGGTCGCGAAGTCGGCGGGCAGCGCCTTCGGGGAGGGCACGGCGAAGCCTGCCTCGCGCGCGGCCTCAGGTGCCGTCACGATTCCGAACTCGGGCTCGCCGGTAGGTTCGAAGGTGCCAAGGTCGCTTGGGTCTGGCACTTGCTTGAGAGTGTCCGTGCTCACCTTGATCGTCTGGATGTTCTGGGCGCGGAAGACGGCAAAGAAGTCCTGAGCCGCCAGACCGAGCGGCGTGAACGCGAGGGCGGCCACCAGCGCTATTGCGGCCAGGGCGGCTGTAGGGAGCGCTCTCGGGGCCGCCACGAGCCACGCGCCGAGCCTGTCGATGAGGCTGGGCGCCGGCGTTGGTTGCGGGTGGGACGCCGTCAGCCGAGCGTATGCGGTCGTGGCAGACGGTATGCGGGTTGGGTCGGGCTCGAGCAGGCGGAGGCTTGTCGCCACCGCATCGCGAGTGGCTTCGAGGTCGGAGAGCGTCCGAGAGCATTCGGGGCACTCGGCCAGGTGCCGGCCGATGTCGTCCTCCTGGCGCGCCGGCAGCTCGCGGTCCAGATAGGCCCGGAGCAAGCCATCGTCATAGCCTGATCTGCAGGTCATGTGGTCGTTTGCCTCCTAGTCTGATCTTCGTAGAGACGCCGGAACTCGCGCTCGGCGCGGGCGAGAAGCGTTCCGACGGAGCCGGGCGCGACTCCGAGCTGCAGGGCTACTTCGGCGTACGAGAGTCCGCCGTGGCGCAGAAGCAGGCACTCGCGCTGGCGCTCGGACATCTGGTCGAGCACGGAACGCACTTGGTCGCGTCGCTCATCCGCAAGCACTTCGGCGAGCGCGTCCGGCGCGAGCGTGTCCGTGGGGGCCATCTGCTCTCTCTTGGCGCGTCGAGCGCGGCCGCGGACGGCGTTCAGTCCGAGGTTCGTGGCGACGGTGAAGAGCCAGCCGGCGACATTATGCTCGCGACCGTCCGATAGGGGGTGCTTGAGCAGCCGCAGGAAGGCCTCCTGGGCAATGTCCTGCGATTCCTCGGGATCACCCACGATGCGATAGGCGGCGCGGTATGTGCTCTGCCAGTGGGCGAAGAAGAGCCGCCGGAAGGCGCTCTCATCAGCACTGACGTGCGTGCGATCAGGCTCGCGAGCCACTTGTTCGGCGCTACTCACTGCCACGTCCGGTTGATCGGCTGGCCACCGCCATCGGAACATACGGCTATCCAACCTGGTTCACTATAACAACACCGCCACGTCGCGGATTGTGACAGCCTGTTCCCTCCCGCGACTTTGGCGCGTATCATTGGTCTAGCGGCGCCGACACTACCAACGGCGCCGTCGTGGCAACCCAATGGCGGGAGGAACAACTGTGGGCGTTGCTGGTTCTCCCTTCGACGCGACAGGCCGGCTGGCCTGGGGAATCCTCGGCACCGGCCGGATCGCCGGCACCTTCGCTACCGCGCTCGCCTCCGCTCGCAGGGGCTACCTTCTTGCAGTCGGCAGTCGTTCGGCGGAGTCCGCGCGCGCCTTCGCCGATCGGCACGGGGCCAAGCGCGCCTACGGCAGCTACGACGAGCTCCTGGCCGACCCAGACGTCAAGGCGGTCTACATCTCGCTCCCCAACCACCTGCACGCGACCTGGACGCTCAGGTGCGCCGAGGCCGGCAAGCACATCCTGTGCGAAAAGCCGCTCGCCTCGAACCTGGGCGAGGCGATGGTTGCGATCGAGGCGGCGCGCGAGCGTGGCGTCTTCCTGATGGAGGCGTTCATGTACCGCTGCCACCCGCAGACGGCGACGCTAGCTCGGCTGCTACGCGAGCGCGCCATCGGAGACGTCCGACAGGTCCAGGTCGCCTTCAGCTACAACATGCGTGGTCCGCACCCGGAGAACATCCGTCAGCAGAACCCATCCGCCGGCGGCGGGATAATGGACGTCGGGTGCTATCCGGCGTCGATGGCGCGGCTTGTCGCCGGTGCGGCGCTCGGACGCGACTTCGCGGACCCGCTCGACGTCAAGGCGGTCGGGCACATCGGCGCCGAGAGCCGGGTGGACGAGTGGTCGAGCGCGGTGCTGCGCTTCGAGGGCGACATACTGGCCAGCATCGCGTGTGGCATCCAGGTCGCGGTTGAGCCGACGCTGCGCGTCTTCGGCTCCGAGGGCAGCATCTACGTGGCGCAACCCTGGTTCCCCGGGCGCGACGCGCCGGGCCGGGTCGTACTCAACCGCGACGGCAGGGAGCCCGATACGATCGCGGCGGACGCCGAAGTCCCGCTCTACTCGGTCGAGGCGGACACGGTCGCGGACGCACTCGCGGCTGGACTCACCCAGGCTCCGTCTCCGGCCATGTCGTGGGCCGATAGCCTCGGGAACATGCGGACGCTCGATCTCTGGCGGCGCGATGTCGGCCTCGTCTTCGACGTCGAGCGGCCGGCCGCGCTCGTCAACCGGGTCTCGGGTCGACCGCTCGCCGTCCGACCGGACGCGCGGATGACCTATGGCGCGGTCCCCGGAGTCGAGAAACGGATCTCGCGCGCGGTCATGGGCTCGATGGCTTTCAGCCACGGTCTGCCGTACACCTGCGCGCTGCTGGACTACTTCGTCGAGCAGGGTGGCAACTGCATCGATACGGCCTACGGGTACCGCACCGAGCCGATGGTCGGCGACTGGCTGCGGCTGCGGGGCAATCGTGACGAGATCGTGCTCATTGTCAAGGGCGCGCACACACCAGACTGCAATCCCCAGGCGCTAACACGGCAGCTTCACGAATCGCTGGAGCGGTTACGGACGGATTACGCGGACATCTACTTCATGCACCGCGACAACCCGGAGATACCGGTCGGGGAGTTCGTCGATGTCCTGAACGAGCACCACCGGGCCGGACGGATCAGGGCATTCGGCGGGTCGAACTGGACGATCGAGCGGATCACCGAGGCGAACGAGTACGCGCGGAAGCGCGGGCTGACGCCGTTCGTGGTATCCAGCCCCAACTTCGCGCTCGCGGTGTGGAACGAGCCGATGTGGGCCGGGTGCATCGCCGCGGTCGATCCTGCCTCGCGCGCCTGGTACCAGGCCACGGGGATGCCGATTTTTGCCTGGAGCAGCCAGGCGTCGGGCTTCTTCACCGGCCGGTTCCGGCCCGAGGACGCCGGCAACCCAGCGATCGCACCCATCGTCCGGACCTGGTTCAACGCGGAGAACTTCGCGCGGCTTGAGCGGGCGAAGGAGTTGGCGGCTCGGCGCGGGGTGACTAGCGCGCAGATCGCGCTCGCCTACGTGCTGTCGCAGCCGCTCTCCATCTTCGCGCTGATCGGGCCGCGGACGATAGACGAAGCGCGTGAGTCTCTCGGCGCTCTCACGATCACGCTGACGCCGGAGGAGCTGCACTGGCTGGAGACCGGCCGGAGCGCGTGAGCGCCGGAGCCGGACGCGGCAGGACAGGCAAGGTCTGCATCGCTGACCATACTGACTGACGGAGGACGAAGGTGGCGCTCAAGGTCTACGACTATCGGAAAGACGTTCGCAACGTCGTGATCACGCCGGAGATCCGCTCGCGGTTCCTCAAGTTCGAGCCAGGCACTGGCGGCGCGCGTCACAGCCACGACCTCGGCCATGAGATCTTCCTCGTGCTGGAGGGGGAGGCCGAGTTCGAGATCGAGGGCGAGCGAGCGATTCTCGGCCCTGGCCAGATGTGCGTTGCCTACGCCGATCAGAAGCACGAGGTCAAGTGCGTCGGTGACAAACCGATCACGATGTACCTCTCGGTCACACCGCACCTTGAGCCGACACACACGAGCTGGACCGAGGCCGGCGAGAAGAAGCCGTTCCGCTACGGGCCGTCGACAGCGCGCGAGCGTGCGGAGGCCGGTCTGCCTCCACTCGACCCGAGCGCGCTGATAGACGAGCACGTCGCGGCGTCGAACGCGCTTGCGGAGGCTGCCGCGGCGAGCGCCCAGGAGCAGGAGCTGCAGGCGGTGGAGCTGCGCCGGGCGCTGGCTGCCGGCGACAAGGCCGCTGCAAAGGCCGCGGTCGACGCGATGTGGGCTGGCATCTACGCTACCTGCAAGGCGCTTTCCGCGATGGAGACCGTCTGGAACCAGTTGTCGCCAGCCGCGACCGCTGAATAGCGACAAGAGGAGACGATAGATGGCAATCGCATCCGCACAAGCCACGCGCTCGTTTACAGTCCCCTGGAACGGAGGTACGAAGACGCTCGAGATCCCGGCTGACCGCGTTACGGCCGAGATCAAGTTCCGCGATCTGCCGGCGCTCCCCGACCCTGCCGGGGCGATCCTCCACGCGCTCGAGCACCCGATCGGCTGCCTGCCGCTACGAGAGATGGTTAAGCCTGGCGACAGGGTCGTGCTGATGACCGGGGACCGTTTGACGGACTGGATGATTGGCGCGCGCGATGGTCTCGCGATGCCGATTTTCGACCACCTGAACGAGCTTGGCGTGCGCGACGAGGACATCACGGTGGTCTACGCCTGTGGGATGCACGCGCACCCGCACGCGAAGGAGCGCATGGGCGAAGCGCTGCTGAAGCGCGTGAGGTTCGTCGAGCACGAGGGGGACGACGACTCTCAGCAGGTGTACATCGGCGCGACCTCGCGCGGGACGCCGGTGTGGATCAACCGGGCGGTGTTCGAGGCCGATGTCAAGCTGGCGATTGGCGAGATCAGCCCCGTCGGGCCTGCTGGCTGGTGCGGTGGCGGGAAGATCATCCTGCCTGGAGTCGCCGGCCGCGACACGATCGAGCACAACCATCGGATGGTGATTTCGCCCCTCGCGCAACTCGGCGCAATCCATCAGAACCCGGTGCGGCTCGACATAGAAGAGGCAGCCGAGCTAGCAGATCTCGACATCAAGATAGACGTGCTTGTAAACACGGTTGCTCAGATCGTCGCGGTCTTCGCCGGTGACTTCCGCCAGGAGTGGCGAGCCGCGCTGCCGCTCGCAAAGGAGATCTGGACGACACCGATGGAGCCGACGGACGTCGCCGTGTACTACCCAGGCGATACCCGAGAGCAGTACCTCGGCGGGCCAGTGTACATGGGCTTCGCGACCGCCGAGGCGATGACGAAGCCGAGCGGCGCCGTAGTGGTGACGATGTCGGCGATGGGCGGGTGGTCGGCCAACTCGACGCCGAACGATCGGTATGGCCCCGGCGCCGAAATGTTCGCGGCGAGCTCGGTCGAGATCGCACGGCGAATGGTCCGGACCGACGGCAACGTCCGCAGCCTCCACATCGCCTATATGGGCAAGCGAGCGCTCGAAAGCCGGCCGATGTTCCTGCACTGCGATGGTTTTTCGGATGAGGAGGTCAGGCGGTTCGGCTTCCGAGGCGCGTTCAATCGGTTCGAGGACGCGCTCGCTGCTGCGACCGAGGCCTCCGGCAGCCCGAACGGGTCGATCTCGGTGTGCTTTCCGCGCGGACTACAGTGGCGGATGATGCCGCGCGTGCCTGACTAGACCCTGGCACGCTCGTCTTGAGGGGCGATCGGTCGGGTCGCCCCTCAATGATTTCTGGCGAGCTGTTAAGCGTCCATCCTGTGCGTTCCGCACAAATGATCACTATCCGGTCAGTCAGGCCGGCACATACCGAGCGCCTGCTCGCGCCCGTACACTAGCCTCGAACGAAGCTAGCACTCAGCAGACCCCCGAGCCTTGCGGCAAACCCCCTCGGCGTTGAGGTTCACCGGCACGGACACAGCCCTCGCAAGCGTCTGCTAGCTGGAGCGGAACTACCAACACGACAGGAGGACTGCCCCACGATGGCTGTTGACCTCAAGGCCGCAACCCTCACTACCCCCGCCGAAGTCATCGATTACGCGCGCGCCAACGACATCAAGTTCGTCGACGTCAAGTTCATCGACCTCCCCGGCACATGGCAGCACTTCACCATCCCACTCTCGCAGCTCGACGAGGACGTTTTCGCCAAGGGCCTCGGTTTCGACGGCTCGTCCATCCGCGGGTTCCAGAAGATCCACGAGAGCGACATGCTCCTGATCCCTGATCCGGCCACGGCGATCATCGACCCGGTCTGCAAGTCCCCGACGCTGAGCCTCGTCTGCGATGTCCGTGATCCTGTGACCGGTGACCCTTACAGCCGTGATCCGCGCTACATCGCTCGCAAGGCCGAGGCGTTCCTCGCGTCGTCTGGGATCGCGACCAAGAGCTTCTGGGGTCCGGAGGCCGAGTTCTTCATCTTCAACGACGTCCGCTTCGATCAGGGCACGAACTACGGCTACTACTCGCTCGACTCCGAAGAGGGCATCTGGAACAGCGGCAAAGACTCCGGCAAGCCGAACCTCGGCTACCGCCCGCGCTACAAGGAGGGCTACTTCCCGGTCCCGCCAACCGATCACTACCAGGATCTGCGCGCGGAGATGGTGAAGACCATGATCCAGTGCGGACTTGAGATCGAGTGCCATCACCATGAAGTGGCCACCGGCGGCCAGTGCGAGATCGATCAGCGGTTCGATACCTTGCTGAAGTCCGCCGACAACATGATGACTTACAAGTACTGCATCCGCAATGTGGCGAATCAGTATGGCAAGTCAGTCACCTTCATGCCCAAGCCGTTGTTCGGAGACAACGGCAGCGGGATGCACTGCCACCAGAGCCTTTGGAAGAACGGAGCGCCGTTGTTTGCCGGCGACCTGTACGCGGGATTGAGCCAATTGGCGCTGTGGTATATCGGCGGTTTGCTGAAACACGCCCGCGCTCTGAGCGCGATTATCGCCCCTACAACCAACTCCTACAAGCGGTTGGTGCCGGGCTATGAAGCGCCGGTGAACTTGGCCTATTCGCGCCGCAACCGCTCGGCCGCGGTGCGCATTCCCATGTACTCGGCAAGCCCCAAGGCGAAGCGCCTCGAGTTCCGCCCGCCGGATCCATCGTGCAATACTTACCTCGCCTTCGCCGCCATGCTCATGGCGGGTCTTGACGGCGTCATCAACAAGATTGATCCCGGCGAACCTCTCGACAAGGACATCTATGATCTTTCGCCGGAGGAACTTAAGGCGGTTCCGTCGATGCCGGGTTCGCTCGACGAGGCGCTGGATTGCCTCGACCAGGACCACGACTTCCTGCTCAAGGGCGACGTGTTCGGCGAAGAACTGATCGAGACTTACATCTCGTACAAGCGCAAGGCGGAAGCCGAAGCGGTCCGGCTGCGCCCGCATCCGTACGAATTCGCCCTTTACTACGACATTTAAACGGACCTTGAAATAACGCATGCCCGGCGCCGTCCCGCCAACGCGCGTGGCGCGGCGCCGGGTCTTTTGCTTTTAGGGCGGACTCGCGCCGGGATGTGATAAGGTGTCAAGGACTGGCACATGGAAGCGCTCACTCCCGCCCGGCGTTGGACGGTCATCAGCCTGTTGTGCTTAGGCATGATGATCGCCTATTTCGATCGCGTCAACCTTTCGATGGCGCTGGCGCTGCCCGAATTCAAGTCTCATTTCCGGCTTACGGACACGGACCGAGGCGCCTTGAACTCCGCCTTCTTCTGGTCTTACGCGGCGCTGCAAATTCCAGCCGGCTGGTTTGTCGACCGGTTCGGGGTCAAGATCCCATACGCACTCGGATTCCTGGCTTGGAGTCTGCTCTCCGCGTTGACTCCTCTCGCCACCAGCGTTTCGCAGTTGTTCGGCTTGCGCGTGCTTCTCGGAGTGGGTGAATCGGTGGTAACCCCGGCGGGCATGCGGTGGATCCGGTTTAATTGTTCTGAGCACCAGCGCGGCACCGCAGTGGGTTTGTACATGGCGGCGGCGAAGGTGGGTCCGGCGGTTGGGGCGCCCCTGGCCGGCTGGCTGATCCTGATGTACGGCTGGCAGATGATGTTCGTGATCCTCGGATTGGGGTGTCTGGTGTGGTTGGTTCCGTGGATGCTCTTTGTCCGGAATGACGACCGCCAGCGGGAGCAGCGCGCCGCGGCGGCTTCCAGCCAGGCGCCGCTTCCTTTCCTCCGGGTCTTGCAAAGCCCGGTGATTTGGGGTACCGTAATCGGCACGTTCTGTTACCAGTACTTCGTCTACTACTGCATGACCTGGATGCCGGCGTACTTCGTCGAGCAGCGCGGGCTGAACTTCAAGAGCATGGGCATCTACACGATGGCGACCTTCCTGGGTATGGCCGTCGTGGCCACCGCCGCCGGGTGGGTGGCGGACCGGATGATTCAACGCGGCGGCGATCCGGTCAAAGTCAGGAAAGGGTTTACGATCGCCGGGTTTCTGGTGGCGTCCACGGAAGTTTTCGGCGCGATGTCGGATTCCAACTCGGTGGCGCTGTTTTTCGCCATCTTTTCGTTGAGCGGGCTGGGGCTGACCACCGCCAACTACTGGGCGCTGACGCAGACGCTGATGCCCGGCGCGGCAGTGGGGCGGATAGTCGGCGTTCAGAACTGCGCGGCGAACTTGCCAGGCGTTGTGGCGCCGCTTGTGACCGGCTGGCTGGTGCACACGACCGGCAGCTACAAAGCGCCCATGCAAGCCATTTGGTTTTTCCTCATTACCGGCATAGCGGCTTATCTTTTTCTGGTCCGGCGCAAATACGCCCCCGCTCAAGGGAACGCCGTGGCCTGAAGGTGGGATGATGTTGTAAGGTGAAATTCTGGGTAGTGGCGGACGGCGATTTCTGCTACACTCTATCCATAACTGGCCAGTCGGTCTGGGCCGGCGCGCGCGAAAACGGAGTGCGAGGCGCGTTTGAAGAAATGAGAGGATGCGATGGCGAAACAAAGTATCCACAAGAAGTTGGAAAGGGTTCGGCCTCCTCGCGTTCACATCACCTATGACGTAGAGGTGGGGGATGCGATCGAGGTCAAGGAACTGCCTTTTGTAATGGGCGTGCTGGCTGATCTCTCCGGTCAACCGGAGGAGCCGCTGCCCAGGTTGAAAGATCGGAAGTTTGTCGAGGTGACGCCCGACAACTTCGACCAGGTGCTCGAAGCCTGCAAGCCCCATCTGGCGTTCTCGGTCGAGAACAAGTTGAGCGAAGATCCCAACGCCGGTCAACTCAAGGTGGATCTTCGCTTTAAGTCGCTTGAAGATTTTGAGCCCGAGCAGGTCGCGCGACAGGTCAAGCCGTTGAAGGAATTGCTGGATCTTCGCACCAGGTTGGCCGACCTGCGCGGGGGATTGCAGGGCAACGACAAGTTGGAAGAGTTGCTGTTGGATGCCGTCTCCAACACCGAAAAGTTGGAGAAGCTGCGGAAAGAGTTAAAGGGTTCCGAGCCGGAAGGAGGTTCCAATGAGTGACGCCCAAAAGGCGGCGGCGGGACAGCCGGCCGCGGCTGAACAGCAGGAAGTCAGTCTTTTAGACCAGATCGTCGAGGAAGGCCGCTTGGCGCGCGATGCGGCGGCCAGGCAACGCGGAAGAGATTTAGTCCGGGAGTTCGTTGCGCAGGTGCTGGAGGGCGAAATGGCGGTGTCGAAAGACGCCGAGGCCATGATCAATGCCCGCATCGCGCAAATCGACCACCTGATATCCATCCAGCTCAACGAGATCCTCCACCACCCTCAGTTTCAAAAGCTTGAGGGGACATGGAGGGGCTTGAAGTACCTGCTTGACCAGTCCGAGACCAGCAGTCAGCTCAAGATCAAGGTTCTCAATGTGTCCAAGCGTGAGCTGCTGCGGGACTTGCAGCGCGCTCCGGAGTTTGATCAAAGCGCGCTGTTCAAGAAAGTGTACGAAGAGGAGTTCGGGGTCTTCGGCGGCGCGCCTTTCGGCGCACTGATCGGAGACTACGAATTCGGCCGGGGTCCCGAGGATATCGAACTGCTCGAGAAGATCTCCCAAGTGGCTGCCGCGGCGCACGCGCCTTTCCTGTCCGCGGCTGCTCCCGAGATGCTCAACCTCGACAGCTTTACCAATCTCGATGCTCCCCGCGACATCGGCAAGATCTTCGAAACCACGGAATACGCCAAGTGGAAGTCCTTCCGTGAAAGCGAGGACTCCCGCTATGTCGGCCTGTGCCTGCCCCATATCCTGATGCGCCAGCCTTACGGGCGCGATGGAGTCCAGGTGGAGGCCTTCAATTACGAGGAGGGCGTGGACGGCACGGACCACTCGAAATACCTTTGGGGGAACGCCGCCTATGCGCTCGGCGCGCGCCTGACCCAATCCTTTGCGACGTACGGCTGGTGCGCTTCCATCCGGGGCGTCGAAGGCGGCGGCTTGGTGGAAGGGTTGCCGGTCCACAATTTCCGGACCGATGCCGGCGACCTGGTCATGAAGTGCCCCACCGAGATCGCTATCAGCGACCGGCGCGAAAAGGAGCTTGCGGACCAGGGCTTCATTCCCTTGGTGCATTGCAAGGGAACCGACTACGCGGCGTTCTTCAGCGTGCAGTCCTGCCAGAAACCCAAAGTCTATGACAAGGAAGCGGCCACGGCCAACGCCCGCATCGCGGCGCAACTGCCTTATATTTTGGCCATGTCCCGCTTCGCTCACTACATGAAGGTAATCATGCGCGACAAGATCGGAAGCTTCATGTCGCGCACCGATTGCGAGCGCTTCCTGAACCAGTGGATCATGCAGTATGTCACTGAGGACGATGCGGCCAGTCCCGAGACCAAGGCTCAGTTCCCGCTGCGGGAAGCGAAGGTGGAGGTGGTGGAGGTTCCGGGCAAGCCGGGCGCTTACCGCGCGGTGGCTTTCTTGCGCCCGCACTTCCAATTGGATGAGTTGACGATTTCCTTGCGGTTGGTGGCGGAGTTGCCGCCTTCCGCGAGAAAGTAATGGCCTGCGGCCCGAAAGGCGCAGGCAAGTCTATTCGTGTAATGGAGGGAAAACAGGATGGCGGCAGTTGACTATTTTCTGAAGATCGATGGCGTGGATGGCGAATCGATGGATGCCAAGCACAAAGGCGAGATCCAAATCGAGTCGTTTTCTTTCGGCGCCAATCAAGGCGGAACGATGGCTTATGGCGGCGGCGGCGGCGCGGGCAAGGTTACGTTCCAGGATTTCCACTTCGTCAAGAAGATGGACAAGGCGAGTCCGAAGTTGTTTCTCGCCTGCGCCCGCGGCGACCATATCAAGAGCGCCATACTGGTTTGCCGCAAAGCCGGCAAGGAACAGCAGGAGTTCTTGAAGTGGACCTTCACGGACCTGTTGATCTCGTCGTACCAGACCAGCGGCTCCGGCGCCGGAGACGTCCTGCCTATGGATCAGATCAGTTTCAACTTCTCGAAAGTGGAGGTGGAATACAAGGAGCAGAAGCCGGACGGGACGCTCGGAGGCACCATCAAGGCGCACTACGACGTGAAGGTCCAGAAGGGCGGTTGATCCGGCCGCATTCGCCGGCCAGATTCGAGACTCCGCCATGAACAGCGAAGCTCTATTCCGGGCAGGGAGACTCAACGAGGCCGTTCAAGCATTGGCGGGGGAGTTGCGGGACGCTCCGGGGGATTCGAAGCGCCGCACCTTCCTGTTCGAATTGCTCTGCTTTGCGGGCGAGTACGACCGGGCGCAGAAACACCTGGACGTACTCGCCTCGAGCGGCAAAGACGCCGCCATGGGCGCCCTCATTTACCATGCCGCGCTGCACGCCGAGCGCACCAGGCAGGAGATGTTCCTGAATGGAACGTATCCGCTCACCGGCGCCGCCGATGAGACGCCTGTCACCGGCACTTTCAACGGCAAGCCGTTCGAAGATATCTGTGATGCGGACCCGCGCATAGGGGCGCGGCTGGAAGTGTTCGCCGCGGGCTCCTACATGTGGATTCCATGGAACGAAATCGCCTATGTAGAGATCCCGCCCCCGAAACGGCTGCGCGATCTGCTTTGGACCCCTGCGCTGGTTCGCACCGGCGCGCATTTCAAGGGCGTCGAGTTGGGGGAGGTGCTTGTGCCTTCCCTATGCCCGCTGAGTTACCGCCACGGCGATGACAACGTCCGTTTGGGCCGCATGACGGTTTGGGAGGAAGATCCATCCGGCGAGGGGATCCCTTTCGGCCAGAAAATGCTGCTGGTGGACGGAGAGGAGATTCCGTTGCTGGAAGTCCGCAGGATTGAAATCCACCAGCCGGCTTCCTGATTCCAATGCCATTACGAACGGATCTTCTGGACCCGATTCCGGGTGATAACCCAAGCGGCGAAAGCCTGCGTTACGCGCCTGTTTACGACCAGATCAAAGAAGCCCGGCGCGAAGATCTGGACGTCGAGCAGGGGGCGTGGGCGCGTGAAATCAAGCGCGCCGACTGGGCTCTCGTCGCCAAGCTGGCGAGCGACGCGCTGGCGAAGAAAACGAAAGATCTGCAACTCGCCGCATGGCTCACGGAAGCCATGCTGCGCCGCGAAGGCATCGCCGGACTGCGCGAGGGAATCCAGCTCATTCAAGGGCTGCTCGAGAACTTCTGGGACACCCTTCACCCGGAGCTGGAAGATGGCGACCCTGAAATCCGGGCGGGGATTCTCGACTGGATCGGCGCCAAGCTGGACGAAGGCATACGCCGTTCTCCGCTGACGCGCGACGGGTTGGATTGGTTCGCTTACAAAGAGTCCCGCTCCGTCCCTTCCGAACAGGAGTGCGAGTCCAGCGACGCCAAACGCGAGGCGCGGGAGGCGGCGCTGGCCGAGGGGAAGCTTGCGCCTGAAGCGTTCGACAAAGCCGTCGATACAACGCCCATGTCGTTTTACGCCGGGCTGCTGGAGACGGTCGACGGCACGCTCGAAGCCGTCCGGAATCTCGAAAGCTGGTGCGACGACAAATTCGGCGACGTGGCGCCCAGCTTTAGCGGATTGAAGCAGAGCCTGGAGGAATACCGGCAGACGGTTCGCATCCTGTTGGAGCGCAAGCGTTCCGCGGAAGCCCCTGCCGAAGCGCCCGCCGAAGAAGTGGTCGAAGGAGTCGAGCCGACGGCGGAGTATGTAGAGGAAACCCCGCGCTCTGCCGCTCCCGCGCGCCCTGCGGCAAGAAAAGCCCTGACCGCCGAACCGGCGGACCGTGACGACGCGATTGAGCGGGTGATCGCCGCGGCGCGCTACTTGCGGCGAGAGGAGCCCTACAGCCCCGCTCCTTACTTAATGCTGCGCGGGCTCCGTTGGGGGGAGCTTCGCGCCGGAGGTCCGAGCATTGATCCAAGTTTGCTCGAAGCCCCGCCTTCGGACATCCGGCAGCAAATCAAGAAACTGTCCCTCGAGGGTTCGTGGGATCAAGTGCTGGAAACAGCCGAGACGGCGATGGGGATGCCTTGCGGGCGAGGCTGGCTCGACCTTCAGCGTTACGTCGTGCGCGCTTGCGCGGAACTGGGAGGGTGGTACGACGCCATCGCCACGAGCGTCCGCTCCGAACTGCGCGCCTTGCTCGCCGACTATCCGGACTTGCCCCAGATGACGCTGATGGACGACACTCCCACGGCGAACCGGGAGACCCTCGATTGGCTGGCCGAATTTGCCGGCGCGCCTCAACCCCAGACCGTGCCCGAGCCCGAGCCCGAGCCGGTCTATGTGTCGCCCGAGCGCGAACCGGCGGGGGGAGAATTCGAGGCGCCGCCCGACGCTTACGCGCTGGCCTCCGACGCTTTGCGCGCGGGCAACCGCGAAGAGGCCATCGGCATCCTGACGCGCGAGGTGGCTCAGGAGCGCTCCGGCCGCGGCCGGTTCCTGCGCCGTACGCAATTGGCGCAGATTTGCCTCGCCGCGGGAAAGGAATTGATCGCCTTCCCCATCTTGCGGGATTTGGCTGCGGAGATCGAGTCCCGCCGCCTGGAGGAATGGGAGGCGCCGGACACACTGGCGCACACGCTGGTGCTGCTGTACCGCTGCCTGGCGAAGCTCAACGCCGGCGCGGAGGAAAAACAAAAGGTGTATGAGCGCATTTGCCGCTTGGACCCCATCCAAGCGATGTCCTGCTCAGCGTAACGGCTATGGCGCGGCGCGATATCGACGGTCCGGTTACTCCATCCTTGATCGACCGCCTCATTGACCTGGATCCAAAGACCAAAGCGGAAGCGCCTTTGTCCCGGTCTCAATCCATGCGCCTGCTTCGCGACGGTCTCCGCCGGGATTTGGAATGGCTCTTGAACACCCGGAGGACTCCGGAGGAAGCCGGGGAAGAATACCCCGAGGCGCGCCGCTCCGTTTACAATTACGGGCTCCCTGACATCGGTTCCTATTCCGCCCGCAACGTTCAGGATCAGACTCGCTTGCGGCGCGCAGTGGAGGCGGCGATCGCCGACTTTGAGCCGCGCCTGCTCGCCACCCGGATTGTCATGGAGACCGTGGGCGCATCGCTTAAGGGAATCCGCTTTCAGATCCAGGGATTGCTTCGCGTGGACCCCAGCCCGGAGCACGTGTCCTTCGACACCGTTCTCGAACTGCCTGCCTGCGAATTCGAGGTTCGGGGAGACTAGCATGCGGGACGACTTCCTGGCGTACTATGAGCGTGAACTCAGCTATGTCCGCCAGTTGGGCGCCGAGTTTGCCGAAAAGTACCCCAAGATCGCTTCCCGGCTCCTGCTCGAACCCGACCGTTGCGAAGACCCGCACGTCGAACGCCTGATCGAAGCGTTCGCTTTCCTGGCTGCGAGAGTGCACCTCAAGATCGACGATGAGTTTCCCGAGGTCACCGAAGCGCTGCTGAGCATCCTTTACCCGCACTACCTTCGCCCCATCCCGTCCGCCACCATCGTCGAATTCCATCTCGATCCGGAGCAGGGAAAGCTCAGCACCGCGTTCGAGATTCCGAAAGGGACGATGCTGTTTTCGCGGCCCGTCGAGGGAGCTGCGTGCCGGTTTCGCGTGGCCTATCAAACCCGGCTTTGGCCCGTCACTGTGGCGCAAGCGCAGTGGCGCACGCCGGACCGGTTTCAGCCGTCGTTGCGCGCCCTCGACGCTGCCGCTGCGCTGCGGCTCGAACTGCACTGCCTGCCGGATGTTTCTTTCGATACCCTCGATCTCGACAGCCTGCGCTTCTATCTCAACGGCGAGAGCAATCTCGTCCATACCCTCTATGAACTGTTGCTCAACAACTGCCTGCGCATCGTGATCCGTCCGGTGAATCCGCCCGCCGGCGTGACGCCCATCGTGCTCGATGGCTCCGCGCTGCGTCCGGTAGGTTTCGCCGAAGATGAAGAGGTGCTGCCCTACCCGAGGCGGTCTTTCGTGGGCTACCGCCTGCTGCAAGAGTATTTCGCCTTCCCCGAGAAATTCTTCTTCCTCGATCTCACCGGATTGCAAGCCCTGCGCCCCAGCGGCTTCGGCAGCCGCATCGAAGTGTTTTTTCTTGTCTCCTCTTTCGAGCGCAATGAGCGCATGCAGGTTCTCGAGGTGGGCGTGTCGAACAAGACTTTCCGCCTTGGGTGCTCGCCCGCTATCAACTTGTTTCCGCAAACCGCCGAGCCGATTCTGCTGGACCAGACTCGCGTTGAGTACCCCGTCATCCCGGACTTGCGGCGCCGGCGGTATCTCGAAGTCTATTCGGTGGACGAAGTGGTGAGCACGTCGCCGGATTCCGAGGAAATCACCCGCTATGAGCCGTTCTACGCTTTCCGCCACGCCACGCGCCATGAAAACCAGTGCTTTTGGCACGCCGTGCGGCGCCCGAGCACAGCGCCCAACGACGAAGGAACAGAAGTTTTTCTTACCCTGACCGACCTCGGCGGCCGCCCCACCAAGCCCGGCGCCGAAGCGCTCACCGTACGTTGCACCTGCACCAACCGTGATCTGCCTGGGCGGCTTCCTTTCGGTAATGAGGCGGGAGATTTCGAACTCGAAGCCGTCCCCATCGTCAAGAAAGTGGTTTCGCTGCGCAAGCCGGGTCCGAGTTTGCGCCCGCCGTTGGGGCGTGGCGCTTTGTGGCGGCTGATTTCTCATCTGTCGCTCAACTATCTTTCGTTGGTTGACGAAGGCAAAGAAGCTTTTCAGGAGATTCTCAGCCTTTACAACTTCTCCGAATCGCCGCACTTGCGCCGTCAGATCCAAGGCATCGTTTCCATTCACAGCCGCAGGCACATGGCGCCCGTCAGCTCCGAGCACGGCATAGCCTTCGCCCGCGGCTCCCGCGTTGAAATACAGTTGGATGAGGACCAGTTTGTGGGAGGAGGCGTTTACCTGTTCCTCAGCGTACTGGAACGTTTTTTGGGGCTTTATACGTCCATGAACAGCTTCACGCAACTCGTGGCGTTCACTAACCAGCGCAAGGAGATCTTGAAAGAGTGGCCACCGAGATCGGGCTACGGGATTCTGAGCTAGAAGAACCGGTGCGGTTTCCGGAGTTGGACTTGGAGCCCTATCGCTTCGAGTTCTTCCAAGCCGTCCGTCTGCTCGAGCGCAGGCATCCCAAACGTTCGCCCGTCGGCCTTTTTGTGCCGCCGGGGCAGGAGGTGGTCCGCTTTTCCGCCCGCCAGAGCCTGGCTTTCCCGGCGAGCGAGATCCAAACGCTCGAGACGGGACCTCCGGGACCGGCTCGGATGAGCGTCAACTTCATGGGGCTCACAGGTCCGCAGGGCGTGCTGCCGCTCGTTTACACCGCGCTGGTGAGATCGCGGATGCGCGAGCGCGACGCCACGCTGGCCGACTTCTTCGACATTTTCAATCACCGGATGATCTCCCTGTTCTACCGTGCCTGGGAGAGATCGCATTTCACGGTGGCCTACGAGCGCGACGGGCGTGGAGCGCTATCGCAGTACTTCCTGGATCTCGTCGGGCTGGGCACCCCGGGGCTCCAGAACCGGCAGGCGGTCGCCGACACGTCGCTGATTTTTTATGCCGGTCTCCTGGCGCAGCGCCCGCGTTCGGCGCAGGCTCTCCGGCAGATTCTCGAAGACTATTTCGATGTTCCGGTGGCCATAGAACAGTTCGCCGGCAGTTGGAGCCGGTTGTCGGACAGCGATCAATGCCACTTGGGGGCGAGCGCCGGAATCTCCACGGAGTTGGGCCGGGGGGCTGTCGTGGGCGACGAGGTCTGGTACATTCAATCCCGGGTGCGGATTGTGTTGGGGCCTTTGTCATTGCGGACTTATCTAGGATTCCTGCCGGGGGGCGCAGCGCACGAGCCGCTGCGCGCCATTACCCGGCTGGTGGGCGAGCAGGAATTGGATTTTGAAGTTCAGTTGATCTTGAAGAGAGAGGAAACCCCTCTCTGTGTATTGGGAGAGGAAGGCGAGGGCGCGCCGATGCTGGGCTGGTTGAGCTGGTCGCGGTCCGCGCCGCTCGGCCGGGATCCCGCGGACACGATCCTGCAATTGTGAAAGAAAGCGGAGGGAGAGATGAGCGTAAACTTGAAATCGTTGATCGGCCGGCTGAACCCGGCCATGCGCGGAGCGCTGGAGGCTGCGGCCGGGCTGTGCCTCTCGCGCACCCACTATGACATCGAAGTGGAGCATGTGTTATTGAAGCTGCTCGACTCGAGTGACGGCGATCTGGCCAAGATCCTGCGTCACTTCGAGGTCAATGCTTCCCGCCTTACGGCGGAGTTGACGCGGAGTCTCGATAAGCTGAAGACTGGCAACGCCCGCACGCCGTCCTTCAGCCCCTCCGTCGTGAAGATGCTGACGGAAGCCTGGACTATCGGCTCGATCGACTTTGACGCCGGCCAAATCCGCTCCGGTTTCGCTGTTCTCGCGCTGGTGTCCAACGACGAGCTAGCCCGGCTGGTGGGTGATTTCAGCAAGGAACTCGGCAAGATCGACGCCGCAGCCCTTCGTAAAGACTTCTCCTCCATCGTTGCCGGCTCGAAGGAAGACGCCATGACGGCTGCCGCTGCGCCGGCGGCGGGCAGGGGCGCGGCGGCGGCGCCGGGCAAGACAGGAAGCCTGGACCAGTTCACCATCGACCTCACCGACAACGCCCGCAAGGGCAAGATCGACCCCGTGCTCGGACGCGATTTCGAAATCCGGCAAGTGATCGACATTCTCATGCGCCGCCGCCAGAACAACCCCATTCTGACCGGCGAAGCCGGAGTAGGGAAGACCGCCGTGGTCGAGGGCTTCGCGCTGCGCGTGGTTCAAGGCGACGTGCCTCCGCCGTTGCGCAACGTGACCATCCGCACGCTCGACCTGGCGCTTCTCCAAGCCGGAGCGGGAATCAAGGGCGAATTCGAGAACCGCCTCAAGAGCCTGATCGAAGAAGTAAAGTCCTCGCCCACGCCCATCATTCTCTTCATCGACGAGGCGCATACGCTCATCGGCGCGGGCGGGCAGGCGGGACAGGGCGACGCCGCCAACTTGCTCAAGCCGGCTCTGGCGCGCGGCGAATTGCGCACGATCGCCGCCACCACCTGGTCTGAGTACAAGAAGTATTTCGAAAAAGATCCCGCCTTGACGCGCCGCTTCCAGGTGGTCAAGGTGGAGGAGCCGACCGAAGCCCAATGCAAGATGATGATGCGCGGCATCGTGGCTCCGCTCGAGAAGCACCACGGGGTCCGCATACTGGATGAAGCCGTGGAAGCGGCGGTGCGGCTTTCTCACCGATACATAGCCGGACGCCAGCTTCCCGACAAGGCGGTCAGCGTGCTGGACACCGCCTGCGCGCGCCTGGCGTTGAGCCAGAGCGCCACGCCCGCCCCCATTGAGGACGCCCTAAGGCAAATCGACGATCTGGACGTGCAGGAGCGCGTGCTGCGCCGCGAGAGCGCCGTCGGAGGAGACCATTCCGAGCGCCTAGCCTTAATCTCCGCGCAGCGCGGCAAATTGAAGGCGGAGCTTGACGAACTGCAAGCCCGGTGGGAGAAGGAAAGGGACCTTGTGGCCAAGCTGCGAGAACTGCGCGCCCAAATCGAAACCGCGGCGGCGGACCCCAACGCCGACGTCTCCGCCTTGCGGGAACAGGTGCAGTCTCTCACGGCGGAACTCGAAGCCCTTCAGGGCGACAAGCCGCTCATGCGCGTTACGGTGGACGCGCAGACCGTCAGCGAAGTGATTTCCGGTTGGACGGGGATCCCCGTAGGCAAGATGGTCAAGGACGAAATCTCGACGGTCCTCTCTCTCAAGGACCTTTTGGCGCAACGCATCATCGGTCAGGACCAGGCGCTCGAGATGATCAGCCAGCGCATTCAGACCGCCCGCGCCGGCTTGGACGATCCCAGCAAGCCCATCGGGGTCTTCATGCTGGTGGGTCCGAGCGGCGTCGGCAAGACGGAAACGGCGCTCGCTCTTTCCGATCTCTTGTACGGCGGCGAACGCAACCTGATCACGATCAACATGTCGGAGTTCCAAGAGGCGCACACCGTTTCCACCCTCAAAGGCTCGCCTCCCGGATACGTCGGGTATGGAGAAGGCGGGGTGCTTACCGAAGCCGTCCGCCGGCGTCCCTATTCGGTTGTTCTGCTGGATGAGGTCGAAAAAGCCCACCCGGACGTGCTCGAACTCTTCTATCAAGTGTTCGACAAAGGCATGATGGAGGATGGCGAGGGACGGGAGATCGACTTCAAGAACACGGTGATCCTTCTTACCACCAACGCCTGCACGGACGCCATCATGAAGCTCACCGCGGATCCCGAAACCGCTCCTTCGCCGTCAGCCTTGGCCGCTGCTCTCAAGCCTGAGTTGAACAAGCTCTTCAAGCCGGCTTTCATCGGGCGGTTGATCGTCGTGCCCTACTATCCGGTGCGCGACGAGGCGCTGAAACGGATCGTGGAGCTGAAACTCGGCAAGATTCAGCGGCGGATTCAGGAAAACCACCGCATCGAGTTGATCACGGATCAAGCTTTAGTGGAAGAAGTGGCGCGCCGCTGCACGGAAGTCGAAAGCGGCGCCCGCAACGTGGACAACGTGCTCACCAACACCCTGCTGCCGGACA